>JAALOO010001299.1_pt1 | contig 17751 bp, 18 predicted proteins | sample 7257641 | NCBI WGS metagenome assembly JAALOO01 (sample SAMN14085613, study PRJNA598686) | mite metagenome | biome: ENVO:01001000; feature: ENVO:01001002; material: ENVO:01001226; isolation source: single female mite from University of Michigan culture on fish food culture... ...
AGAGTCAAAACAAATCGTATAGAATTTATTCGGAAAGTTCGAAATTATGATCTTAAAAATGCACCCGGTGTTCAAATCACCCCAAGTTTGGTACCATTTGAAAGATGCCATTTAGCTTGTTTATTGTGTGAAAACCGTTTTTCGATATCTTAAACGATGTAATTTATAGAAGCAAAAAAGTCAGTGCAGAGGGAGAAACATCATTTTTTTAGGGAAGTTAGATCATGTTTTGTTAAATATTTGTTTTAAATGGTGATTTTCAAAAACAATTTTTAAAAAATTTATATTATTTTGTCAGTTTAGTAAAAACAAGTTTGACAAACAATTTGTTAGTTTACAGAAAAAACATTTCTATTCAATAAGGTCATAAAAGCTAAAACTACAGTCAATATTTATCATTTTTTAAAATATTGTACTTGCATAAAAGATATAAGATTTTGGTGCAACATTTTTTGCATCACCGGCAAACCAGTATTTTTTGGAGTACATCTTTCTTAACAAAAGTTTATTCACTACTAGATTTGCTTTTAAATCACAATGCAAAATACAGTGTTAAAGTAATGGCACTCGACAAACACAAAATAATCACAAATCTATCATCGTTTTAAAGCATTAGCAGTGATTTGATTCCATTATCTTTATTAAAATCAGTATTAGTTAATCTATCTTTTGCATGACTGACGTAGTTTTTCTAAATAATTTATATCACATGTTCAGTTGCGCATTGAATTGTAAATTTAGTTTAAAACAATTTTTTGCAATGAAAATCAATTATTTAAAAACAAAAAAATACTTTTTTACAAAAATTTTAAAAACGTTGGTTATTTTTTCAGTAAAATTTTGTAAAACTTATTAAAAACGCAAAAACACAATTTTTAAGTTGACTAACTTACTTATAATTTGAAGGTGATGTTGGAAAACTGGTTGTTCATTTGACAAGTCATTTGGGAGTTGTCAGTCTTTTCATCAGAAAAGATTACGAATACAACTGAAATAGAAGTTGTTTAAAAAAACTCTCACAAAAAATTTTCTTGATAAAACTTTTTATTTAATAATTAGCAAACAATTATCAAATTATCAATTGTAATTTGTTCAAAATAGACTAAGTTTTGTTTGAGAAAAAAGTTTTAATCTAAAAGCATTACATATATTTTAAAAAAGTTATTTTTTAAACAAAAACTACTCATTTTTCCATTTATTAAATTACAATAAAAATATCAAAATGTCTGACGTTATTAAATTAAAAAATGTTGGGCCTAGACATGATCAGTGTTGCGGAAATAAAGAGCACTTGCAATCCTGGTTTGAACCAGCAGTTTTGAAAGAAAAATTTTTTGAAAAGAATCAAACCACACAAAAACAATGTGTCGCGCTGAAAGAAATGATGGAAAATTTGCCATGTGTCTAATTAATTACTATCAGGTTCTCTAAGCACCTACACAAAAACTCACATCATTCTACAAACAAGCACATAAATAATTATAAAACCAGGTGTATGTGGGCGCAGGATTGTTGAAATAGTAAACTAACTAATATAAAAAAATTTTGTGAAGAAACAAATACCTCAGACACATTCAGCAAAAAATTTCAACACTAGTTCAGCAATAAAACGCAGTTAATTGGGACAAATAGGATAAGGTGTTGGCAGACTGTGCTGTATATTCGGGTTTAAAGACTAAAAAGAAACAATAACAAATAAAAGCTCAAACCACATAAAAAATAATCGTAAATTAATTAAGCGGAATGAACAGCAGTGGATCAACCAAGGAATCGATGATGCACGCAGAGGAAGCAGTATGTTTTCTCCTGATGCACACTAATTTGACGTATGTTATTGCCTTTTCCGGCGTAGTAAACTGTAGCCTCTGAGAATGATAACAAAAAAATTGTGCTGCATCATCTTCGATCAGCTTGCGCCGGCTAATCTAATTGGCCTCAGTAGTAGTAGTGGAAACTGAACATCCTTTCCTACTTGGTATGCTCATTATAACCTTTGCCGTTTGTTATCCTTTTTTGTTACCCTTCCTCCTCTACAGCTACTCTCGGACAGCGGAGAGTTGAGCGTGATGACGAAACGACGCAGCGGCTTCCTTCCATCACGAGGCAAGAAAGACGGACAGGCGGAGAACAATAACATGCTGCCCAGTTTCAGTGCTGCTGCTGCTGCCGACGACGATGATGCGGCGGCGGCCCTCAACGCGGCGGCCCTCGAAGACGCCGCCGCCGTTCGATTGGCCTTTCTCAATGATGTGGCCAAGCGGGCCAGTGGATTCCTGCCAATGAGGGGCCGCAAAGCAGCAGCATCATCCGGCTCCGACTATGAGGAGGTCATGGAGAAGCGACGTGTCGCCTCCTTCATGCCGATGCGCGGTCGCAAGTGGGACACCGGAAGTGGCCAGGCGGAGTTGGCGGTGCCCGCTGCGGCCAGTGGCGTCTCGCACTACCAGTGGCTGCCGCCCACCGGCACCTACTTCCACGCCACAGCACAGCAACATCCAATGCCCATGTTTTACTACCCGGTCAAGAGTGACTCTGCTAGGTACGTCGCACTTTCTTCATTGATTGCTGATAAACTCTTTTATCTAATGGTATATTTGACTATTCTTCTTTTTCTTAAACTAAAACAGCTACTACGATGACCAGCAGCAGCAACCGGCAATGGAGGCCATCGAGAAAAGGAAAGGCATGGGCTTCTTTGGTGCTCGTGGCAAGCGCAGTGTTAGTGGTACATTGTAAGCACACAGAAGCAGAATTCAACAGCGGCAACTCTAAGCAAGGCAACAACATCGGCAAGTGGACAGAGAACATGGGGCCAACAAAAAGAACACGGCAACTCCTTCTTCAAAAAATCAGAGCGTTTATCTTCTACATCCTCCTATTTTTCACCTATTTTCCGAACATTCTAAAACAGACAACTAGTATCATTCATTCAGGCAAAGACAAACAAAGCACACCTAATCAAACTACGATCACTCCAGCGCAGCAACACACACACTCTAGCATTCATTAATTTTCAATTTTCTCTTTCCCTTTCAATTATTTATTTATTATTTTGCGTTTTGCCATTAAAAAGAGAGAGAGAGAAAGAGAAGGACAAAAGGGAAAGAGAGATAGAGAAAACAGTGATTCAGCAGCAGCACCATCAAGAGTAGACTCAAATTGGCGCGTGGAAACCTAGACAGAGAAATCACCACTAATGAAAGGTAATCATCAATAGAAAGCCCAGCACTTACACACTCATTTAAAATTCCACTCAAACAACAGCACACACACACAGACAGACAGACAGACATGTAGGCACACATCACACTCAGCTTCTTTTGCACACACAGACACTGCTTTTGAACTGAACTCTTCCTTCCAAGGCATCACCACCATCTCTCTTCAGTAGAGTCAAAATACACACTCACACTTCTCACCCACCCCCGTTAAATTCACTGCTGGACACAGACCTGAAAACAGTGGTAGGCAAGGGTGCCCAGCACCCTAAGTTAGCAGCAGTGGTCAGCAGAGTGAGTGCAGTGTAAGCAGTAGTAGCAGTAGCATTAGTGTTACATCGCAATGTCAAGTCTTTGCAGTGAAGTCTTCCCGTGAATGTCAGCAAACTGCTCTAATTACCGGTCTCTAATGAGCACATCAAAGCAGTGCACCTAATGCGATTACTGACAGCAAACGACAGCAACTACTACTGACGGAGCACATCAAATCGTCCGACTACTGTAGTGTACACCGTCTTTTCCTCTCCTCTTTTCTCCCACTCCTTTTTCTCCTCCTTTTCTCTCAGCCACCCAGACCACCGACAGTGCAGTACGCAGCAATGTCATTGCTAAGCAAAACTGACTCCCACCGAAAAGTCCCTGTTCCCAGATTTTCTTTCTTTCTCTTCTCAAAAAGCACTCTTTTTACTTTTATTCTCCTCCTTTCCACTCTTCTTTTTTCCTCCTCTTCACAGACTCCTTCTCTCTGTTTTTCACTTTCTTCATCCTTCACAAAGTATTATTTGTTGTTTTACTAAATAATTTAATATTATTATCATTATTACATGTAATAGTCTATATATTTATTACCTATTATTTACCTGTATACCGCAATAAAAACTGTCAGTACATGAACACCGACAAAGAGGATTTATTTTATTTCACAAGTTTATATTTTTCAAAAAATGCGCTTTGCTTTGCGTGGTTTACTGTCACAAGGTAAGCTCAGTCTGTCTGGTCATCATTGTGGTGTGCGTGCTAATGTCTGACATGCAAGTTTTAAGTGAAACCTAAGCAAACTGAAATGGTGAATTTAATCAAACGAATTGAACTTTTGTTAGAAAGTGTAACAAAAGTAAAAAACTCAAGATAACTGGTACTGGCAAACTGTGTTGGCTAGTAATTCATGACTTGTTTGAAATGCAAAATTTCAAGTTTTTAATAAAAGAGTTAATTATAGCATTGCCCTCAAATTAATTGTAGACATCTTCATTCAAATGTACTTATTTTGCCCTTCATCAAAAAAATATTGACATATTAAACAGTTCTTTAACATTTTTACACTTTTACAACTTAATTTTAGTTTTTTCAATGTAAGTTTTTCTGCTGTTCAGGTGTCGGGGAAGGTATCTAAATTTAGATTTATTTAAATTTTGGTAAAATATTTTGACATTGAAACGGTAGGTGTTATTGTTAATTGTCGTGCATGAGAAAATTTTTTGAAATTTTATAATAGAAAAAGCTTTGTGATACAGTGCTACAAATATGTACTGAGCCGGTTTCTTCTTCCGGAAGGAGTTTTGCTGTTCTGCTTGTTCTATTTTTAAATTGTACACTACACTAAAACAAACACTAAAAAGCATACTACTAAATATTATATTGAATCAGAACAAAAAATATTAGACACTGGTATATTTTTGACGTAACATTGGCGAGATTTCATTGCGCTAAGAATGTAATGACCAGAAAGCAAAAAAGAGATTATTACGCGTTTTATTATTTATCAGCTAATGAAACAATAGAAAATGTGGTACTTGCCATCTTACACCTGCGTTATTTCTCCTTCTCTCCTTCAGCTTTGAGCATCAAGTTCTCAATTAGCTCATACAGCTCTTCGTGCTTCTTAGTCGAGCGAATTCGCTGTGATGCGACTGCCAGTCTCTGCTGCAACTCGCCATCAGCCAACAGCTCCTCCACTGCCTCGGTCAGTTGACTGTCCTCAAAGGAGTACGGATCAAAGCGACGGCCAAAACCGGTCTCCTCGATGCGCTGAGCATTGTCGTACCTGTGAAATAAAAAAAGTTTTTTAAATACCCACAAACTACTCATACTGGCAACACTGCTTACTGATCAGCGAAAATTGGTCCCACAATCATTGGCTTTCCCTGTGCAAAGGCCTCACAGACGGTGTTATTGCCGCCGTGGCAGATCACCAGATGCACCAGAGGAAGGATGCGCGTTTGCGGTACGTATCGCTGACCCCACATGTTTCTCGGCAAGGTAATCTCCTCGTGACGTGGCCCTTTTGAAACGATGTACTTGTGCGGCGTCCGCGAGAACACCTCAATCAGCCGTTTCATTAGAGTGAGGTCAGTGGAGGCCATGGTGCCCATTGAGAGGAAGATCAGTCGGCCACTCCACGTTCCGTCAAGTGTCTCCTCTCTGGCAAACTGCTCTCCGGCGATGTCACTCAGGTTGACCACCTTTTGAGATTCGTTCTTGTTGAAGGACTCCAAGTTGAACCACTTGTCCTTCTGTTCAATCAGCGGAAAGCTGAGCTCTTTTGGCCAGCCGTACACCGTCAGCAAACAGTTCGTTTCCGGCGTGCGAATGTCAGCCGGGTAGCGCTGATAGCCCATCTCCTCCAAGTAGTTGTTAAAGGTGCTAGAGTAGAAGAACTCTCGACGAACTTCATTAAAACTGGCCCAATCTGATTTGTCGCCATTAGCCGGGTAGCCTACAATGAAAAAGAGAGGCACAATGTGTCATTTGTCAATCTTTCCTGTCGCAGTTACAGTTCCAAAATCGACTCACCAGAGCCTCCCGGTGGAACGGTGAGCGTCTCATCGAAAACGCAGTACAGAGGCGTCGTGGAGATGTTGTTGAGGTATGGAATGCCCGAGTAGAAGATGGCCGGTGCCAGGTAGGTGTTGTCCACCCAGATCAGGTCCGGTTTCACCGCTTCAATCGCCTCCTTGATGTAATGGTTGCTCTTCACTATCCGCCGGCCGGCACTGGCAGACAGCACAAACAGATTAAGTAGATTTTGAAACTTTTCCTTTGGATGGTAGGGCCCAATGATTCGGTTGATGAACATTCCACTGGCCACCTTTTCGCCCGGTTTGGCAACTGCATTCTTGCTGCAGTCTTTTTGCTGCTGTTTTGACTCTGACTGTGACTGTAATGTTTTGTTTGTTGTTGTTGCTGCTGGCGCAGTGCCGCCGTCCATCTCCATGCGGTAGACGTACTCCTCAAAGCCAAGCGCACTAAGACGCCCTTGAAAACTTTCCTCCGTGAGGAAGACCACCCGATGGCCACGCTTCAGCAGACCACCGGTCACGCCGGTGCAGGCGTTGATTCGCCCCACCACATCAACCGTCGTCACGAGAATGGTAAGCCGCTTTTTACAGTTCATGATGATGATTTGTACTCAAAACACTAACAACAACAACTGGAGCTTGTTGTCAACCGCAGGAAAATGGTTGTCAGCAAAATTGTTACTCGATCAATTGATTGCTTGGGCGACTTTTCCACTATAGTGCTTGTAGTGTCATCTAGTCTGGCGGAGTGCTGCAAATTGATAGGCCATATGATAGTACTGTTGCAATAAGACAACATTTAAGTGTGATAACGCAGTGATGACAGCCTGTGTAATAGGATCAGCAGACATAGCACTGGTTTTGTTGCCATATTTCACATTATTTCATATACCTCTGAACTACTCTATTGTTCATTTATTTTTTACGATTTCTCTGAATGAAGTTGTTACATTTTTCATTCAATTTTTATTTTTACTATTGGTAGTGCCTAGTAAAAGAATGTGCGCTCGGCAAACTAAACTTGATTGCTGCTCTGACAATGTCTGCTATGCAAATTTATTTAACCAATTACGTTAAACTTTTACATACATCACTTAATTTAATCAACCTTAGTAACAGCTTTAATAATACGGTTTCAGGGCAAAATCACAATCAAGTTTCTGATTAACATTTGCGCTGGTTTTACAATTTGAATGAATTTTTACAGTGTAACTTTATAAAACGAAAATTCGTGGTTGAAAAAACAAAACTATTTTGTTTTAGTTAGCAAAAAATGCTCAAATGCAATTTAAAAATTAATTGAAAACATTTGTCTTATTCGATTGAATGCACCCACATATGTTTTTATTCCCGGTACATAACAATTTATATTCTTGCACGGTAGAATACAACAATTAACTAGTTTTAAAAATAAATTAAAAATGAAAAATGGCATTAAATTGTTATGTAAAACAACTTCCATTGTAAATTGCAAAAATCTTACATTTGTGTACAATTAAAAATTTCACAAAACTAATTAGTTTCCGGTGCGCCAATGCAGTTTCTAAAATATTTTAAAATTTAATTTTATTTTGCATATAAAAAATGATCGTTAGTGCTACTTTCCTGTGAGCCCTACATTGCGCTAATCTTCTGTTTTTTATTTACTCAAAAAGTGCTTTTCAAATACTCTCGTTATTGCCGTGAAAAGTACCCCAAATCACTGTGAGGCTCGTAGGTTACACACAGTGCTGTCTTTATTCAAATTGTTTTTGCAGTATGAGCGCACAAAAAGTAACAAAGCTGCACTAAAGTGCAGTCAATCTGCAGTCAGTCACTTTGACTACCCTCCAGTCAGTTTCTATCCTCCTCTTTAATGGGCACACAATTTAGTAAGCCCTCAATCTTCTTGCAAAGTCGTTCATGAGCAGTGGACGCCTGAAGTCGTGCAGCTGCCTGCTGCATTCTCGCCGCCAGCTCCTCATCAGCCAACAGCTCCTCGACTGCACTCACCAGCTCGTTCTGCGTGCAAGTGTACGGGTCAAGTCGAAGGCCGTATTTAGTTTCGTGAATTCGCTGGGCGTTGTCAAACCTACAAACACAAAAATAGATGATAAAAGGTGTTCACTACCCTTCAACTCAAAGTTCTTACTGGTCCCAGAAGGTGGGCAGCACTAGGGCCACCTTTCCCAGGGCAAAAGCTTCTGTCAGACTGCAAAATTATAAAATGTTGTTAGCAATCAATCAAACAAAAATATCAGTTAGGTATTACGTATTGTTTCCGCCGTGGTGGATGACCAGATCGACATGTGGAAGGAGCTTTCGCTGGGGCAGAAACCGCTCTCCCCACATGTTCCTCGGCAGGTCGTACTCGGCGTGAGCGTGCCCCTTCGAGACGATGTACTTGTGCTTGGTGGTGGCCAGCATGCCCACCAGCCGCTTCATCAGTCGCACATCAGTGCTGGTCATTGAGCCCATGCCTAGGTAGATGATCTTTCCGCTAAACTGACCCTCTAGGTCATCCTCCAAAAAGGCAGCCGGCACCAGGTCGGCCAGTTTAGTGTTCTCATTAGGTGGCACTTGGTTGAAAAGCTCCAAGTTGAAAATGTCTGCACGATTTTTCAATTGAGGGTAGTTGAGCTCTTCAGGAAAGGCCATGATGGTGAAAAGTTGAGTTGGTGGCATTCGAGTGTCATCAGGGTAGCGAGCGTAGCCGGCCTTTTCTAACATATCATTGAATTGTTTGGAGTAGAAGAAACCGTTGAGAACCTCCTTGTGCTTCATCCAAATGTTCATATCAAAGTTGCCATCTGAAGGGTAGCCTACGTAGATAAAAACTTTTAAAGCAATTGAATTTTTATGTAAAAGATAGTACCTGAGCCGCCCGGAGGAAGTGTAGAATCAAAAAGACGACAGCACGGGTTACTGCTGACTTGCTGAATCCAGGGCAGTCCCGAGTAGTAGATGGAGGGAAGCAGGAGGAGATTATCAACGAGCAGAACATCTGGCTTGATCGTCTCAATGGCCTTCTTCACGTCAATGTCCAGCTTGCGGACGTACTCGTTAAAGTCCTTGTTTTCTACAAACAGATTCAGCGTTTTCTGCAACTTTTTTAGCGGTGGCTCAGCACCAAAGACGCCTGCCGCTATCAGCTGTCTAGCCGTCTCCTCTCCGGGATTTTTAGCTTTGCCATTACCGTCTACTTCTTGCCACTCCTTTTTATAGCCACAGGTGTTTTGGCAGATGTACTCCTCAAAGCCTTGCTCGGCCAACTTGCCGCACAGGTTGAAGTTGTCAATCAGAAAGATGACTCGATGCCCTCGAGCGAGCAAAGCTCTGGTCACACCGGACAGAGCTGTTACCGGTCCAACGGTACTGTAGCAGTTGACGAGAATAGTTAGTTTCCTTCCCATTTTAGGAATGTTAAGCAAATGAAATAGGAAAATCGTCGTTTGTGTGGAGGAACTCCTGCAAAATGGTGTCCTTTTTATACACTCTCATGCAAAGATATATCAGAAAATGAACTGACTTGCAGTGACATTTTGCACACGGGGAAAAATTTGCACGCGTTCAATCAACGTGCAGTATAAGGCTTTCATTGTCTGCTCACTACCAATCACCAGATTTTTGCGGTGGCTAATCAAAGGTTAATCTCGTGACTGCTTTTTCGTCTAGTCAAAGGTGTTTAGAAAACAAGCGTAAGTATTTTGTGTTAAGCAAACTTATTTTGCACTGTGTAAGGACTACTGTTAAAAAATAAATCAAATGAAATATTATTTTAGTTTTTGATGATGATCGTCATAAACACTAAATTTTTTACTAAAAATAACACAATTTCTGAGAAAAAACATATAAATTTTTAATTTATTTTTGAGATTCTTAGTAATTATTGCAAGTATTGCTGAATGTTTTATCAAAATTTAAATTATTAACTGAATTTTTTAATCTTAAGCTTATCTTTGAGTGTTTCATTGTAACATAAAAAATTGGTCATTCAAAATCTAGATTGGCAAACATAAAGTCAACATTTTTGAAATCGAAAAATAAAAACTGATTTACAAAAAAATTTGTTATTCTTCAGACACTTTGTTGACTCAAACTAGGAGTTGTGCGTTTGACATGATGTAAACAGATTTTGTCTACTTTGTTAAGCAATTCCCATGTTATTTTATTTGACTTTTACAATGTTTTTACAGTACTCTACAAAATATAGTTTTCAAAACATCATCATTGCACAATTTTAATCTTTAGATAAACAAAGTAAAATTTTATTTTATTCAGTTGTTTTTTGCAATTTGGCAGAGGTGCATCCATCTAATGGCAATGAAATAAAAAAAACTTGCATTTCAATGGCATTCAGTTTTGTAAAGATTTGCAAAAAGTTCCTTGGCCTCTTCATCAGTGGGCACGTGCATTAGATGTTTAGCATAAGTTGTGCAAAAATTTGCGTGAAGCTCCACATTAGTAGAGTCCTTCCCTGATAGATGACTTTTCATGAGATAAGTTGAATTAATCTGCAAGTGAATGCCACATGCAGCACTGCTTGATGCAGTGTACAGGTGAGTTGCTCTACTGATGGAAGCGGGTGTCGCCAGAGAAGGAGTGTTGTCTTGCAGAATTTTCACTTTGTACTCCGATGATTGGCCAACTGTTTTAACGCCTAGAAAGTAATTTTAGGTAATAAAAAATCAATAGAAGTTTGTTTTGTAAATACCTTCTATTGTGAGAATTGCCATAAATTCATTGGCACAACCAGGGTTTCTCGGCAGTAGATCTCGACGAATACAATGGCACGCTTCTGTCGCAATGATGCATGAAAGCGCAACTGCAGCAAAAACGATTATTTTTCGGATGGTCATTTTGGTAATTGAAAGTTTAGGCAATGTTTAAAATGTTTAAAATAAACTAAACAAAGCACAACTAATGCACAGACATTGAATATTACTGACAAAACTTAGCACTTTATCAACTGACTTCTCAATGGTAGTGAGGTTTAAAAAGTCTCCTGTATTGCCAATAAAAACAGTGATAACTTACAAACTGTGTTTGCCAACAACAAACAAAGCGCTCAACAGACTGAACAAACAAAATGGAGAAGATAGTGACGAGTAAAAAACTCAAAATATTTGCACATTGAGTAATTTTTATTTTAAAAAATGCAAAATGACAGAGAAACAGATCAGTGCTTAGCACTTTTGCCACTCCGGCCAACTTTGTGTTTGTCCACTTTAGACTTGCCGAGCAGCTTTCCATTTAATTTAGCTGATATTTTTGACTTGAATGGTCCCTTGTTCAACTGGCTCTTCTCCACGTCTAGAAGACTGGAAAAGCTAAAGTCTGACTGGGAGGTTTTTGCCGTTGACTGGTGGCCGTCATCCCCCTTTGAGTCCTCCTTGTCAGGGGCGTTAATCATCAGAATGATGGCAATTCCCGCCAAGATGACCATGGTGAGCATGAGCACGGCCACAATGGTGATGACAATCGGTGAGGAGGACTTCACCTTGGAGGAAGCAGCAGAGGAGGAAGAGGAGGAGGAGCTGTTGTCCTGCCCAACTGTCCGGTTTTTGCACCAGTCAATGGGTGCTTTTGTACTGTCTAGCCCACAGAATGATCGGTTCTCGTAGGCAGCCAGCTCCCACTGGCCAATGTCGGCTATTTCCGGTTTGGAGCACAGTTTGCAGATGGCCTCATCGATGCACTGCAGCGAGGACGTCCAGGCGTTGCACTGCGCCTCACTTGGCTCGGTGCCATTGCCGATGACACTCACGGTGACGTTCCACTGTGTTTCAGCTGCAGAGAGGCACTTCTCTTGGGTGGCATTGCTGCTGGCCAGGCGGTCATAGCAAATTTGCGCTTCAGGGCTAGTAGGGCCTGAAAGTGAAAAGTTCACTTGGTCTGCAGCTGAGGTCTTGCCTTTCAGGCCGAGTATGACCAAACTGATAGAGCAAACAAGTGCTGGAGTACGCAAAAGCATTGCAAACAAAAAACACAAACAAATAAACGTAACGTAGATCAAGCTAAACTGTTAGCTAATGACCCTTTTCAAGTTTGTTCAGTTTGTTGTAAAAATTCGAACAATTTTTAATCAGATTTGATTAAATATTAACAAGAACACTAACAAAATTCTTTGTACAAATCTTCAAACATTGTTTTTCTTCCTGTTTTGGTTGGCACGTGGGTCAGTGCAGCCGTGTATGCTCGGCACAAGGCAATTCGGGGTTTTCCATTGACAAAGTCACCATTCATCAGGTAGGTGGTGTGCAGGCTCAGTGTAATGCCACAGACGGCTTCGTAGATGCCGGTGTTAATTGATTTGATATTGCTCAGTGAAAGATGGCTGGCCAGATGTGGGCTGTAGTCCTCAATGAGAACAAAGGAGTAGTCACGTCCTAGCTCGATGTGATCCTCATGAACAGTAACTCCTGATTTTTGAAAAAATATGTTTAGAAATTTTAATTATTTTTCAAATTATAATATCTTACCAGTGATGTTAACAATGGCCATAAATTCATCCTTGCAACCAACGTTTCTTTTGATAGCACCTACGGGAGGGCATGAACATGACTCAACGGTGACAAACTGCAAAGTGCAGATTAGAGCCAAAACTGCAAATGAGTTGAAGAATATTTTAAACATTTTGAAAGCAGTAAAAATAAGTAAGAGTACTCGATAACTTATGCTAAATACAATGTTGTAATAAACAAGCTTTTATACTTTTTTTATTGAGTAAAATTAAGATAAAAGCATTTAAATTAATTTGGTATCTAACTGCTAGTCAAATGGATCATATGTTATCATTATTACATTTGTTATCAATCACTTGATATGGTAAATAATCATTGATTGCACATTTAAACTTGCAAATATTAGCTTTTAGGTAATACTAGATGTAACTGCTATTATTTTTTAAGTTGCACAGTTTTTTAATCTTTTAGATAAAACCGGAATGAATTTACATCGAGTTGTTCTTGTTATAAAATAACGCGTGTGAACTGTACAAAAATGATTTTAATTGTGAGCTCATACAATTTTATTATATTTTAGTACATGCTTTTACATAAAAAACATTTATTTATTCATTTGAGTGTTGTTAGCACTGCGCCAGGTATAAAGCATCAAGCAGTGCTTTGCTCTCTGACTGAGTGGGCACCTGTGGAAGCTTTTTCCAAGCTCCACTGCACAAAAAGATGCTGGCCACTGACTCATCGGACAGACTGCCTTTTAGAAGGTACACTGCATTGGTGTCCAGATGAACTCCACAAGCTGCCGAGTTGCTGTTGCTCTGGATAGTCTTTACCATTTTCAGTGAGCTGTGTTTTGCCAACTCAGGAGTTCGGTCATCGATCACCTCAAAACTGTACTCATTACGCAGCGTATTTGGACTGGTGGTCACACCTGTTTGAAAGCATAGTTTTTGCATTTAGTAAGTTGTTGACGTTATAAACTTTAAAATGTGACATACCAGTAATTTTGACCACTGCCATAAACTCTGACACACAGCCGACATTTCGGGGTCGCATGTTTAGTGGAAGACAGCTGCATGCTTCAGTGGAGAGGGCGGAAAAAGAGGCAGTCAGCGCCAAAAGCACCAGACAGGTAAAAGAGGAGTTCATTGTGGATTGCTTTGTAGGGTAGTGATGTTAAAGAACAGCCAGTGTTGGTGATGGTCGACTATGGAAACGTTGTTTATTTATATTGACATCAGACATCGTACATCAGCACTAGTTGCCAACTGACGCTGATCAGCATCTGATGCGGTGAAGAGGGTCTACTGATAGCGATAAACATAACTGATTTTCACTGAGAAAACTGCATCAAAGGGTAACTGTTCATTTTTATTACTTGCTGCTTATGTAACCGTGTACGTGTGCGTGCAAGCACACTTTCACTGTTCTCAAAGTTCAACATTTGTACGACAATAACAACAACGAAAAAAGCAACTTTTTTAGACGGTAGTGAAACTGGTGGTGAAAGTGTCAGCAACAAAAGTACACACAGAGAAAAAAGTTCCATTTGAGTATGGAAAAGTCTGATTTTCCATTTGTAAATGGAAAATTTTCCATATCAGAATGGAAAATCAGTTTTCCATTTTGAAATGGAACAATTCCATTTGTATATGGAAAATTTTCCATTTCAGAATGGAAGTTATAAATGGCAAAAATGATGTTTTAAGATTTCCATTCTGAAATGGAAAAGTTAACTTTTCCATTTCAGAATGGAAATTTTTTGAGCAAATATTTTCTAAGTCCGATCTTCCATTCTGAAATGGAAATCTGGTCCGTCTATTTTAACTTGGTCACTATATTGGTCAAAATGGTCCAGCTGTAAACACTGGCCACGCTGCTTTTGTTGCCTCATTCTGTTTGTCGCGTTGCTCGGATTCACTCTATCAACCGTATTTCAAAGTATCTTTTGCCATTTTGGACCAACTGAAGACACGCCCAGACACGCCCTCGCAGTGCCGTTCTTGCTCAAGCTGACAATCGCCGAGAGAAGACGCTGGTCATTGCAAGTTTGGTGACTTTTATGGCGAGATTTCTGAATCTGCTATTATCTTCTTTTCCTTTGCATCTAGGCCCAGCTTCTCTCAGCGGTTGAGCGTGTTTTGCCTATCCTCATTTCCCGATGGCCCTCACCCGAATCATCAACTGGAACTGTCTGTTGTTAGAACGCGCCCAGCTGCTCTGTCCTCCGCCGGCTGAGCAAATTGTCACCCCTTTCTCCGCCTTTCAGATCTGAAGTTTTTCATGCCCAACAACGACTTTAGCAAGAACCTTACAGCAAAGTCCTAAACGGGTCAATCAACGTTGCAAGAAGTAAAAGTTATCACATCATCTAAAGACGCGATCGTACTTTGGCAAATAAGTTTTTGAAGTTTTTAGTAAAGATCAACTATCTAACAACTTTTCTTTATTTACAGTCTCAAGAAAGAATATCTTTCAGGCGAACCATCTTTCAAAACATCTTGCATCTTTTTCAAGGCTATGACCCATCATCTTTGTTTATCACCCAAAACACCCATTTTTTAGTTTTTAAACTTTTTTTGTATTTTGTTTGTTACTTGTGTACTAATAAAGTTGTTTAAAGTTAAAACTGAATTGTACTTTTGTATCAATAAGGAAAACTGAATAGTAAGAAAGTTCCATATGATATTGGAAAAAGTTTCCATTTCAGAATGGAACATTTTTCCATTTTAGTATGGAAAATTTTTCCATTTCAAAAGGGAAAGTACATAATTTCCATTTCAAAATGGAACTTTTTTCTCTGTGTGTAATTAAGGCACTCATGCAAACGTTACACAGTGTTACATGATTCGGGCAGGCAGTTATTATCATTTAACTCGTTATTATTATTATTATTTCCTAGTCCCATTATGGCCCCTATTTATGGCCTTTATTCTTAATCTTAGCTTTCACTCCCATATCAGTCAGCCGACTAGCGGCCAACTTTGTTATTACATTTTTCAGATCATTCTAAGCGCAGCGAGCGCCCCCTTACAGCCATTCATTAAACAGCGTGGGCTGCGCTCGCTGCAGCAGTGCGCGTTCAGACTCCGAGCAGAACAGATCGTCAGCAGTCAAGCCGCAGCGTCAACGACGGTGTCAGCGGCAGCCATCTTGAAGCAGTCCCGAATCAGCCGAATCCCTCTGGTCTACGCGCATACGCTGGGCCACGGATTGAAGTCAGTCACTTGTCATTCCCCTCTGGTCTACGCTCATACGCTGGACTACGGATCGCCGTTCCCTCTGGTCTATGCTCATACGCTGGACTACGGATTGCATCACCCATTCGCAATCAAGACGCAACGTTAAGACCACCTCGGAGAACCAGCGTAGAGTCGGTGAGACGCTTGCTCACGCTGCTCTCTGAGTACGCCGACCGACGGGTAATCTCCGAACCCGACCAGTAGCTTCGGTACACAACCCCTATCAGTACATTCGCCAGCCACCCCGCATCATTGAGTGTGCCACAGCCTGCTCGAGCGCCTGAGTAAGGCAGGTTTTGCCACACAGACATCCAACAAGACCTCACTCACACACACACATGAAAACTTATTTTGCTTTTTTGTTGATTACAAAGCAAAGTAAAGCATCAAACGGTTTGCTTGCAGTTGGCCTGCTGTGGGGCGGCCTGGCGAAGACGCAGAGTGCCCAACTTGAGAGATGATCTTTAATGGGTGGCTTTTAATGGTAATAATAATATCATTTGATTAAAAAGTAGTGTAACTAATCAAAACAAGATAGAAAGTTTAACTAACACTGTTATTAATAGTACTCAATGAGATTGTTGACTAATTAAATCTTTGCAGTCAATAACTGTAATTAAACATTGGAGATATTGGCATTTAATGATTAAGTGATACTGGTTGCTGCTAACAACCCAAGTTCAGTTTATGTACAAAATTTATTATTTTGTCAAAAATTCCTTCATATAAAATACTTGAATTAAAAATGAAATTTTTAGTTATTGTTTTGAACATTGGTTATTCAAATGACAGTTTTTACTTTTACTAGCACAACTTTTTAACTAAATTGCCAAAAAGAATGTCGATTTGTTCTTCACTTGGAATGCTGGCCAGCTTTTGAATGTAGGACGAGCAGGAGTTTAGCGTAGCCGCCGATGTGAGGTCACCTTTCATCAGATAGGTACTGTTCACAGCCAAATTCACACCACACAGGGCCGAGTTTTCTGCTGTGCTGAGGACCTTAGCAATAGATTGCAGCGATTGTTTGCCAACCAACAGTGGAGTGCCGTCCTTCACTAGCTTGTAGGTGAAATTCAGATGAAAGTCATCTACAAGTTTTTTGCCTGCAATTTAAAATTGGTCATTACATGAGCATTTATTAACAAAAAACAATAATTTGCAAACAAACATTTTTTGTACCTGTCAAAGTGACCACAGCAATGAAGCTGTTCTGACAGCCATTTCGAGGAATCAGATTAGGAGGTATGCAGTCACAAGCACTTGTAGTAGTGGCGTAGCATGCCATCAAGGCAAAAAAAGTAAAGAAAATTGTTTTCTTGAAAATAAGCATGTTGTTGGTAATTTGAGTGTTGTGGCTTTTGTGTGCTGCAATAAACAACCACACATCTTTATAAACAAACACTCACACAAACCTACCTTACACTTTTAGTGTTATGATAAAGCATGGCTAAAAATAGAGAAAAACCCTGTAAAGGTAGGTTTTTAGATGTTTAAATAAATAACCATTTGTTGTTATTTGAGAGATTAAAGATGTACAAACTATAATTGAAAAATGTTTGTACACTGCTCAACCCCATTATTATTGGTCCCGGTGATTATAAAAATAAATGCAACCCCTTGTATAATAATTTTAAAATTTAATTTAATATTTAGAGATGATTTGTGTATATTATAAAAAATACGAGATAAAGAGGAAATAGAGAAGAAAAAAAGAATAAAGACAGACAGAGGGGAACAAGAAAGAGTGAGAGAAGGAAGGAAAGAAGAAGGGGGAGAGAACAGCACACAAAGCTTGACTTCGAAATCGAGAGAAGATTGAGACAAGAAATTTGTTAAGTTAGCAGTAGAGAGAGAGAGAATACAAAGAGTGGAGAAAGAACAAAAAAGAGCCCTTTACTCTCAAAATGAGAATGGGTTTGTAGGTGTGGGTGTGTTTGTGAATGCAGAAAAAGAATGGGCATCAACACACTGAAGTTTGCTGTTGTGTGCCAGGGTAAGTGAAAGCGAGAGAGAGAGAGAGAGAGAGAGAGAGAGAGAGAGAGAGAGAGAG
>JAALOO010001301.1_pt1 | contig 17738 bp, 10 predicted proteins | sample 7257641 | NCBI WGS metagenome assembly JAALOO01 (sample SAMN14085613, study PRJNA598686) | mite metagenome | biome: ENVO:01001000; feature: ENVO:01001002; material: ENVO:01001226; isolation source: single female mite from University of Michigan culture on fish food culture... ...
ATGGTAAAAGTTTCAGAGACTGTACAAGTAAAAAGTTTAATAAAGTGCACCGTGTAATCAATTTTAAATTATGATTTTTTGGCAAATGAATTTGGGTACCATATTAAAAACGCAGAATGTTATTGTTATTAAAATTTTTTTCAGTTTTAATTTAATTATAAAAACAAAATCATTGCAACTTGTATACTAAATTTATTTAAAATTTTGTTCTGTTAATAACAATTTTTTTTATCAAATAACTTTGCTTATTTAAACATTTGCCATATATTTGTTTTTGACTTAACTCATTCATTTATTAAAAATTTACATTAAATTATTATAATATCGCAATATATTTATTTTCGAATAGGAAAATAAAGATTTGCTAATAAACGACAATGGAAAACTGTCAAAACTTAAAGTTGTATAAGTTGAGTAGCAGTATGTAGCAAAGTCAGTTAAATCCTCATTAAATACATTATTTAATTGTTTTGGTAATTTAATGTAAATGGTTTTTATTCTTGAGTGCTTTTTAAGATGCTTCCAGTTTATGGCAGTCAACTTGCGTCTGAAACGACTTTAATCGAATAAAACTGCAATCAATTATTAATTGGCTCTAGCAACTTTTGCCTAAACATTGATGTTTTATTTATACACCAAAACAATTCACTGGTTAGACTAAAGTGATCTGTGCAGTAAAAGTTGGGAGTTTCAATTTGAGTGGTTGTCTGATTCAATCAAAGAATTGCCCAAAAATAATTGTAGGGCAGCACAGAAAATCAAAAAGTAAGTTTTGAGATACAATCTGTTTAGCCCAAATCTCTGCAAAGTAGAATAGATTGAAACAAAAACAGAAAAAATAAACATGAGGAAAAACACAAAATGTTTTATGGACAGCAAATCTAAAATTTATGCATTCACATAATTCTTTGCGTGCAGAACAATTCCTAACTGACCAAAAAGGAGTAAAGTTAAAGCAAATCAAATCAATAAAATAAACAAACTTTGATGTTATAAATGTTAAGAAAAACATGTAACTTGTGGAAATCCTAAATATTGCATAATAAACAATATTTATTGACTGTGTTCAAAAACATTAAACAAATTAAAAAATTATTTTAAAAATGTGGTTAAATGTTCTAATTTGCAAAAATTGCAAACTTTGAACACAAATTAATTTTTAAAAATGTTAATTTAAAAACTTTTAGTTTTAATGCGTGTTTTTGAAATAAGTTACTAAATCATGTTTAATCAATGAATAAATTTAAATGAATCTGTCTTGTACTCATTGAAAATGCCAATTTGACTTTATTTACTTTTATTTTATTATTCTTTTGTAACCAGTAATTTTAATTTCCTCCATTGATTGTTGAGTTGCTCATTTGGCAATGACAACTTCACAAACACGCAGGAAAACGAAAAAAGTGAAAAAAAGAGAACAGCAAACCAATTACCATTAAGCACCGCATTTTCCTACTCACTTCACCCATTCTTTACAGTTCTAATAATGGGTAACAGGCGAAAAGAGATTTGCATGTACTTTGCAGTTTGCCAAAGCTAACTAAAGCTAACTGCAGTTTACCATTTGAAACATTTTTCCCTTTTTCCGTTAATTCACTCGGGTACAATCACAGTGCATTTCACACACACACACACATAACTGATAAAACGGGTTGGAAAATGTGAAAAGCGATACCCAGTTTTTTGGCTAGCATTCTACAATAAAGTTCCACTGCGAGTGCCAAGTGTACAACTTTGGCTGCTTATTCTTTGAAAGCCATTATGAAAACAAGCCTGATGAGTGAATGTGTATTCAGTCAGTTGATAGAAAGTCGAGGAAGCAGCGAAAGACAATGGCCGTCAAGTAAAACTGCAGTTTGAGAATCGTCTCCTTCCCCATTCAATCAGCGGACGCACATTGTCCTACTAAGACAGTCTAGTAGTAGACAGTTGCTTTCTATCCATTGTTGTTTCGGTTCCAATCGCAAGCGACTTTGAGCTTTTAGCTAACCAATTTCTTTTCTTGTAAGTTTCTACTATAATCTATTTTCTCTTTTCTATTCTCGGTGAAGATTCATAGCATCAGTTTTCCATCTTATCGGACAACAAAAGTTGACTACTGCTTTTATTTACATCGAATATATTTGCCTTTTTGTTTGCTTATGTGAAAAACAAAAACATAGTTTTTGCTTCATCGGAGTTGTTCTAAAACAAAGACATTTTGCATTAAAATGGAAAAATACAAATAAAACTGCAAAAAAACAAAACAATAGAAAGTGTCAAAAAACAAGCATTACCATTTTTAAAACAAGCAGCCAATTGTTAGGCCGAAAATTGCTGCCAAGTAGTCAGTTGATAGAAAATAAAAAAAACGTTACAACAATGCCAAAAAATGCTGGTTTAAGTTTGGTCTGAAAGCAAATTTTTTTGAGTATTATGTGTTATAAAAACTTTTATTTGAAGTATTAAATTGCAACTCACATTTAACATCAGTTAAAATTTAAAATTTTAAAACAACAACATATAAAATTTACAACAAAATGATGCAAGTTTTTTAAATTTAAGTTAGTAAAAACTTGAATTTTTCAATTTACATTTTATCAGAATTTTCAAATAAACGATTTTTTATTCCAATTTTTATCACCAAATGTTGTGTCTGGTAGAGCATGCAATTGAAAAATGACTGATATTTGAAGCATCCAAGCAAATAAAAGATTCAAAAATGTAGAAAACAGTGATAGCAAGGCGATATTACTATTAGTTGGGGACAATTGAATATTGAGCCGGCTGTAGTTAACTGTATCATCAAGGGAGGGCGCCACGACGGAGCGTGGCAGACAGCTGCAGTGAGGGGAAAACTGTCTGCTTTTCTGCTGCCTTCATACAGCGAAAGCGAGTAAAGTCTTTAGCACTGTTAGTGCAAAAACAGCCAAATTGAAGCCGGCTTTACACTATTGTGGCTGATTCTCATTGGCCAAAAACTTGTAAATTCTTTACAATTGGCACTAACTGGTGACAAGTCGCTACTGACAAACTGACAGTCGATGACCAAAAGTCAGTTTGGATCAGTTTTTGCTTAAGTGTTCAACTGTAGCGTTTGCCTGCATGTTTTACATTAATCTGTTTTAGAGCGAAATTCTCATAAAGAATCCATCAGATCGCTTCAGGAAACTTTTGAAGCTGATTTGTATTTGTTTCATATGGTCAAGTCGGTTTGACACGAGCAGCTCTATCTTTGAAAATAAGCAGGGTAGTCAACCCAAATGCAGTTTCAGACAAAGACTTATTGGCGTGTTGTAGTGGTTTTTTCCTCTACGTCAAAAGAGATTGCCGTCCAGCATAGTGTCTTTTTGAAAACAGTACATCGTCCACTGAAAAATGGCTATTTGCTTAAGTAGACTTTACTAGAACTTGACCATATGAAACAAATACAAATCAGCTTCAAAAGTTTCCTAAAGCGATCTGATGGATTCTTCATTAGAATATCGCTCTAAAACAGATTAACGTAAAACATGCAGGCAAACGCTACAGTTGAACACTTAAGCAAAAACTGATCCAAACTGACTTTTGGTCATCGACTGTCAGTTTGTCATTAGTGACTTGTCACCAGTTAGTGCCAATTGTAAAGAATTTACAAGTTTTTGGTCAATGAGAGTCAGCCGCAAAAGTGTAAAGCCGGTTTCAGTTTGGCTGTTTTTGCACTAGCAGTGCTAAAAACTTCACTCGCTTTTGCTGTATAAAGGCAGCAGAAAAGCAGACAGTTTTCCCCTCACTGCAGCTGTCTGCCACGCTCCGTCGTGGCGCCCTCCCTTGATGATACAGTTAACTACAGCCGGCTCAATATTCAATTGTCCCCAACTAATATAAAAATTGTCTATACATTCAAGAATTATAAAGAGCATTAGCCGACTTGCAAGTAAAATACTATTAGTCAATTACCACACTAGTCCAGAAAAGCTGTATAAATATTTGTTTGATGAGCATAGGCTTTTCTATTCAATTTATTTGCCAGCTACTTTCTCCGTACAATTGCGCTAATAAATGTAATATTTTTTAAGTACACATTTTGCTGTTGTGTACAAGCTGGTATAAAACTGACTCCTAGTTTCAGGGCACAATGAATGGGCAAAAAGACTGAATGGAAAGATAATCAGAGCTAAGGAGAGTGTGTTGTCCAACAGCGAAATAGACCCGAGAAGAATATATTTGTGAGTGAGTGAGTGAGTGAATGAGTGTGTCTCATAAATAAATAGATTGAACATGCAGATGTCCCTTTTCCTCATCGTTTGCTAGTGGCTATTCATATTTGATATCGCATAATGGTCATTCTTTATGGTGTTCCAGCAAAGGAAAACTGAAAAGAAAGTGCGTGCTTGTGTGTGTGTGTTTAAGAAATGCAGAGCAGACAGCTCTTGTGCACTTGTGCACTAGTTTTCTGCTCAGACAGCAAGGACATTAGAACGCAGCCTGATGATGATGCCTAGGCAGAAAGACGGGCACAAAGAGTGCTCAAACAGCAGCGACAGATCAAGCTGCATTCAAAGTCAGCCATCCAAAGGAGGTGAACATTTTAGGGTCGGTCTGTACCGAAAGCAAAAAGAAAGTCAACTGTCAACAATGCTGTAGGCGGTTTGTGTGTGTGTGTGAAGTTCTGGTCTGTTGGCAAAAACTGCCACTGGATATTTGCGCAGCTACTGGACTACATAATAAATGTGAGCAAAAAAGAGTTAAAATGCATGTCGCACAGACACGCAAATGGCAACTAAATTAGTGCCGAACAGCAGTGTTTTTTTGTACAGAAGAAAAATAAATTCTTTTGCACTGCTTGTGACTAGGAAACGGAAATTAAAAATTTATAAAACGCAGAATTCTCTTGTCTACTTTTTTCTGTGCAAGAGAATGCATTACCAAATTGTTACGTGCTTGCGAGTCAGGGAGAAGGGTTTTAGAATTTATATTAAAGCAGCAGTGCTCATTTAGGTGGCAATGAGTAGCAGCAATAAACTGCATTGTTACCAGAAAAAAAACAGAACTTGGTAATGCAAAATTGTTATTTGTAGCAGTGTCAGTTAGTGTACACATTAAACTAATTATAAACATATTATAATTTTAATGCATAGCAGGTTATTTTTTTGTTTAGCACGATTCAGTCTGAAGAGGCTGTAAAAGAGGGGTTTAAAAAATGTTCAGGCGGACTCGTTTGCATGACAGTTTTTAAGTTATGATTTTAAGTAATGGCAAGAATTGAGTGAGTGAAAATAAAAAATTATTGGCAAAAAACAGAACGACTATTAAAACATAAACATGAAAAAGTTGCCCATGGTTATTATCTTTTGGTGTCAAACATTTTACGAGTTTTGCTAGTTCTAAAATGAACGAAAAGTAAAAAAACGAAAAAAATAAAAAAATTGCAAAATAAAAAACAGACACTAATGATAGTAAGCAAACAAAAATTATGCCATTTTAGACTGTTTAAATTGATTGCAATGCAAATTGAAACTTTTGAAATAGCTGTGCTGAAGCGTTCAATACAGCATAAAAACATTTTTTGCTTTATCATTAATTTTAGCAAAAAAATTTACCAACAATGCCGTTTAATAGAATAAAAGACAAACTCGTTGCCAAAAATTCAAAAATGCATTATATAAATTTGTAAGAAGAGTAATCATTTTTGACAAAATGTTCCCATTCAATAAGTATACGACTAAAATAAAGATGATCAAAGTTCTTAATGATAACCGAATTGACATATATGATTTTGTCAGTTGTACATTTATTTTTTTGCTGAAAAATGACAGACGTAAAAGTTTCTCAATCGTTATTGTACATTTGTCTCTCCAATCCTAATGTTCACTGATCTTGTCCCCTACCCTTTTTGTTTGTTTTTAATAGTAACTAAGAATGACAGTTATTTTTGTCAATTGCAATCATCATCGGTTTCGAATCCAGTAGCCGTAGAGTCCACAGTGATGATGTCTTTGTCGGTGCATGTACCAATTCATGCAGCCTTTCCCCTTCTTCCTCCTCCTTCTCAGCTGCTGTCAAGTAGCACTACTGCTAATGTCCAATTGCCCAAACACCAGAGCGGCCTGCTCAGAATGCTACTCATCGACATTGGCAGTAGATGCTGCTTATTTGAAACCCACATCTCACGCCTTTTCCCTTTCGTTTTCATTCCACAGTCATCATCGTTCTTTTTTTGTGCTTCACTTTACGTGAACCGATAAAGTAAAGGCACACAAAGCTTTTTTCAGTTTTGATGGCAGCAAATGGCAATAATTGACTATAATCATCAAATGCTCATTGACTTCTAATGCTGATGATGATTTGGGTAAAAACAAAAAAAGTTAAAACAAAGTATAAAAGTACAACTGTAAAAAACTTTTTATTTTAACTTTTTGTCTAGATAATAAAAAAAGATTTTTCTTTATAGCAATTAAATAAAAACTTAAATTATTTGACTGTATCTGCTCCAAATCAATACAAATTATATGTTGCTAAATGAAAACTAAAATAAAATTTTTTTTAAAAGTTTAAAAATGTAAAAGACGTAAAAACAAAATTTTATGTTCAATTTTTTAAACATTGATAGAATACATGAAACACATAAATTTCCTCAATAAATGTTTTTTGATAAACTAAAATTAAATTAAACGTCATTTGTTTCATTTTATAAAAAATTGATACATGTTCTGGTAAAATAACCAAAAATAGTTGCAATAAAATTCAAACAGTCAATTTGAACAGTATCCTTACTCACTGGCTGCTTTAATCTGTACTTGTCAAAAGACACAAACTTTGTAACATAAAAAACTAAAAAGTAGTGTTTGTAAACAAAAAACAAAAAAGCATAAATGGAAACCAAAAAGTGAATGTAAAGAAATCAAATCAAAATAGAATCAGTGAAACGCGATCAAAGAGCGATTTAATCAACAAAAACTTTCCTAAACCAAGATAGGCAATTCACGAAAAAATGAACATGAGTAGCGTACTCAACCAAAGTCATCGTTTTGAAATCACCGCACAAAAAAATGGACGCCAAAAGAAACGGAAAAGTGTGTTTCACCAATGTCCGCCGCCGTTGATGACGGTAAAAGAAGAAGGGACAAGCCATTTTGCCGGACATCAACGCTGACACCCTCTCAGACCATACAAACAAACAAAAAAGCAAAAAGGCAGAGAGAGAGAGAACACACACAGCATTGCGCGCTAATCTGCCATGTTGAAATGGCGGCGCGAAAGGCGATAGAATACCAATTCCGTGTCGCACTTACCGATTGAGAAAATGGAGGGAGAGAAAAAGAAAGGGAAAGAAAACGGAGAGGGAAAGTGAAGACGAAAAAGAAGAGGAAGAAGAGGAGGAAGAAGTGCGATAATGGTGGTCGTTGTTGTGACTTACCATGCTGCGTGAAGATGATGAAGGAAAGGAGAAGGGAAGGGAACGATGCGGCGTGCTGCTGCTGCTGCTGCCAGAATGAAAAGGAAGAGAAGGGAAGGGAAGGGAGAAAAGGACAGTTTGATTTCCGATTGGCACCCAGCGGAGAAGCTAGACGGCCAGAGACGGAGATGCCCGGTGTGAGCAGAGGGGCAGATGGAACGATCGATGAGCACATCAACGGGGCGCCATTAGCGAGTGCCCATTGGTATTCCAGCCCAAGCATGGTGAACACGAAAGAGAGGGAGAGGGAGAGAGGTAATGCAGCCGGTGATAAAGAACTCTTTGCCAGCTAAATGTGCCGGAGGAAGCAGATGACACAACTGAAAAGAGGGAAACGAGGAGAAAGAGATGAAAAGGGAGAAAGAAGGCGAGAAAAAGGCAAAAATGGCGATAAAAATGGGCAAGCGCAAATTTGTTGGTCACTGCTGTTGGAGTGGGAGTTGAAACAAAAGCAAAATAGAAAATAGAAAGCAGAGGAGAAAAGGAGAAAGATGAGGAGGTGGGGGGGAACAAATTGATGAAAAAGAGTGATGCCAGTTAGTGGTGGTAGAAGAGTGACGATGTTGTTGCGCTTTGAAGATGGAGCTGATTGAAGCTGATTCGGGTCGATCGAGTTAATGGCCAACTGCTGTGAACACTGCGGTAGTGATGACCATCATCTGTAGATGTTGACGCTGTTCAGCATCACCACCGCTGCCCGACGGACAACTGACTGGATGAATTTTTGCTGTTTTTCCAACACTGACTGGAGACTGCCCTATTAGGCGAGTCGATTGTCTATCGAGTATCGCCATTGCTCGATAAGCCGACTAGCCTGCAAAATGTGACAACTGTTCTCTAGTCAGCTGCAACTTAACCGCTGCAAACAAACGCACATGTGAAGAAAAGCATGTCAATTAGTTGATATAACACTGTTGACGATGAAGCGAATGCGTTCACCCAGTTGATACTTTAATTTGAAGAATGAACAAACAGAAAAATATACTTAAAACAAAAATTTTAATTTTTAGTGATTAACAATAGCAATTATTTTTATGAAAGTTTTTTTTAAAAAAAGTTTAATTAAAATTGTTATCATTGTTCACAACATTTAGAACCTTTTTACACTGTTATATTAAAAATTGCAACACTTTTCTTACTCTTTTTGGTTGAATTAAGCAATTTTTTGTATTTTTCTTGTAAAAATTCCTTTAAGAGATTGGAGCATATCTAAGGAATTTGTTAATTAAAGTTAGCAAACCCAAAAACTACTGCGGCAACAAACTGATAGTTTGATATGTGACCCAGTCAAAAACACTGCATGTTTTGCCGAGGCAATACATAACAAAGACGCAGACAAAGCAAATTTTTTTAAAGAATTTTATTTTTTATTGACAAGAATTTATAAATTATATAATAGTTTTTTGCAAGAGAACAATTGTTTTCAGTCAATATACGAAGTTTTGCTGTTCATTTTGCAAAAACTGAATTTTAAAAAAAATTGAGAAAACAGAAGATAACAAAAAACAATGATTAACAAAAAAGAAAGAAAATAAAGGGAGAAAATAGGGAAAGAAAGTGACAGAGTGCAAAGAGGTGAACGTGCACTCAGAGTCTGCTTATGGAAGTGACGATGAAAAAAGAGGTGAATGAAAACCGGAGATTGAAGGTAAGCGCGTCCAAAGCTACCAATGAAGAAAAATAGATAAGAAAAGTAATTATACAGCCGTGAAATGTAAAGAGGGGTAGTGAAAACAATAAAGGGGAAAAGAGAAAGAGAAATAAAATAGCAAGTGTAAAGTTGGCTTGTGAAATGGTACAGGAGAAGAAGAAGGAAGAGGAGGTGAGAAAACGATGAATTGAGGATCACAATGAAGAGAATCAAGAAGAAGTTGAAGAAGAAGAAGAAGAAGTCCGACTGGTGAAGTCAGCTCAATGCCGAAGAGGAAATGATGCGGCGAAATGTGATTATGAAAGGTAGAGAAGCGGGAAAAGGGAGTTGAAGATCAGAGAATGTGAGATGGCCAGTGATGATGATGATGGGGATGATGGGGGTGATGTGCAACTAGATATGAACTGCGACAGCAGTGGTCGAACTGGCCGATGGCACAAAGGGCAGTGGGTGGTGAAGTGAGCCATGTCCCCCACCGCCGCCACCTCCACCACCACCACCACCTCCATTGGCTGACCGATCTGAATCGGAGCCAGTGGTGGTGATGGTGGTCGCCCCCGAGCCCAGATTGGTCATCAGACTGGACTCATTGGAGGAGCTGTTGGGGCCCCCTCGCTGGTGACCACCGCCACCATGATGGGACAGTGGTCCGTGGTGGAGCTGCTGGCTGTGGTGGCTGAGGTGCGACAGACCGGTCGACTCGAGGCTGGTCGCCGTCGTCGAGGCGGACTGGTTGCCCAGGAAGGAATGGTGCTGCTGCTGCTGCTGTTGCAGCTGAAGGTGGTGATTCTGCTGATTCTGCTGCTGCTGTTGTTGTTGGAGGTGCAGCTGACTGTGCAGCGGATGAGCGGGCGGAAGCGGCGGTGGCGTAGAGTTGTGGTGCTGCAGAGCGCCCAGCAGTGTCGAGTGGTGGTGAGAATGGGCGGTGCCCAGCGTTCCAGTGGACACCTGGTGCGGGTGGTAGGTGGGATAGGCGTACGTCGACTGTTGGCTGTGCACTGACTGCGAGGGCGAGTACAGGTGGTGCTGAGACTGAGATTGGTGTTGTTGTTGCTGTTGTTGTTGCTGCTGCTGCTGCTGTTGGTAGTGCTGGTACTGGTTGTGTCGTCCCAGGGTGGTGCTGCTGTTCAGCAGCTGTCCACCCGGATGTGCCAGCAGTGGGTGGTGGGCGGAGAGATGACTTCCGTGAGCTGTAGGGGGCATGTGCTGCAGGTGACCGTGGTGGCCGTAGGAGTCGATGGCACTGCGAGACTGCGCCAGCGGCGACAGACTGGAGAGGGCACCTGGCAGGGTGCCGCCCTTGCCGCTGCTCAGCGGCTGTCCCTTCCGCCCATAGGAGCTGGAGGCGGTGGAACTGGAGCTGCTGGAGCAGCCATTCGAACTCCCACCGCCTCCTGTGACCCGGCGAATGTCAGGCATTGCGTAGCGGAGCTTCTCCCAGAACATCGTCTCATTCCACTGCAGACAGGTGGTGTCCTTGCTGCGCAGCCAGTTGCGCACGTCCGCGTCGACGTCCTTGCCCTGGAGCGGATGTACGACCAGCAGTATCAGCTGGTGGTTGTCCTGGTGACAGCGAAGGCCCTCCATGAAGGCCGCCTTGCACTCCACGTGACACCACTCATTGCGCAGGAAGTAGTCGGAGACGACGAGGATGGTCCGTCGGGAGGAGGCGATCGCCTCCATGATGGCGTCAGAGACGACGCCCGGCGCCGCCGTGGCGATCGGCAGGTCGCGGTAGCACAGACAGAGGCGCATCGGCGTCTGACCGTACTCCAGCTCGGGGGCGATCTCCTGCATGACGAACTGCTCATCTCGCTTGGAGTAGAAGAGAAAGGCGTCAAAGAGGCGCTCGTCGGTGTCCCCGGCGCCGCCGTAGTGATGGTGGCCGCGACCACGACGACCACGCCCTCGGCCCTTTCCGGAGCCTCCCTTTCCGCCCTTTCCACCAAAACGAATGCCCGTCTTGGCGTACAGCCACACGGACATCTCGTGGCGGTAGAGGGCGGCGGTGATCACTGTGCCGAGGAGGATCAGCACGGCGAAGGTGGAGGCGACGACGAGGACGACGACGGGGGCGTTGGCGGCCACCATGGAGCCGACGATGGGGAGGCCGTTCTGCGAGGGCGCCGGCATGTGCCCGGCGTGGCCCAGCCGTGGCGGGTGACCCCCACTGCCCGCTGCCTGGTACTGGGCGCAGGCGTTGCTGATGTTCGCCCGGGCCGCCTCGATGTCGGCGGTGATGGTGGCGATGGGCGCCAGCGGCAGCGCATAGGTCTCATTGTAGGCGCAGTGGACCAGAGAGAGGTCGCGAATGACGTCGCTGCGCAGCGGCAGCCACTCCATCATGTGCAGCACAAAGTGACAGTCGCAAGACCAGTCGTTGCCGCCCAGGTGCAGGTCCACCAGATGGAGGTTCGACATCAGCCCGCTCCACAGCTCGAACTCCACCAGGTGGTTGTGGTCGAGGCGGAGGACCCGGAGGGAGCGCAGTGCACTGAAGGTCCGATTGCCGATCACGGAGATGCGGTTCTCCTGAAGGTACAGCTCGCGCAGGTCGGTCAGCCGTTCGAACTCGTAGCCGTAGAGGGTGTCCAGCTCGTTGGAGGCGAGGTTCAGTACCAGCAGCGACTTGAGGCCGTTGAAGGTGCGGTTGTTGATGGCGCGGATGTGACTGGAGTTGAGGTGCAGGTGGCGGAGGTTCTTCCGGCCGATGAAGGTGTGCGGCGACAGCTCGGCGATGTTATTGCCGTCCAGGTAGAGGTCGGTGACGTCCATGGGAATGCGCGAGGGCACGACGGCGTGCTGATTGGCGCCGCAGTCGACGATGTTCGTGTTCCAGGACTGGTCGTAGAAGCAGGTGCAGTTGTCGGGGCAGGTCATCTCGCAGTCGCAGGCGTCAAAGTCGCAGCAGTGGCAGAGGGCGAAACAGTGCGAGCGGTAGGAGCAGAGAAACTGAGAGGGGCGCAGGTTTACCAGGGGAGTCAGGTGAGAAGAGGAAGAAGAGGAGGAAGATGAGGAGAGGGAGGAAGATGGAGAAAGCGGAGAGGGTGAAGAAGAAGAAGAGGAAGAGGATGAAATAGATGGCACTGAGGGTCCCACTGAAGCGGAAGAGCTGATCCGCCCAAAGGGCAGTCGACACTGCACCATATGGGCGTCCACCACCCGAGGATAGAGGCGGCTGCTGGCCTCGTCGTGACCAGAAAATGTGCTGGCCATGGTGGTCTTCAGGCCGGGCGTGGCAGTGGCAGCGGCCGCCACTGCCGCCCTCTGCAGCCACTCCATCTGACAGTCGCAGAGGAAGGGATTGCCGGCGACGCTGAACTCAGGCAGCGGGCGCCGATCGGGCACCCGGCTCAGCTGCAGCGACTTCATCTCCAGCGTACTGAGGCGGTTCTCCGACAGATCGACCCGCGTCAGGTTGGTCTTTTTGGCGAAGGTGCCGGGGGCGATCTTGCGGATGACGTTTCGGTTGAGCAGCACCAGCTCGATGCTGTTCGGCAGACTGCTCTCCTCGATGTCGGTGATGCGGTTGAGGCTGGCGTCCAGCGTGCGCAGCTTCACGTCCGACTCGATGGAGTAGAAGTTACTCAGCTGCTCGATGCTGTTCTCGTGAATGTCCAGCCACTGGAGGGCCATGGGGATCATGGCGTAGTCAAAGTGGACGATCCGATTCGCCGAGATGTTCAGCATCAGCAGGTCGCGCAGGCCGGGGAAGAGGCCGTTCACGTCGGCGAGGGTGTTCGAGTCGAGGCGAAGGGCGTGCAGGTCGATGATGTCCTCGAAGGTGCCGCTCTCCACGTGGGCGATGCGGTTGCGGGCGAGGTTGAGGACGCGCAGCGAGGGCAGGTCGATGAAGTCGCCTCTGCTCAGATTGCCAATCTGATTGCCCTCCACGTTGAGGCTGTACAGCTGCTCCAGACCGAGGTAGGAGGCGTTGCCGATCTCGCGGATGTGATTGAAGGAGAGGTCCAGCGAGCGGAGCATTTTGAGGGTGGAGAGCGCCGCCGGCACTACCTCCAGCCGATTCTGCCCGAGGTTAAGCTCCATCAGACTGCTGATGTTGGCGAAGGAGGCGGCGTGAATGTGCAGCAGGCGGTTCTGGTCGAGGGCCAGTGCGTTGAGCACCTCCAGGCCGGCGAAGGAGGCGGCGTCGAGGGTGGTCAGGCGATTGCCACTGAGCGAGAGCGTGTGCAGATTTCGATTGGCGCTGAAGGCATTCTCCGCCAGTGACTCAATCTCATTGTGCTGCAGACTGAGCGACTGGAGGGTGTACAGCGCCCGGAAGGCGTTGGCGTCGATGCGCGTCAGCTTGTTGTAGGAGAGATCCAGGGAGAGGAGGCGGCTCATGTCGGCGAAGGTGGTCGGGCCGATCCAGTGAGAGGTGACCTCGTTGTGGCTCAGGTCCAGCACGGTGACCTGCGCCAGGCCGGAGAAGAGGCCCGGCGGAATGACGGAGATGGAGTTGTTCTGCAGGTACAGCTCCGCTAGGGTCGTCTTCACCGCTTGGAAGAAGCGGGCCGGCAGGGCGACCAGTTGGTTGTTGGACAGGTCCAGGCGAGCGAGCTCGCCGAGGCCGGCCAGAGAGGTCTCCTCGGCGCGGACGATCAGATTGTGGCGCAGGTTGAGGATGGCCAGGCGGTGCAGGCGGCCGAAGCCTCGGTCGGTGAGCACCTTGATGCGATTCGCCGAGGCATCGAGGTGGCTGATCGAGTCCAGCCGGCGGCACTCGGCCACTGATGAGCTGCTCGCTGATGATGATGAGGAGCTGCTAGGACTTCCGGGCACACCGGGAACACCTCCTCCGCCCACCGTCGCCTGTTCGAAGGCCTTGGCGCTGAAGCCAAAGGAGGCGACGTCGCCGATGACATTGGCGGAGACGTTGAGAAATTGCAGCCGCCCGAGGGGGCAGAAGAGGGCCGTCGGCAGCACCGCCAGGCCGTTCTCACTGAGGTCGAGCTGCTCCAGGCGTCGCACGGGGAGGAAGACGGCCGGCGCCACCTTCAGACTCTGGTCGCCCCAGTCGGTGTTGTGCGTCCTCACCGTCAGCTTCCGGAGCTCGCCCAGGCCGGCCAGCACGTCGGCGGTCAGCTCGCTCAGCTTGCACCGCTCAATGTGCAGCTCCTTTAGCTGATGGAGCCGTTCCAGCGAGCGGGCGGGCAGCGTCGACTCGAAGAGGACGTCCTCGCAGGTGAGCGCCAGGCCGGCGGTCCGCTCCGGCGGAATCAGACTGAGGTTGACGCCCGAGTCGAGGGCGCCATTTAGCGTGCGCAGCTTGCAGGCGAGCAGCAGCTCGGAGGAGGAGGAGGAGGCGGCGGCGGAAGTGCTCGATTGTTCCACCGTGGAAGAATGGTGATCACCACTTCCGCCACCGAAGCCTCCACCACCCTGTCCTCCACCGGCGACCATGTTGCCGAAGAGGTGTGAGGAGGCGGCCATTGACCGCCACTCGCAGCCGGCCGGCGCCATCTGGTACTGACTGGCGGTGAGTGGCAGTGACAGTAGGGAGTGGTGTTGACTGTTTAAGAAGGAGGTGGAGGAATGAGATGAGGAGGAGGATGACTGGGCCAGGCACAGCAGGAGCGCCGGCGAGAGGATCACATGCAGAAGGAGCAACGTCAGCAGGCCGAAGAGGGAGTGCTGCTGTGAGAAGGAGATAGGGCGTCGTGGTCGTCGTCGTTGGTGGACTCTGTTGAAGTAGTCCACCACTGTTGAAGTTGATACTGATGATGATGATGATAGTGGTGACGGTGTTGATGGTGACGAGCCGAGAATCACAGAGGGTGAAATTGCAGAGGAGGAGGAAGAAAAGCTGCTCTTCCTGCTGATGTTGTGGCAGCTCATGGCCATGGTTTGCACGTCAGAGTGGCCGCCAATGGCGGAACACCTCGCCGGCAGGCAGCAAGAGCTCTGGTGGTCAGTGTGAGCTCGAGCAGCCATACTGGAGACTAGGCAGGTGTAGGGCGCCTGCTGCGCCGACGTACTGAAGACGTTCAACAGCTGAAGATCATCAGCTAAATGGTTGGGATGGTGGTGGTGATCATGGTAGATTTGACGGTAGTTGTGATAGTAGGTGGGGTGGGGGTCGTAGACACTGCCCGTCACAGTGGGTGACGGGGGTGAATGGTGTGGAGTAGAAGAAGAAGAAGAAGAAGGTACCAAGGTGTGTGCCTTCCTCTCCTTCATTTTGGCAAAAGTTGTCATCACACTGAGGGAGCAGAAGAAAGTGCTGTCCTCACGCACTTTTGGTTGATGGTTGGGTTAACAGGTTGCCCAGTGCTGAGGGCAGGGGTGGCAACGACGGTCAATGTACTTCCGCGTCGCCATTAGCGAGATCGGTGTTTACACTTTTTTTGTTCTACTTCCTTCCGTGATGAGCAGCAGCAGCAGCAGCAACAGATCGGCAAGTGAGTGGTGAATCAATTTCGACTGCTCTGGTTGTTCTTTCAGACTGTGTTTGTGTGTGTTGCGTGTGTTTGGACTGCTTTCCAGTGAGCAGCAGTGTCAGCTTTGTATTGCGCTTGGCTTGGCGCTAATAATAAAAGCAGCAGCGGCGGCAACGGCAACCACAAATGAAAACAGCCAACGGCAGTGAACAATGGGTACGCGCATCAACGACTGTGAATGTGAGTGTGAGCAAGTGGAGTCTCTCTGCCAAATGATGCGACAGTCTGTTCGACCAGTCTGTGCTGCACTGACAATTAGGCAACTGCACACTGTGTGTGTGTGTACTCAGCAAGCGTCGGGGGTGAACTTTCTATCGATGCCAGCGATAATGGCAAGAAGTCTCCTTTTCAAGACACTGTACGGCAGTTCAATCTCTACTTTTTTTGTTGTTGGCAGAGACGTCAAGGTTCAAGTGGTCGAGCTGCTGAGCAAGCAGAGAGAGAGAGAGAGAGAGAGAGAGAGCGGAGTTGAAGGGAACGTTTTTGGCTAGTGCCGAGCACACTGCTGAGCAAATAAACGATGATGATTACACACAGGCCAAACTCTGAGCAAAGAGAATGATGATGTCTGTTTGTCTGCTCTGGTAAAATTGTGTGCAGTTTTGAGAAGAGAGAGAGAGAGAGAGATGCTAAGGCAAGTGAGGGTTGCAAGAGCTAAATAATGGCTGTTGTAGTTGTTGAGGTGATGATGCTGGTGGTGGTGGTGGTGGTGGGTAAACTTTGGCAAAAGAAAGAGAAAAGGGGAAATCAATGGAGGTTGCAGTGGAGGCAAAAATAGTGGGCAAAATCGATTGATGGCGCCAGCAAAAGAGAAGGAAAGAAAGAGAGAGAAAGGGAGCAATGGCAAAACGCGAGTGGAAAGCGATGCTGCCGTTGCAAAACGAGTTGAACTGCTTAAGAGCTAGCGAGAGAGGGAGAGAAAGATAGCTCAGCAGTCAACAGCAGGGCGCTGCTCGGTAATAATTTTTTGAGGCGTTTGCTCGGAATTGGGCGATAATTACAGATGAAGCAGAGGCGGCTCGGCAATCAAGATCAGACAGCGAATGAGAGGGGACAAGTAAGCAGTAGTGACGGCGGGAGAAAGAAACTCTCGAGGGCACAACAGTGATCGCTGACTGGTGAAAGTTCGCCTTCCTGTTCGCTTGTTTAGTGAGATTGCACAAGAGACTGCAAAAGACACGCCGACACTGACAGCAGTTCAGTGTTTGGGATCTCAAACTCAGACTAAAGAGAAGAAAATAAACGGGAAAATGGCGATTGGGAGAAGTAGAGGAAGAAGAGAAGGAAAATATTGCCGGTGGCGGTGTGAGCGAAATTGATCAAGACAATTGAACGAAGTGAAAGGTAGGGGGAAAGTAAAATAAACGAGAGTAGGCAACATCAAAAGCGGCTTCATCGGTTTCACTAGGTCCTAACAAAGCCTATTAAGCTGAGGAAGGAAAAAGAAGTCTAGAGATGTGCCCTTAGTTTGTTTTGTGTGCTCTTCCTGAGATAATTAGCCTTTATGCAGCAGAATGCACCTTTCAACACGAGAGTCACTAATGCTAATAAGGCAGCTGCTGCTGCTGCTGCTGAATCAATTTAGTAAAAAGCCGTTTTAAATGAAGGCGAAAATAATGAAGCCGTTAAATAAAAAGTCAAATTCTCACAAAACAAAACAATCTCAATTTTTTATTTTAAAAATTGAGTTCATTGTTTGTTTTGGCTATGTTTTGAAACTGCTCTAAATGCCTTTATATTTAAAAACGCAGCAAAAAGGGAAAAAAAGTAAAGCTAAAAAAGTGCTTACATTTACAGGAGAAGTCAAACTTAAAAACGCTGAAGGCAATGGTGGCGCTGATATTGGCGTTGTACGAAGTTAACGAAGTGAGTTGGATCGATGAGCGTGTACGGTGCACGGTTAAAGGCGATTTTGGCGATGCTTTTTATTAGACGTTGTCGTCTCACTGACATCAAGCAAGTGTGCGGGGTCGTGCAGCAGGCGAGTTTAAGTGGAAACGAGACGAAAGAGGCTTATATTGAAGAGGAAGAGGACTGATATGAGCTGAGAAGAAAAAAGTGCAAGTCTACGAAAACGTAAGTAGAGCTTGCCGAGTAGAGTTGCTTCCTCCTCAATGAGTAGTTGCCTCGATTATTGAAATCGATTAGCAGCAGAGCGCAGACGATAATGGGTCAATAGAGAGAGAGAGAGAGAGAGAGAGAGAGAGAGAGAGAGAGAGAGAGAGAG
>JAALOO010001302.1_pt1 | contig 17717 bp, 15 predicted proteins | sample 7257641 | NCBI WGS metagenome assembly JAALOO01 (sample SAMN14085613, study PRJNA598686) | mite metagenome | biome: ENVO:01001000; feature: ENVO:01001002; material: ENVO:01001226; isolation source: single female mite from University of Michigan culture on fish food culture... ...
TGGCGCGAGACTCTTCCGCTGGCTGACTCTTGGTTAAGGAATCTCTCGTCCAACACTAACAATGTGTTGATGCAAGTGTCCCTCATTGCGCCTATTCTTTCGCTGATACAAATTGAATGCACTTTTGCTTTGTTTGACAAATCAGCTGGTAACTAGCTGGCCAACCACACTATCTGCCATTTAAAGTTTACTGGACAAGCAATTACTGCAAAGTAGAGCAGTGAGGTACATGCTGAGAAAGAGAAAGTGAAAGAGAGCAAGAGAAAAAATGATACAAAGCAATGAAAAGTGAAAAAAAGTGCTACAATGGTGGTGGTGATGATGATGATGCAATCCGATCGATGATCCCCTCTGTCCATCTTCTTTTACCTTCCTATTTCTTTTATCGTCATCAAGGCCAAAAGCCATCAATCGAGTGCATCGGTAAAGAAATCGAGCGGCGGCAGAGTCGAATCGGGGCCACGAGCAATGCCGCGCAGGTAGTCGGCGTAGAAGGCGTCTGCCAGGGCACGTTTCGCCGCCGGCATGAGGCGCCCCAATCCCTCGGTCAGCGTGTCCACCAGTGAACGTACCGCATTGTCGAAGCGCTCCTCTGCGACCCAGAGGACTGCCTCCTCCACCGTCTTTCCACCACCACCACCACCATCACCACCGTTCCTCTCCTTCTGCTGCTGCCTCACCTGTTCCACCTTCCGGTTCACCATTGCCTTGAAGTGGTTGATCAGCTGGGCGGCATTGCCGGTGATCGAGCGGTCAAGGAGAGGATAAGGCAAAACCGGCGATTGTGGAATCAACGCCGTCCACATCGCTCGGCGGTGTGCCTGAATCTGCGCATTCTCTTCCGAAGTAGTAGTAGTAGTGGCGGTGGTAGTGGTGCCTACCTGTGCTCCCTGGGCTCCATTGCTGTTGCTGCTGTATGACGCCTGCCAAACTGAAGGGCTCTCCACAAAGCGAAGCATGTCCACGGCCGTCTGGTGGAAAGACCACAGCTGAGCGGACAGTGCCTGGCATCCGTTGTCGTCGTTGGAGTGCAGCGCTAGCAATGAGAGGGCTCTCACTGCCTCGTCGTACTCGGAGCGCATCTTTGCCAGGCAACGTGTCAGGCTTTCCGGAGGTTGCTTCGGTTGCGGCAGGGTGTGCTGGGACATTGGGAGGCGTTGGGGAAACTGAACCGGCGGTTGATTGTTGGCATTCTCAGCACCCTGGCTGTTGGTTTTAGTAGAGCTCATTGTTAACAAGAGATTTGCTGTTTGTCTGGCTGGTTGTTGCTGGCAGTGATGGTGGCTAGTTTGAGTTGAGGCGTTAGCTGCTGCTCAGGCTCAGGCAGTCGAGTGATGAGCAGAGTGGTGAGAGCAGCGAGGTAGACAGGTGCCTTTTTTCGATTGCCGCCTGGCTGGCTGCCTGGCGTGCTCGTTGCATAGTTGCCTGGCTGCCTGTTTGCTTGTCTGCAGTTGATGTTGTCCTTTCTGCACTTTGGCGCTCGTTAAGACCAGTACAAACTGAACCGAACTGTGCAGATATGATGATGGCTGAGGTGTAGCCGGAAAAAATGGGAAGTGGTCTGGTGGGTACCTGACATTCAATTAGTAGTAATGATGATGGTGGTAGTGGTGGTGGTGGTGGTGGCAGCTGTGCCCTTCATGTGAATGACATCTTCAGAGTCAGTTTCAGTCGCGAGGGCAAGACCAGCAAGTTCCACGTCATCTGGGCAAGGTCACCCGTCCGCACGGCAACTCCGGCGCCGTACGGGCCAAGTTCCACAAGAACCTGCCGTCGAAGGTGATGGGCAGACGGTGCGCATCATGCTCTACCCGAGTCGAATCTAAAATGTGAAAATAATATAACACCACCGCCACCACAGCAACAAAAAAAATAAAAAAGGGAGGAATGTCTTCTCCTTCGTTGTTTACCAGTGTTTTTGGGATCAAAACTTGAATTCTATATGGGTTCTATTTTGCAACACCAACAACACATCCTCCTCATCAAAGCGTTTAGCTTCAGTTTTTCTCGTTCACTTGACGTAAATGAATGTATGGAGCATTCCTACACTAGCTCACTTTTACAACTTTGTTATGAACTTTTTAACTTGCTTTTTGCAAAGAACAAATCTTCGGCATTTGAAGCAGTCTCCCTCTTTGTTCCCATGACTTTTTTGTTCAAGAGCTGCTGTTGCTGTTGTTGCTGATGCCGATAATTGTCGCGGTGGTTGTGGTGTTCCAAAGACACACAGAACACACACACAAGTCCAATGTTTTAACCACTTGAAATTGTGTAAGTTTGTGATAGTGCCTTTGTGGTTGCACCAACTGCGCCAATTTCTTTTTCAGCAAAAAAACGACACAAAACGATATGGTTAATTAGAAGCCAGCAAAGAGTATTACTGACATTTGCACATTGCACTAGTGATGGTAGCGGTGGTTGTGGTGCAATACTCTTAAAGGCGGTAACTCTAGAGAAAGTATGTTGTCCTGGCCAAGCCCTGGCTAGCGACCAAGGGGCAAACAGTCAGGTGGCCTACGTAATGTTCAGTGTCTTTTTCTTAGCTTCTCCCTTTTTTTACCGAGGTGGCCATCAAGCAGTTCCGACTCACTGAAACTTTTTTTGTTTTGCAAAGTGGTGAAAAAATGGTTGTCTAGATGCTCACAAGTGGCATGCAAAGTGGCGGCTTTCCTTTGTCGCATTTTTTTACCTAGGATACATTTTCTAGCGCAACCTTTTAACCTGCCGTTTATCAACCGAATTAACGCAGCTTTAATTGTCAGCAGCTTTCTAACGACACCAACTTGATAGGGTTAAAGGAAAAAGAAAAAAGTGGCTTTAATACAGCTGATCATTCAATATCGGTCATATGCACATTTCTGATAGAATATATCGGTAAACGATTTGATCGGAAAGAGAATCGTAAAAAAAGTAAAAAACAAAAAAGTCCAATCCCTGTGTGTGTGCTGTCCTGTTGGCTCTCTTTCTCCCTCTTGTGCCCTTTAACGCGTACTTTACTGTTTTACTTTTTTTTTAATAATGTTCTGCTAAATGAGCTTCAAATGGCAGACGGTGTGATTGGCACCAGTTAGTGCTGGTTAGTGCTGGTACTTGGCAACAGGAAAACTTCAGCAGCACTAGTGTGCTAGTGCTAGAGTGCACACTGGAGCAATTGGCACTGGCTGTGCCGGTTATGTGTGTGGGCTGTGGCACAGGTATTATCAGCAGTGCAAGTTCAACTGCTCTGTGTACTGTTAACTCTGTATGCGCGATTTGAGATAGTGAAGGGGGGAAGTGGAAAGCTTTTTGATGTTTACTACCACAGGTTGCGGTGCTGTCCACTCTGACTCAGACTGACATTCCTGCAGGTTGGCGCCACAACAACTTTTCCACTGCCGCTGTGGCTTTGAATGTTCTGCCGTTCACCTCAGTCACTGCAACTTTCGCTGCCTCTCTTTGATAGTGTTTCGAAAGGGGCACGGTATTCAGTTCCACGAGAGATTTGCTCAGAGAAGTTCTTCTCTCTCTCTCTCTCTCTCTCTCTCTCTCTCTCTCTCTCTCTCTCTCTCTCTCTTTCACACATAGCCAGACACCAAAACGACTGGAGCTCACAAGCACTCTGATAGCAAAAGCTGCATCACTTGCACTTGTTTATTTCACCATTCCTCACCATCCAAACAGTGTTTGTCAGCCATGAGCCACAACTACCGCGACCACCTTCTTCAACTGGAGCTTCTGAGAGCGCTGGAGCCCACCGACATGCAGGCCCTGCCAACTCAGCTTCAATTTGAGCTCCTTTGCCAGGAACAGGCCGCCATTCACGCCCTCCGCCTGCTAGTCAACACCTACGGGTACGATCTGAGCGCCGAACTGCTGCACCGGAAGAACCGCCTGCTCGCTACCATGCGTCTCCATCTGAGCCGACAGGTGGGAGACTTCATTCGCTACCGATTTCAGGACGTCATTCCCGCTTTCTTCTGGGGCGACTTTCGCCGAGAAGAGCCCGCCTTTGTGGTGAACCGAGCGGTCGTCTTCCGTGAGGATCCCCTCACATTTGAGGCGGAGTGGGCACGTTTTGGCCGTCAGCACATCAGCAAGTGCGTCATCAGCGCCCGCCGACAGCTTCTCTCCCTGGTCCGCGATCTGTCCACTGATCTTCGTCACCGACCTGTCTTGGAGCCAGAAAAAGAAGAGGAGGAGGAAGAAATAGAGGTCATCATTCAAAACCGGGAGAAGACGATGATATCCGCTGCCGCCCAGTTCATGGTCACCCTTCGAGAGATGTCTTGCGCTGTGGTCCGCCAAATTGAGAGTGACCTTGTCAACGACCACTAAAGAAGAAGAGGAGCCTCCTCAACTTTAAACCGTTTTTTCCTTTTCATCCTCTTCCTCCTCATTAGCTTTAAAGACATTTGAAATCATATATAGCAATTTTGTATCGTATTTTGGTATCTTGTATTGATTTGTGTTAATTAAAAACCAATAAAACCCCGGTGTCAAAGTCACTTTTCTCTGCTCGTGCTCTTTATTGGCTCTTGTTGTCTAGCACATTGCTGTTTGAAAACAGTTCGAATTTCTTTTTGCTAGACAGTAGGCAGACACAACTGCCTGCCAACTTGTCTGTCTGCGAATTTACTTGTCTGCCTGTAAGTGGTGTTCTCAGACTGCAGTCATGTGCTGACGCCAATTCTGCTGCTTCTAATGTTGATGCTGATGGTAGGTACCTGCGCTACTCTCTTTTTTTCTTTCTTTCAGCAAAGCTCGTTCCCACCCTGCATCACCTTTTCCAGTGTGAGAAGGAGGTGCACTGACAAGTGCCACATACTGCCAAATCAAGTCAAAACCAGTGCTCACGCGCAAGCACTAGCAAGTCTGCAATCGGCCAAAACAGAGTAGCCACCACCACCACCACGATCACTTGCATCACAGCAGAGACAAACAAAGCAGCCAACTGCTCGCAAATTGCTTTGTGCATTATCATCGTCTCCTCGTCTCCTCGTCTCCTCGTCTCCGGCTCCAAACAACATGGGCAACTGCCATTCTCGACCTCGTGAGGAAAACACCGCCGAGCCAAAGCTCTCCCTTCTGGAGCTGTTGCCAGCCCAGCTGAAGGCCACCATTGAGCGGCAGTCCACCATCGCCAATGCCTCTCTCCAGCAAATGGCTGTTCTTTCTTACGGTGGGCGCCGTCCTCTTCTCACGGTAATCCCCAACATCCTCCTCAATCGACAGCTGCAGTCGTTGGCTGACGACCTGGGGTGTGTTTTGCGCGCCTTCAGCGGCGTCTACCTGCGTTTCACTTACCAGAACAAGCTCCCGCCACCGGGCAGTTTCCTCGGCGATTCCGACCCGACCGATCCCTTCTTCGTCCTTACCCGAGCGGACATCGAAGGCAGTCGCCTGAACCTGGACTTTCCGGTGCAGGCAGTCCAGGACCAGCGCCATGACGCCGACAAACCTACTCCTCCTCCTCGCCACCGTCCACATGTAATCGAGCTGAAGCGACGGCTGGTGGCTTTCGTTCGCGAGATAGTCGGCGATCTTCAGGAGAAGCTGACCAATGAGGCTGTCATTCTCGCCTACGAAGAGGAGATTTTCGACGCGGCCAACCGCATCTTGCGCTGTGTGCCGCTGATTGCCATCGCCCTCAATCGCACCATCGAAGAGGAGAAGGAAGCAGAGGTCAACTGCCTTCGAGCTCGCGCCAGCTGGTGTCACTAGTGTCACCTTCTTGGTGTTCACTAAGAAGATAGTGGTACCATTGCATTACTGTTACTGTAACTGTATCTGTACTTGTGTGCTTCAACCACCTCTTCTTCTCCCTTTTTCCTAAATTAACCCAATAAAAGCTTTTAAACTACTAAAGCGCTAGTGTCTTGTGTGTTTTGCAATCTTTTTGCTGCAAAAATGGAAGCATTTGTTGAACCAGCAGTTTTTTCTTTTTTTGCCTTTACAGGCTTGCACTTCCTTGCTGGTGCCTTGAGGCAATAGCGGAACACAACAGCAAAGTGCGGTACTTGCAACGATAGTTTTCCAGTGTGTTTCTGCCTGCTGATATACAGGAGCTGTTACGCAGAGTGAAGCGGCGGAGCTTTGAGGAAGAACATTAAGGAAAAGATGTAAAGGAAGTCGAGGCCCATGCTGGAGCTCAAAAACTGATGAAGCAACCAATCGATATCTGATCAGTTTTCAAAGTAGATGATGGCCGAGGTTCTACATCGATGTATCGAAGAGGTGGTTGCTGAGGTTTTTGCTGTTGAAAAAGCTGCAGATGTCAAAACTTACAGATAACTTGCGTATTTACCTTCTTTTTTGAATCAATACCCAATAAAATGATCACTTTACACTAATTTTTAATTTTTAGTAACCGTTTCATTTTTACTTTCTCTTTTTCTACTCAATAGTTTCTCAATTGGCGGTAGTTTCTCAATTTGTGCAAATGTGTTCACCGTGATAATAATCAGCTAATTGGTCCCTGTGTGATGTGACCACTGGTGCCACCGTTATTATGCATTTTTTCTCTTATCTTCTCTCTTTCTCCCTTTTTATTCAAGCAGACACTGCACTTTTGCAACCTTGGGTCAGAGACGACGACAAAAACTCAAAAACAAAGTGCTTTTTGCCAGCTGGCTAACGAGACAAAAGTCCCTTTTCCGCCAAAAAACCAACATCCATAGACCAGCTCGGCAGTGCCACTCATTTAGTCTTTCGATGGGGGTTCACTTAAAAACGCACACATTCCAAATATGGTTCCCATGCTGCCGAACAGTCTCAGGCTAGTCAGTGTGCTGGCTGTCTGGCTGCCTGGCGAGCCCATTCGTCGGCGACAAAGGTGCCGACAAGTGGCAGGAAACTAAGGGGACAGGAGAAAGTGAGTGAGTGAGTGAGACGACTGCTAACATCGGCGGTTGGTTTTGGTCAGAGTCGCCTTTCCTCCAAGCCATCAACTGCATCAGACAGACTCTCTTTTTTCACTTTCTATTTTGTGTCTGGTTATATTTTTGTAAATTGCTGCTGCTGCTGCACTAGAAGTACTTGTTCGTTTCGTTTTGATAGTGCAGACTAGAGCTTTTACTAGTATGCATGTGATATATGTTTATGAACTGTGGTTTGCAGTGGTTCCATAAGCAAAAAAGTTCCATCCGTTTGTGCGCTGTGTTCATCATCTCTGCTGTGATGTGAACATTGATCTTTTGCAGTCAAACTAAATGGAATGTCTGCACTGGCCAAATCTGTGCAGCAAACTCTAGAGCTCGGCTGTGTGGTGATGAAAAAAACTAAAAATAGCACCCAAAACTAGATTCACTAAAATGAAAATAAACAAAACAAACACAGTGCACATTAAATATTGACCATTATTGAGTTTTATTGGAATGCTCACACTTTCACGTTTCAAAGCTTGTTATTCAAAATCCAATAGCAGTTAGAGATCATTGCCTCGGCTCTGCAAACAAATTTTGCACACTTGTTGCTAAAAGAACAACCTTAATGACCACCAGTAAGCAGTTTGACACAAGTCGCCAGTGACCTTTTTTGTCATTTTTTCCACATTACAATTAAACCGTCTGCCAGTGCAAATCCGTGTTTCGATGTTTCTAATCGTTGTTGCTAATGTCGAGGCTAATGTGGTGTGTTTGTTTTTTGTACAATTTATAACAGGTAATGGTATATGTTAAGGTGTGTATCAGTGTGTAATTGAGAGAGGTTCTTTCACTGGGACCACAGTAAAGCGAGAAATAATCCGCTGCTCTGAAATTATTGGCTCCATCTGCATGCTGGTCCCTGGGTGAGAGTTGCCGCCATCTCCATTGACGCCTTTTCTGGACTGCTGATCAGAGGAAGAAGTGGCATTAATCACAGCCGCAGCACCATTGCCTTCCGGTTCACCACTGTAGCGACTGGGCACGTGGAAGTAAGCCATCACGGCAAAGATGGCCGTGACGATGGCCATTGCCGAGGCGTAGAAGATAAACTCCTGGCTAAAAAAAGAAAGAGAAGATCGTCAAATCATTCATTAGAGTGAAAAACGAAAAAAAAGATCCGATTGCACACTGCTTACGATTGCTGGTGAAAGATGTTGAGGTTGGCGGTGACGGCGACAATCAGATTTCCAGTGGCGACGGTGAGTATCCAGGCGGCCTGCTGCACCGGTCTCATCGACGCCGGCGTCTGAGCGTAGGCGAACTCGAGGCCGACTGAAGAGAGCAGGACTTTGGAGGAAGCCATCGCCAGGTACTGCGGTACCTGCAAGAAGACAGACAGCTGATTCGCCTCCACAATCTTTGTCAGTAACTTTGTGAATTTGACGTCCTAAAAAGGAGAGGGAGAAACAAAAGTGTAAAAGTTTTTTCTTTTTTGTTAGAGCAGCAATTACTTACCCCTTTCAAATCACCCCATATCAGCTGAACATAGGTAGCGCCCTGTTCGAGGCCTTTCAGGACGCCCCTTTGCTTCTCTCCAAAACCCATCACAATTTTGCTGTCGTTTTCATTGCTCCCCACCTCAATTTCAAACGGATCCAAGTAGCCGACTGTTTCCCAAATCTCAAATGCGTCTGGAGAATCGTTCCTCCAGTAGGTAGAAGAACTGTTCCACATTTCGTGCACTTTTAAATCACCAGAATGACTTGAAAAGATGAAAACTTTTTGTTTTTCTAAAGCTCCCGAAAAAGGGGCATACTCGAAGAGGTAGAAAAGCGTATACAAGCGAGCTTTGCCGCCTTCCAGCGGTTTTCTTATTATGTTTTCAGAGTAAAGGACGACCAGGCTGCTGTTCACAGACAAACTCCCATTAGCCTGATTCAGACCATCGTAGTCAAAGTAGAAGAGAAGGGTGGTGTCTTCGTGCAGCTGGGGGAAGGTCGCCTGCAAGTCGAAACGCCTGTCTCTTACTATTGGCTTGCCACACAAATCGATAAAGGTGGCGGAAAAGTTGGCCAGCCGGTCGGCGGGAACGTCTTTTAAGAGGAGCATCTGCTGCTTGATGCTGCCATTGTACAGTGGTGATGTGAGGTCAAAGCCGCAGCCAAAAAAGGTGCAACACTCGTCGCTCAGGAGGGCAACGTGGTGGTGACCGGGCAGTATGGCCGCCGGCTGCTCCTACAATGGGGTGAAATGGGTGAGCTACAGTGTGTACAGTCGAACCACAACCACAACAAACGAATCTCAGTTGTACCAGCTCAAGGTGCTGCTGCACAAGGGCGCAAAGGAGGAAGGAGAGCGCCGCGAGGAGGCTTCCAAAGGTCATCTGCTGCAGGGGACGGAGACAAAGCCTCATCTTGGTCATCAGCGGGAAGATGGCGTACTTAAAGAGAGGAACCATCAGAGTGACCAGCAGAGCGTTGATCACCCCAATCTGGTCCGCCTTGATGGTGAAGGCAAACAGGCCAAAGATTTCGATTTGGGTGTTCATGTGCGTCGCCTGGAGCGTCCACCGACTGGCCATCTGCCCGAACAGTGCCCAAAAGATCGGCAACGGCAAGAAGGGGAAGAGAGCGGACATGAGGTAACGGATGTCGTTGATGGTTTGGCGCTGAAATAAGAAAAAAGGGTTAAACTTTAGAAACAAATTCTTTGTGTTGAAAAAGCAGAAAACATACTTCAAATTTGCCGTCAGCATATTCCAACCAGTGGCCCTTCCTCTCGACTGAACTACCACTGAACAGCTTTTTCCAGAAGGCGTACTGAGAATGAAAAGGGAAAAGTTATAAAAAAGGACTTTTTGATAAAATCAGTAACTTACGCAGACACACTGGAACGTTGTGAGGAGGATGTTGTTCGTTTTGGGCGGACTGTTGACGTGGTAGCTGCCGCGAACTGAAAAGTACTTTAAGGTATTGGCAATGAGAAAGAACAGTACAACGAGGAGCAATGGGACGACGGGGAGGGCAAAGGAAAGCGGGAAACAATCGTCACGACCGAAGCAGTGAACGTCCTGGCGCAGTATGGGCGTGAGGAAAGTGGAAAACAGAATTCCGCCAACGTTGATGGCCAGGTAGAGGAGAGAAAAGAACTGCGCCAGCTTTTTCCCATTTGGAGTGGATTGAAATTGGTCGCTGGTAAAATGGTGTTAAGAATTAGATTCACCACAATAAACAACACTTGGCACTGCATCTTTTTTACACTTACCCGTCAAAGGCCGCCGACACGCAGGGCTTGACGCCGCCGCCGCCGGTGCCCGTGCCCAGGGCGACCAAGGCCAGGCCGAGGTAGGTCATCCAGCTGAGGACAGTGAAAAGGGAGAGTTACACAATGTAACAACTGTGGAATTGTCAGCACTTACATAGTTCCATCGACCACAGAAAGGGCGAGCACAATGATGCCAATGCTGTAGACGCCGGAGATGCCGACATTGGTCCAGAACTGGTTTAGCAAAGTGTCAGTTGCAAAAATAGCGCCGAGGACCGGTGTAAGGTGGCAGGCCGTGGCAAAGATGTGAAAAGTTTGGGTAGCAACATTTTCACTGAAGAGGAAAACGTAGCGAAAATAAAGAACAAGAATCGCTGCAAAAAAGTAAATAAAATTGTTTGAATTAGAGTTAAACTTTCCAGTGTAGTAAACTTGCTTTCAAAAAAGCTTACTTTGCATTCCGGAAAAGGAGATCTGTTTACCAAGCGCAGTAATGATGCTGAGCCATCCCAATTTGGGGCAGGGGCTCTTCTTCTTGTCTTGGCAAAGGCGTTTCACATCCGATGTAGCAGGCCAAATTGTGAAACAGAAAAACAAATGTTTATAGTTGTTTTGGTTCTGTACTAAACACACAAATAAGGTATACTAAATACTCGATGCAAGGACGCGTCGCCAAAGTTTAGTTCGCAGAAGTTCAACAGGTACTCATGACACACAAATCAACTTAGCTATTATACGACACTTACCACTTTCATTGCAGGTAATTGTGAAGTAGACAAAGACATTTTGAGAATAGAAACCGTTCAAAAAGAATAAGAAAAAGAGAAAAACTTTTTAATGTTTGTGGTAGTAGACGTGGTCATTCAGATAAACACACACAGCACACACTGCTAGAAAGCAAGAAAATGTCTTTGTTTCTCAGTGCACACTGTAGATGGACTAGATTGAAATTGAAAACAATGGCAAAAATAGAAAGTCTAGCACTGCGGCAAAGTGATGAGGGCTGATCGGAGTTGATGACTTTGAAGACACAAGGAGACTTTGACGACCGAGAGACAAAGTTCGAAGTTTGAGTGGCTGGCGCTAAAGACTGAATACGAGGATGCGCTCTTTGTCGCCGTTATTTATTCACTGGGCAGCAGGCAACAGCAGATAGGTTCGATTACCTCTTCAGTGTGTACCTGGCGCCTAACGATCACGTGTAAACTGCTGCTCACCAGACTATAACAGGCTCACTTCGTCAAAAGCCTAAATGGCAAAACATCAACAGCAACACCGTCAAGTGCTTGGTCAGGTGATGTTTTATTAGCCGTGACTTGGTGGGCGCCACACAGAGCGACAGCAGTGTACTGGTTGCGGCCAATTAAACTTTGGAAAAGTGCAATTAGCACCAGTACAAATCTGGCGCATGCACAAGTAACTCGTTGTTCAGGTGAGATCTTGCCTGTTAGCACTGAATTCCAGGTGTCGTAGAATTGTTGAACCACGATTCAGGGTGAAAAAAGAAAGAGGCACGGGAGAGGACTGTATAAATGTTTATAAAAATATGGGTGTATGTGGAATGGGGTACAAAGGTATGGGCGCGGGTACAAATGTAACTAAAAAGGGGCACAGGCACGGGTATGGATAGAATGGGGTAAAACCGATGATGAAGGCGCTTCGTGGATAAATGGTACGTTTAAGTAAACTAATGTCCAGTTAGTTAAAGTTAAAGTTCTTTTCCCATTATACGATTAAACGATGCGCGTTAAAAAGTGCCGACTAGTTGTTTTCCTTATCAACAGACGCAATACGATGTAATAAAATCGAATTGGGCAGTTACGCTCAGGGGTGGGAGTTGTTGTGTACCAAAGCTGTTGACTCGGGTTCGGGCGTGCCTGGAAAGCGGCAATCTCGGGGAGCACCGTAAACTGGCGTCTTACCGACTTGACGGCGGTTCTCCGAGGGTTCTTTTTGAGGTGGCGGGAAAGCGAATGAGTGATTCGGCTCTTTGGTCCAGCGCACAAGCATAGACCAGAGGGAAAGGAAAAAAGGAACACCAGATTCGAGATGACGCAACTGCTCACAAGTTCTCTAGATCTGCTCTATTTCGAGGTTACATTCACACTGCTTCAGCGAGCGGCAGCGTGCTCGCTGTATTGGCACAAATCTGTTATGGGGCGCTAGTGGCCACTGGAAAAATCTGGAAAATGGTTACAAGGTTGGCCGCTAGTCGGCAATGCTAGATATGAGAGTGAACTAAATAGGATAAGGGCCAGAAAACATGGGTTTGAAATATGATTAGAAATAATAATAATAATTAACGAGTAAAAGGTTAAATGGTTTTGTAACACGATGCTGCCGCTTCTCACATGCATCAACAAAGCAGGCAAATTGAGTTCAAATTACCATTTTCGTTTCCACCACCACCACTACCACTACCACTACCACTACCACTACCACTACCACTACCACTACCACTACCACCACCACCACCACTGAGGCCAGCACCGAACGACGCACTCTGCTGCTGCTCTTTCTCTTCCTCCTCCTCCTGCTTCTGCTTCTGCTCTCGCTCCTGCTACTGCTGCCATTACTGAGAGTAGAGGGGGCTTCAAATCTGGAGCATGCGCCTCTTTAGCGCAGCTCACAGTTTCACACAACGGCAACAACAACAACGCCAACAAAAACTCGGTTCTCAATAAGTTAAACCCCTCTTGCATTGCGTAATCGCCAAATCGTTTGGATCACCCTCCCTCCCTCTTTTCTGCCACTGTGCCACTGTGTTATTTGTTGTGTCTAGTCCACTGTGAGTGGTCACTTGTGGTTAGTTTTCTTCTCCCATTCTCTCAATGGAATCACTTTTGACACTGGCACCCTTCTTTGTTGGTGCAATGTAAATCAGTGCTTCCTGGTCCATCTCTGTTATCGTATCAGCTTGTCTAATATTGTTTTTCTTTTTAGATCAGCAAAACTCAACAGCAGCTATGCCGCTAACTAGAAACGAAAACGGTGACAAACCGCAAGAAGACAACAACAAAAGCAAAAAGAAGTCGAATAATTTAGAAAAGGCAAAGAAGGCGTCACCGCATCTGAAGCTTTACCCGATAGCCACCGATGTCACTGCGCCTCGCCTTCGCGGCTGCACCTACATCCAAACGGAATGTAAGTATTAAAATCGTGTGCGTAATGCTTTCTTAGTTGCCTCATTCTCTCTTTTTTTCCCTTTTTTATCGACCTATTATCCCTCTTTTACCAGTACCGTTAGTGTTGCAACCGACTCCAAATGACGAAAACAATGCTGCCTTTACCTTTGAGGCGGCCTTCCTCACCGCCTACCACCTGTACGCCTTCTACAAACGGCCCTCTGAAGGTGGTAGGGTGCATCTGGGCCGCTTCTGTCGCTTCAGCCACACCTGGCAGGCGGTGGACAGCTTTCCCGCCCTTCCCCCCAATTCTTCCCACCGGCCATACCTCACCAACGAACGCCTGCACGCTCTGCCGCTGCCCTGGGCGCAGGGGGCAATTGGCCGCGAGGTGATGCTCTTCTACGGAAACCAGTGCGTCCTCCTGACCTTGGAGGCGCACCCGGAGCCGAGCAACGCCGCCGCCTTTGCCCCCGTGGGAGCAAAGCTGGAGCAGTTGAGCTTGCGCTCAATGCTCTCACTGCCGGAGAGGGAGGGCCTTGCCGAGATAGTGATCAATGTGGAGCCGGCCGATATCAGCACCTACTGGCTGCAGGTGGTCGCAGAACCGGAGCGCCGGGCAGTGTACGCCCTGGCACAGCTTGCTGTCGGTAACAATCGTCCGGAGCTAGGCATTTTCCGCCTTGACGTGGCCACTCGGCAGTGGACGCGCCTGACGCTGGTGGAGGACCGCCGCCCCCGCGGTCACCGCCTCACCGCTGGCCACTTCATGGCCCTCTTCGATGGCCACCTCTACATTGGCCAGGTGAGCGCGGGAATGGTACAGACGCCGCAAGGGTCTTTAGATGACGATGAATCGCTTGCGCTAGAGGAAGTGGTAAGATTTTTTTTCATGTTGATGGAAATGGAGGAGGCTTTTTTACTAAAAATGCTGGTCTTTTTTTTCTTTCCACTGCAGTTGGTCATCAACCTCCAGTCGTTGGTGGTGGTACGCCGCCCAGTGACCGGTGAACTGCCGAGCCTTGCCACCGCCAATCTTCAGGTGAATCTGCAGTTTGCCCAGGTGGGTGACACGGTGTACGCGCTCAGTGCCCTCTTCGGTCTGCTGCCCAACGACCCAACCGACCGCCTGGGCGTGGTGAAGAATCAGTTGTGGGCGCTGCACTTGCCCTCGCTAACGATGCAACACATCAACGACGGACCGCAGGGAGGGCTGTTGTCAGGCCATTCGGGGAAATCGTCAACAGAAAAGATCTTTACTTTTCCCCCTTTTACCTCTTCTTTCTCACCGGAAGACTACTTCATGCCCTGTCCTTTTCCTCCTGTGGCCGATCCCGATCCCGGAGCCGATGAAGACAGGGACAATGACTTCATCTCCAATTATGAACCCCTTTGGCCCGCCCTCTCAAACCGCTCTATTGTAGTCGCCTCGCCGATGCTAATGACCAACTACGTTCTAGTAGCCGACAGCTGCGGCGGCGCCAACAGCGAGTTGTGGGCCCTTTCTCTAAACCAGGTTTTATGTCCATCGCAACTGAAGCCGCCGCCGCTCTCTCGCTTCTACCGCGTCGTTCTGGGCCCTGAGGTGCCCAGCCTCGCCTCGATGGCGCTTCGCTCGATGCTAACCAGTAGGCGACCGGTGCGTGGCCTCCTGGTCACCCACTCCAACGATCTCATTCGTTCCGGTCCAGTGCCTCAACAGGAACGGACGCTGTCCTACCTGCGCGCCTTTGTCCAGCGCACACCTCACTTGGGCGCATTCATTGCCAAACGGCACCTGCCCGATGAGGAGCGCATGGAGGTGGTGGCGCAGTTGCTCCTCCAGCTGCAGGAAGCGAGGGCAAAACTAGATAATGTTGAGCGTTTGCTGTTACAGATGCAAAGAGCGGGAGAGTGAGAAAGAGAAAAGAAAATAAATTTAGATATTGAGAGATTTTCACACTACCACCGCTACAACCACCACCAGCACTATCGCCACCACATTCTATTAACTAATTTTAAAACTTTTATAAGATTTTTATTAGCTTGCCGCTCAATTTCCGCCGACACTAACCGCCGTTCACACTTACACCAACACACACACACTGATTGTGTTAAATAAATTTTATTTTAGTTTAAAAAGTTGTGAAAATTTACAATAATCCGTTTGTTAATGTATTCTTAAAACTCAACTCAAAATAAAAGTTTTAATTTTTTTGTGATTTTTGTGAACATAAAAAATGCCCCTAAGTTGCGAGCCCTCCGAGCCGCAGTCCACTCAAGTGACGCCAACAACATTGCCCTGTTACACAGTCAACGAGGTGAAGGACTACTTGCAAGAAAAATACACATCGGAGGCTGCCGTCCGCAATCTGATGAATGAGAAAATGAAGCGGATCTGCATTTAGGACGAATTTGACTTAGCCGGCATCCGAAGACTGAAAAAAGTGACCCGCGAGCTGTACGATGTCATCCAGCGAACCGACTACAAAGACAGTCTGAAAAAACTGGAGAAATTGGAGCATCTTCTCATCGGCAAACGCTTTAAGATCGAGACAGACCACAGACCGCTGCAGTGGCTGAAGACAAAAATTGATCTGCCTTCGAAGTTGGGGAGAATGGCTTTGAGACTGATGGAATTTGACATAGAAGGCATCGAGTACGTGAAAGGCAAAGACAACATTCTGGCTGACGCCCTGAGCCGGATAGTTGTCGGGCTTATCAGAGTCAAACCATCTGACACTCTGGCGACTCTGATGCAACGCGATCCGAAGAGGTTCATCCGAAAAGGCGACAAAATGTTTCTGGTCGAGGGCACAGCAGAGAGACTGTGCATCGACGATGCTGATGAGAAGGCGAAGATCCTGAAGATGGTGCATGGCGAAGAAGGCCATCTCATATTTTTCAAGTCTGCCGAGGTAATCCGAGAGCGGTACTTCTGGCCACACTGGAAACAACAACTGAAGCAACATATCAAGCAGTGTGACAGTTGTCAAATGCGCAAGGACGATGATGAACCATTCAGAGAGGAGATGATTGCGCTGGAAAGCGAGGAGGTCTTCGAGAGGTTACACCTTGACCTCTGCGGGCCGCTGACAGAGTCCTACGGAAATACGCACATTGCAGTACTCCAGGACTCGTAGAGCAAGTGGCTGGAGGCAAGCGTTTTGCCGGACACAAGAGCATCAACAATCATCAGATGGCTGGCTCAGTTTTTCCAACGATTCGGAACGCCAAAAGCGATCACCACCGACGGAGGCACGCAGTTTGACTGCCGGGAATTTAAGGAGTTTTGTCGACAGCAGGCAGTTGAGCACCACATCGCTTCGGCATATCACCATCAGGGCAATGGGCTTGCTGAACGAGCGATCCGATCGGTGGAGACGATGCTGAGAACGAGGTGCACAGATCAGAAGGAGTGGAGCCGACAGCTGTTACCGTGCGTGATGGCATACAACAAAAGGAAACACCTGACGACAGGAGTAACACCGTATTCGCTGATGTATGGCCGAGAAAGCAGAACATCGCTGGACGCAGAACATGGGCTGAACAGACGGCCATTTGATGCAGTGACCAACAGAATCACTGCTAGCAGAAACACGAGGATGGAACAGCGTAGGATGAAGAGGAACTACGAGGCTCGGGGAAAAAGAAGAGTTGAGGTGAAGAGAGGCGACCTCGTAGCTTGGCACGTCCAAGAGCAGGGACTGGGGAAGTCCAAAAAGCTGAATGCCAAGTATAAAGGTCCGTACAGAGTGGTAAAGGTGAAGTGGCCGAAAGCAGAACTGGATGATCGGAACGGGAAGAGGTCCACCTGAACCATCTGAAACCAGTGACCTCGACCAGACCACTTGAGGAGTTCCGAGGCCGTGGTCGGCCTCGGATCTTGAGAGGGAGGAGTAACGGCAGGTAAACGTGTGTTGTGGCTGTACGTAACATCATCTGTGAACGGGTGCCGCGGCGAGAAAACGGCACATGCATTTTTGTAAATAAACATCACTTCCATCCCACCTAGCGAAGCACGTGCACCACGTGTGTTATTCTGACTTTTATTTGACTGCAAGTGCTGCAAATCCAACTGTGCGTATGTGTGACCTTTTTTCGTAAGGGGGAGGAACATTTATTTTTGAGGGAAACAGAGGCAGCGGCGGCAATGGTAAAAAAAGTGGTCAATTAGTGGTTGCTGCGGTGCGGCTGAGGATGCAGTTTGTGGCAACACGACAGGAATTGACTAGATGAACAAATTCTTCAAAAGTCAAAGCACCAAGAAAACTATCTGCTTGAAAAGTGAGTTGAGGCGTGAGCACTAGAGAGAGATAGAGAGAAAGGCAACGGGCAACACATGCCACAGTATAACCGGCGCCTAATAAAACATCAGTGTTTAGAGTGTTGTAATGAGGCCGCTATTGCCTAATAGAGCCCACCATTAGGGCGAGTCTCCCCCGGCTGGTGTCTCTCAGTGATGTCCTCTCTCTCTCTCTCTCTCTCTCTCTCTCTCTCTCTCTCT
>JAALOO010001303.1_pt1 | contig 17686 bp, 22 predicted proteins | sample 7257641 | NCBI WGS metagenome assembly JAALOO01 (sample SAMN14085613, study PRJNA598686) | mite metagenome | biome: ENVO:01001000; feature: ENVO:01001002; material: ENVO:01001226; isolation source: single female mite from University of Michigan culture on fish food culture... ...
GCCTGTGACGAACGCACCGACGAAGCTAATTTTTTAATAACAGTAGGGGATATTTTGTAAAAAAGGTTTTTTTAAATTTACTTTACTCAACAACAATAAATTTTTGTTTTTTAAAACTTTGAAAATAAAACAAAAAACAGACTTTTTTTTATTAAAATAATTTAAATGAATAGGATATTCTTAAAATGTTAATTTGTTGTTAAGAAAATTCAAATTCACTTAATCTATTTTTTTAGTGTTCATTTGAAGTGGATTTCACAGCTACTAAGAACACTACTAGTAGCTCAAGTTTAATCTTTTTAATTACTACTTTGAGGCAACTAGTATTGCTCCAAATAGCCAGAAAAAAACCAGCTGGTAAAGTTAAAAATTTTTAACATACAAAAATGATGATTGTTTTAAACAAACTCTAAACATTCTCAAACTGGTCAATTTTGACAAATAAATTTTTATTGTTTGTACATTGACCAAAAAGAAAATGTCTAAAAGTTGGTTCAAATAGCGTAAAACGTTAATAATAAATATCCGTAGTAATGAATTTGGACAACCGAATTGTAAAATCTGAAACAAAAAAAAAATGATTAGTCAAGATAACAAAAATAAAATACAGTACATAAACTTTCCTTTTGGTTTAAATTGTACACATTTTAAAAATTTTGAAACTGTTGTGTGATGCTAAAAACCAAAAGGGCGCGATAACAGCCTTTGCTGACTCATTTTGAACTCAAAAGCTGTAACGGTGTCCTAATGGCTGATAGCCGAAAATTGATAAACTTTTATTATTGAACAGATTTGCAAGTTTTTATCGACTTTTATGTCATTTGTTAGTGAAAAATTTTAAACTAAAATTTACTTGTTGGTTTAAAAAGTAATTTTAATTAGTTGAATTGTAAAAAGAAAAAGTAAAACACATCAAACATGCAACAAGAATTTTTTCTTTACATTATGATGCAAAAAACAAAACAAAAATTTATAATAAAAATTAGAAACAATAAACAAAAAGAAGTGCATATAATGATTAAATAATATAGACAGAAACGTCATCATGTAATAATATTATAACTGATCGCGTTAACTGTCTATATAACTTAAACACAATATAAAACATTACATCTACACAAATTTGAAAAATTAGTTTTGGTTTAAGATCAGTGTACATTAGGAAAATGCTTTTAAAAACGAGATGTAACAAAATTAAAAAATTCAGATGACTTGCTCCATCTTGAGCATTACTGCCCGTTTTGTTCTTATCTTTTAATTTATATACAGAAAAAAACAAAAGGTCAGTAACTTTTAAGTGGCAAAATTTAATTGTAGTTTTAGAGTTTTCCATTTGATTAGTCTATAAAAAACCTAAAGTATTAGTGGAATGAAACACACAAGTAAACAAAAGTACTTTTTTTATTCAAATAAAATTTGAGTAATAGTCAAAAATTTTAGTTTTATTTTAAACCGGCAATTACTGCATTAAATAGCTTTTATCAGTGTGCATTGATGCATTTTAAAAAAAATAAGATGCTAAGCTCATTAAATGCAGCAAATGCAAGTTAAACTTTAATTTTTTTGTTTTCATTTTGTTTTAACCGCTACCACAATTTATTAACCCAACTTTGAAGCCTTTTGTCCAGACCAGGCGACACCATCAGCTGTACTCTTCAATCACATTTGGACAAACTATGTTCAGGAATCTAACGTGTTTTGTCGTTCTTAAACATAGCCTACCATTGTGACCGAAGTGAGCAATGCAATGGTGGCGCACAGTGGAAACGTTGATAAGAGTTGCCTGATAAACAGTGACCGGAAAGGGGAAAAGGAGGTAAAGATGGCGAATTTTCTCCTTTTGCCAGACTCTCTTTTTTCATGTTTAGAGCAATGTCAAACAGCTTAAACATGACCAAAGCTAGTCAGCAAACAAAGAAACTTACAAGTTTAAGAAAGTTGAAACAGTCTAGCTGACATTTGCCTTGTTTTTAGAAGTTTATTTAATCACAACATATTTTACACAATAAACTGCTAAAAACATAGGTAAATGTAATGCTAGTAGAATTTCTTAAAAAGAATAATAAGTTTTACGAGCGTACAGTAGTGCTTAAAGAAAACCAGTCGTTTTCTAGCATTAGATAATTTGATTAGGTGTGACTTTCAAAACTTTATCAAAACCAAATATAAATTCCCTGATAAACCCCTCTAGTTTAACTTTTGCTTTTTTGGGACAGGAAATAATATAGCAGTTGTGAGCAATGATGAATAGTTGAACAGTTATTCTCAATCACATGTTTACTTATTTAACTAAAAATGAGCTTAAAATAGTTAAACACGTGGCTGAAAATACCTACTAAACGGTTTTTCAAATGAAACTAAAAATAAACTTTAACAAAGTTAATTTATTAGTTGATAAACTTCAAAAAACACCTTTTTGTAAACTTTTTAGTCCCCTTGACAAGATTAACTAAAAAACTTTCTGTACTTGACAAAGGCTAAAAAGAATAGAAAACGGCGTTTCAAAAAGATAACAAGCAAAACACTAGACAACTGCTTTAAAAGACAATGCGAGCACATTGAAAAGATGAACTAACTCTAAGCTCATTCTAAGTCATTTTGCCAAATATGTTTGCTTTGTTTATTTGGCTAAAGTGAGCTAGAATAAGCAAGGAATTTTTATTTGTTCTCATGGGAAAATCTAAAGAAAAGATTGAAAAAGAGATTAACTAGTTCAGTTGTCACAATGGGGAACTTACACCTGATGCTGCTGAATGAGATTCTCTTTCTGACCAATGCTGCTACCAGAGCAGATCTTTTTATACGCACTCATCAAACAATTAATAATGACAAAATGCCAGGCAGTGAACCTTTGGTTACACTAACTACACTAACTACAAACGACCTTGGAGGCAATTAGCGCCTGACAAAAAGCGGCTAACTAGAAAGGTTATCCAGTTGTGCTCAATGTTGTTTTAGTGAAAGTTATGTTCTTTTTTCTGGTTACCAAGCGGTTGGCAAAAAACAATAGTACAAGATTGTTTAGAAAAGCTAATCAAAACATTACAAGGTACAACAATCTGGTATTCACACTAATTAGCGGCATCAACAAATCGGCTGGTTAACTAACTGATTGCGCAGTTGATTGGAAATGGAGTAGAGTTAATCAGAAAAAACAAAAACAATTTTTTGTCAATGACAGTGGTGATGGTGAAATGGTGACAAGTGGAAAAGTTTGAGATATGTTTTAAAATAGGATTTAGTTTAGCATATTTAGTTTTTAGTTCATCAGGTTGATTTTGAAGGCCACGTTACAAGGTTTTAAGTTTCGAAAACCACATTTAGACTCAGGATTTGTTACTGTATTTTAAAAAGGAGACATTTTAAATGGCGCAAACATTGGCCTCAATCTAGTTAGGTGGTTGTGTAAGTTTTCAAGTGAGCATAGTGTTCAAGTGTTCGATATTTAGAGCTCACTACCAGAAAGTAACAACATGGTAATTGTTTGAAAATAGTCACTAGCTAATTTAAGTAAAGCTACTCACCAACAACAGTTGTGTTCAAGTACTTGTAAACGATAGTCATTTTCAAGTTTCTAATATCTTGAAGAATTTTTTAATAACTGCATAAAACAGAATTTTGTGGTTCTCTTGTGGCACTTGAACACCGAATGACGCCAAAAAAGGAAAGTTGAGCGCAATCAAGGCAAGCCAGTAAACCAGTAAGCAGACAAAATCTATTTGGCTGACAATTGAGTTTGAGAGTCTCGTGAATTTGTCAAAGTGATGCTGCTATCGATCAATTAGCGGCTAAGGTTTAATGAAAAGATAAAGAAGTGGTAAAGAAAAGCCATTAGACTGGAAATTGTAGATTAATTAAGCACCGCAGCAACAGTGGGCGCCTATGAACCATGTTAAAAAATAAAATAATTGTCATCTCAAATGCAAAGCCCAGATCTGAGTGATGATCACTTTTCTGATAGTGATAGTCTTTTGGTTGACAGTTTTGTCATACAGTATACTTTATGTTTAGAACCAATTTAACATGAATCCTTGATTTCTAACACTTGATGGATCTACTTAATACACAGACAAAAACTACTAAAAATATTTTAAGTGTTTTTATTAAACCTCATTTATGACATTTTACATAACATGAGCAATTTTAAGTGTTTCTATGAAGAAGTAAAAGTATAGAAAAAGAATAGCATAATTAAATCACACATAATAAATCATAATAACAGTAAACTAAATTTGATTTAGGAAATTAAAGAAATGTTCTGTCAATTTGTTACGCACAAAATACAATATAATCAAAGATTAAAAGAGTTTTCTTCGCATACAACTTTAAAATGATCCTTTAAAATGAGCTAATAATAATAATAATAAAGTAATTCAGTATTCGCACTCAATACTTTTTGGGCGCGTAGATAAAGTGCTCCTCATCGGTGGTGGTGGTAGTAGTGGTGGTGGTGGTGGTGGTGGTAGTCGACGACTCTGACTCTGAAGACTCTGATGACTCTTCAATGTCCAGTGAGGAGAGCGATGTGTCCAGGTACTCCTCCAACTCCTCCATCTCATCCATTTCCTCATTTTCAAACAGGGCGTACTCGTTCATATCATCATCATCATCACCATTACCACCACTTTCACCCTCATCGCCCTCATCACCCTCATCACTATCATCATCATCATCGCCATTAGCCTGGAGGCCCAGGTGAAAGTCCTCCAGAATGGCGTCGGCGTACTTGCGCTTCCCTAGAATGCTCTTCAGGCGCATCTGACGCATGTGAGCCTCGATGGCGACCAGCTCCTCGTTCTCCTCTTCCTCGTCCTCGTCATCATTTTCTTCTTCTTTTTCATAGGGATCTACCAGATGATCAGTTCGAATGATAATGTCCCGTCCAATGTCCAGCGTGTCAACCTTCTTCAGGACGACATCGATCACCCGAGCAGCAGTGGTGGAGGTTGAAGTTGAAGTCGAAGAGGCCACCACCGGCGGTGATGATGAAACCAAAAGAGAATCAGGAACCACTCTGGCCTCATTGTCGGATTGAGAACTGGCCGATGATGAACTGTCCTTTGCCGTTGAGGAGTTGTCGGAGGATGATGAAGATGACATTGCTCAATGAGTGAGAAGACTGATGGTGAAAACAAAAAGTGTTTATTGACAATTAATCTCATTAGTAAGTGTTATCAGAAGGCATACTTAACTTTGAGTTAGCTGACAGGGTAGTGGATTTAAGTAAAACTTTAAGTGAGTGAAATATGTTTGCCCAAAATTTGGATGAACAAGTTGAGTGACAATTGAAAAGTAGTGTATCACAATTCACACCAACAGCGCCATGACGACAGCTAAAGTTTAGCTGTGTTTTCTGTGCGCTTGTCTATTGATCAGTGCCCCAGTTTCGTGCTGTGTGTGAGTGTTTCACACTTTAAAAGAACTTTAATTCAATTTAATTTATCTTCACCGACTACTGAATTACTCTAAATTCCCTTATTGTACCTTTGAAAAACGTTGTCAGCAGCAGCAGCAGCTGGGTAAGTCGGTTGCGTCGTACAAACTGAAGAAAACGAAGAAGCTCACTAACGACTGTTGGCAACTTTTTTCAATTGAAAACAGCTAAACAGGAAAAACAAAAAGAGTACATTTTACCCAGTTGAAGCATAACACAACACAACATACACACACACAGTGTACGGCAAACACTATTTTTCATCTTTCCCTCTTCTACTCATTTGTAGACATAACAATAACAAATGATCATTAGTAATAGATGATCGAATTGGCAGCCAGCGTGTGCACCACTTTTTATTTCTATTTTAAAAAAGCTAAAAATAATGAGCTTGCAATAAACCAAATAAAAAATGTGTTTATTAATTTAAATGTATTGTCCAGTTAATTGATGAAACAACAGGCGTTTGATTTAGTTTAATCATTTAGTTTTATTTTAATCTAATCTAACTTCCCTAAAAAATGTGCAAATCTCTATTTAAGTTCTATATGATTTTTTGTTTTTACATTCATGATTCTAGATATTACATTTTTTATGATATCAAACTGCAGTTTTATTTGAATGAAACGCTAACTAACACCTATCCATTGATGTTAAATTTGAGTTGATTGAACTACTAAAAATATTTTTTATGATGGATTTTCCAAATGTCTATAAACAGAACTTTTTACAATAATTTTACAAAATGAACCAACCAGTTAAACCCCAAATGTTGAAGGCTGGTGTCATTTGGTTGATCGGCACCGACGGCTTGGGGCACAACGAGCTTGCGAGTTGTGTTCCAAGCCGTCAGACGATGCCGATCAACTAAATGACATCAGTCAATGCTTAACGATTTGAAAAAATTAGAAAGTGTGTGGCGCGAAGCGACACTAACACCCTTGTCTGCTTTAAAAAACTGGTCGGACATTTTTTGCAGTGACTGCTTATGCCGTGCCGCAGCTTCAAAAGTACTTTTGACAATCTAATCTTCAACTTTAAAAAATATTTCTGATCATGTCCTCGTTGACGCCCAAAAGTACCTCTGATCATGTCCTCGTTGATGACCAAAAATACCTCTGATCATGCCCTCTTAGACGCTCAAAAGTACCTCTTTTTGGTCATCAACGAGGACATGATCAGAGGTACTTTTTGGCATCAACGAGGACATGATCAGAGGTACTTTTGGTCGTCAACAAGGACATGATCAGAGGTATTTTTGGGCGTCTAAGAGGACATGATCAGAGGTACTTTTGGGCGTTTAAGAGGACATGATTTTCCTCCTAACGTGTACAATTTTTATGCCGTTTTTGGCAAAAAGCTCAGTACAAACTTGTACAGGTGAAGGAGGACAATCAGGACCTCTACTTGTATTGCTACGGGCATGAACTCCAACTGGGAAAAGCAAAGCCTGTCAGCTGTCCTAATTCGGTGATCAAATTTGACAAACACACTCCTTACCTAATTGATGGTCATCCTTACACAGTCAGTATTCAGCACATCATCACGCTGAATCAGCCAGGTTATGCAGTCAATGGCTTGTGTTGATTCTCTTTTTGGGAGGTCACGAACTGTCAGTACAGGATCAGGTAGTTCTTTAGTTGACAGAGGCCGAAGATAAGCAGGGCAATGAAAATGGGGATGACAATCGATCCTGAGATCAGTTTCGCCCAGTCTAGCCATGTGAACTTTGTTTTGCCTTTGCCCCACTCCAGATGTTCATTTACCTTTTTCTGGGCGGTGATGTTTTGGTCCAGTTTAGTCAGGTTTGGGTGGTTGAACTTAGTGAAAGTTACCACCATTGTCACCAGTGTATTTGCTCTGATCAAGTGAGTGCATTGAAGTGGAGATAGCTGAGAACAGAAGTACAATGTTAAGTGTCAGCCAAGCTCCGCGAAAATTTTGTCTAAATCTTAGTACTAAAGGTGATAAGTATCAAGTTACCCCAACTACCCCATTTAATTTCTACGTAAATTTATTTTATTTTATTTATTTTTTATTTTTAACGTTTTAATTTTTTTATTTATTTTTGTTTGAAATATTTTAATTTTGCTATTTGTTCAAGGCTACCAGCACTATTACTGTTGTTGCTAGCTGGCCGCCAGCAGTCGCGGCTGGCTTTTCAAAAAAAGAATGTTTCTTAATTGCTCTGGCCTGGTCGCCAAAACGGTGCCTCAACATTGTAAAACAGATTAAGTTCAAGTTTGATGATTAAGTTTTTTGAAGTCAATCTAATAAGTAAAATGCAAGCAAAAATTAGACATTTAAATTAGACAATTAAAAATGTAATCAGAAACTAACCTGAATAAAAATCAGTTGACAAGTTAGAAGAACTAGTGCCTCCCCAGAGTTTTGTTTCCGAATCTGAAGACGATGATGAGGACGACGATGAAATTTGAGATATTTGATCACCATCCTCATCGTTGACGTCCGTAAACTTGCGCGATCGGTACTGAGCGTCAATTTTAATGTCAGTTGAATTTAACTCAAAGCGTTTTCGTTGAAAGAAGAACACTTCAAGCACTAAACGTTTTAGCCGACAGAACTTTCTTCTAATGGAGGGAATCAGTTTGCGTGATTTTCCACTATCATCAGCAGCATCATCTTTGAAATAGACAATCTCATCTTGTGGATGTTTTTCTAGAACATTTGTTTCAGAAACATTACCATTAATGTAAAACTGCTGTGACTTCAGAGTTGTAGACATTTTATTTTAAATGTTGAGTTAGTTTTTTTTAAAAAGTTAAACAGTATGAAATATCAATTTAGTTATAAAATATGTACAAAAAACGAGTTATTTAATTGTTTAAATAGTGTGGGCATTGCTTAAAGTTTCAATGCAAAAAGATTAACGGACAAATAAAACTTCAAAACATTCAGTTTAATCAGATCAGATGATTTAAAAGCAAGCTTACTTACTTTAAAAGTAAACGGCTGGTTTTTAACAAGAAACTTTAAGGAAAATTACTAACATACCACCTATTTAATAACTCTAAAATGTTAATAATTAAAATTAGATTTAGTTAGAAAAATCAAAACAGGAGAAGGAAAATAAGCTGGCAGTAAACACGCACATACATTCAAATGTACAAGCCAATCCGTTTTCAGTAAATGAAACTTTTTTTAAACTTTTTTAATAACAACAACAGCAACACTTTTTGTCAACAAAACTTAATTATCAATCAAACGCACAAGCATTTTTTCCCAGTCTTACTAAAACAGGTGAAATATCTTTCCGCAGTTGTACCAGAAGACAGCCATTGAAGGTATGAAGGTCCAGACAAAACCGGGAATTCGACAGATGGCATCGATGGTGTAGCCCACTCCAAAGGCGACTCGACCGGCGGTGAAGCAGAAGACCAGGTAGGGAAGCATGAAGAGGTGGCCATCTGGGGCGACTACCGTGAAGACGAGAATATTGAGTACAAAAAGAACGGTCTGCTCGAGAGTGTTCTGTAGGATTCTCGCCGCCCGGTCGACCACCGCCTCTGACCGGGGTCCGACGAGGGGATTCCGCGACTGAGGGTACCACACTCGGTGCAACCAGACCCAGTGAATGGCGGCGGTCAGCGTGGCCGCCGGGAAGAAGGTCAACTTGAGGGTGTAGGAGAGGCGTTCGGTTGGAGTCTCAAAGTGGGGCACTCGAATGCCGATCCGCTCGTGGTAGAGCGCGTAAATGGTGGTGCAGACGGCCAGCGTCAGCACCGAGGGAAGAATGTACTTGAGGGCTTTCACATTGCCGAAGGAGGACTCCCCATTTGGGTTATCAGTTCCGGCTGATAAACTGTTGTTGTTGTTGTTGTCGTTGTTTCCTGTCGCATCGCCATTCTTTGGTATTTGAGGTGCCGGACGGTGGTGAGCAGCAGGAGAGTAGGAAGAGAAGCTTTTTGAGCTTTGTTGTTCACTTTCAGCTGAGGTGGGCATGTTTTGGTTTTGGTGATTAAGATGATGATGATGATAATAATATTGTTTGATGATTATAGTAATTAAGCAGCCGAGGACTGAAATTGATTGGCTATAGGAGTGGTAATTTTAACCAGAATTTTCAACTGAAGCAACAGATTGATAACTTAGAAGTTTCAACTATTTGTGGCATCTGCTACTGCTGCTGAACATTACTGATATTACAAATGTTCAATTAAAGCAAGTTGAGAACCTGAATGGAATTGCTGAGTACACGCGTGCGAGGAAATTTTCTGCAATTTGTTTTTGTTTTTCACTAGTGCTGTTGTTGTACAATTACCAGTGGTGATGAAACGGAGAAGAGCTAGGTAGCTTCAATCACACTTTACTTCCAGTGCAAGCGTTTGGAAAAACAGGTTTTTCAGCTAAGGAGAGAAAGAAACTGATGCTTAGTACATTTGAGAAAGGGAGAAGGGAATGCTGAGATGCTGAAATTGATTGTACGGCACACAAAAAGACTCCTTCAGTAGCAGTGCTTTTTCAGTGGCAGAAGTCGTCGTCGTCGTCGTCTCAGTAGTTTTCAAGGTCGTGAGCGGAAAAAAACTTTCATTTGTTACAAAGAGCGCTTAATTTGTACTGTTTTTGTCAGAAAGATGTTATTGACATCTGAGTAAGTTTAAATGCAAATGAGAATATGAAAATTGTAATCATGAGTTTGTGATTCTTTTAATTTTTTTGTTTTTTAACTTATTTATATTTTTCTGTCATTATCATGAGCCCTGTCAGCTTTACCGCCAGCGGTTGAATTAATTATCCTATCAGCTAACAAACATCTAAATACTGAAATATTATTACAATACAGTCTGAGTACATGCAAAACAAGTAAAACTTTGTTTTTAGATTAAAAATTGCAAAAGGTGAAGTTTAGTGCAGTGATAACAATAAATAGTAAAACAAAAACAATGAGAAACAAACAAATCTGTTTTTTATTTTGTCAACAACAGATTTATTAATCAAACACATTTACACACACGCACACACACTTAAAACCAATGAAATATCTTTCCGCAGTTGTACCAGAAGACGGCCATCGAGGGCAAGAAAGTCCAAAGAAAGCCAGGAATTCGACAGATGGCATCGATGGTGTAGCCCACTCCAAAGGCGACTCGGCCGGCGGTGAAGCAGAAGACCAGATAGGGAAGCATGAAGAGGTGCTCATCCGGGGCGACTACCGTGAAGACGAGAATATTGAGTACAAAGAGAACGGTCTGCTCGAGAGTGTTCTGTAGGATTCTCGCCGCCCGGTCGACCACCGCCTCTGACCGGGGTCCGACGAGGGGATTCCGCGACTGAGGGTACCACACTCGGTGCAACCAGACCCAGTGAATGGCGGCGGTCAGCGTGGCTGCCGGGAAGAAGGTCAACTTAAGGGTGTAGGAGAGCCGTTCGGTGGGCGTCTCAAAGTGGGGCACTCGAATGCCGATCCGCTCGTGGTAAAGGGCGTAAATGGTGGTGCAGACGACCAAGGTGAGACCCGAGGGAAGGCCGTACTTGAAGGCTTTCCCCATACTAAAAGAGGTTTCCTGGTTGGGGTAATCATCAGTTGATAAGTAGCTGTTGTTGTTGTAGTTGTTTCCTGTCCTTCTGTTGCCCATTATTTTAGTTGTTTGAGGTAACTGGCGATTGCCTTCTGGGAGGTTGTGTTGTTCAATTTCAGCTGCGGTGGGCATTTTTTGTTGGTTAATAATGTTGATGATTGCTGATTGCAGTAAGGATTAAACGACAAGAATTGGATTGGCGATTGACGATGATGATTAAATAAATTAAACTAATGCAAGTTTTAAAATTTTTAGCTAGAGAAACAGTTTGAAAACTCAATACTTTTTTCTAGTTTAAAATCAACAAACGGGATTTAATTTTGTGAAATTTTTGCTACATTGGCTGTTGTTACTGAGCATTACTGATGTTACAAATGATCAATCAAAACTTAAAAATAGAATGAAATGAGTAAGTACACGTGTTTGAAAAACTTTCAGCAATTTGTTTTTGTTTTCAATTTGTCGTACAAATTCCAATGGTGCTTAAGACGGTAAAAAATAGTTTCGATTTTTTTACTTTTGATGCAAACACATAGAAAACAGGTTTTCAGCAATAGAGAGAAAAAACTTTGCGCATGTAAAGAGGGAAAATTTGTGATGTTTAGATTGATTGTACAGCAAACAAAGATTGCTTCAGAGTGTTTTTTCAATCGCAAAAGCCGTCGTCGTCGCCGCCGCCGCTGCTTTCAAGGTCAGAAATGGCAAAAAACTTAGCTTTTCTTTACAGACAGTGCTCAAACTGTACTCTTGTTGTAAAAAAGATGCCATCAATGCATCTGAGTATGTTTGAATGCAAAAAAATATTAAAAATGTTATCGTTAGTTTCTCATCATTTTAATTTTTGTTTTTAAAATCATTAATACTTTTTGGCTCTATTACAATCATCATGAGCACCGTCACCAGCATTACCACCAGCTGTTAGATTAATTATCCTACTATCAGCTAAAAAGCATCAAAATCTGAAATATTATTTTATGCATTTTAGGTACATGCAAGACAGGCATAATTTCGACTTAAACTAAAAAGTCGCGAAAGGTTAAGTTTAGTGCAAAGTTAAAAATAGCAAAACTAAAATCACTTTATGGTGAATAAAAACTACCTTGAAAATTTAATCAACTTGAAACGGCATACAAACAACAAAACACTTAATTAAAAGCTTAAAAATAAACAAACACATTTAATTAAAACATCGTTTTAATTAAACTGTCAAAACAACAGTAAAACTTTAGTCTACTACTACTTTAGTACTGCCTCGCCACCAGGACACAATTGTACCAGAAAAGGGACATCGTCGGCAGAAAAGTCCAAATAAAGCCGGGAATGCGGAACTTAGGGTGAATTGAGTAGCCGATCCAGAAGGCGACTCGACCCAGGGTGAAAGCGAACACGGCGAAACGGACCCAAAAAAGCTGCTCCGGCCGGGCCAGGAGGGCAAAAACGAGCACACTGAGCAGGTGCAGGAGGAGCTGCTCAACGGTGTTGGAGAGAATTCGGGCGGCCGTCTCCAGGAGATACTCGTGTCCGGAAAGGGGATTCCGCGTCATCGGGTACCACACTCGGTGCAGCCAGACCCAGTGAATGGCGAGGACCAGCGTTGCGAGGGGATAGAATTCGAGTTTAAAAACATAGGCCAAACGGTCGGCGGAACTTTGCGGCAGAAGTGTCTTGCCACCGAGGAGTTTTTGGTGATTATTAGAGTAGTACCAGGCGGCGACGGCCACCGAGGCAATGGACGGCAGAATGAAGACCAGCGCTTGAGGGGCGCTGAAGGAGGTCTGCTTCCAGGCTGAGATGGCCTTGCCCCGCTTGCCTTCACTTTTGCTTGACATGGCTGTATTCTTTTTTGAGGAAAGGCTTTTATGATCAAAAAAGTGCTAATAAAAATGAGGAGTAATTATTCAATTGACAAGAGCAACAACAGAAAAATGTGTAGAATATATTTTTAGCAGTGTTGGGCTGACAAAACAAAAAAACAGCAGTAACTTTTTTTGCAAGTACAACAAACACAATTAAGTGTTTAAATGTGTGTGTGTTTTGCAAACTGATTGGCATGCAAGTGAAGCTGCCAATGTGTTTTTATCTCGTTGACTGTGTGTGTGTGTCTATTTTTCTGTTTTCCAAGTGCACACGTAGTCGTAGTGTAGCTTTAGGTTTATCGAACTGGCTGGCTGAACTGGCTCAATTGGAAAATGCCACTCTCTATGTTTGTATGTGTGTGTTAAAGGACAATTAAAAAGATAAAGTAATAATTAGATAGACAAATACAAGTTTAAAAAGTGTACTAGCAAACAAATAGTTAAAGTGTTTATTAAAATACCCTAAAAACATGTATTACAAGAACAAGTGCTTTAATTTTTTATTTAAGAAAAATACCAATTTTATCAGCCAAAAAAATGAATAGATAGATAGATATAAGAGTAAGCTGGGCAAACAACAACAGCTACTAAAAAGCAAAGCCGAGTACAATCGATATTATAAGTACAAAAATGATAAGCAAAGCAGTTTGCAAGTTAAACATCGCGTCACATTGTATCACACACACACACACTTTACACACTGTCATTTCAGTGCAGTGATATTATAATAAAAAATAAATGAATTACAATGAATAAATATTGAAATTAAACATGTAAAAATTAGAAAATCGCCTCAAGCACCTTCTCAATGACCACCAAAAGATCAACACCGACGGACCACTTGACCAGGTTAAAAACTGTCAACGAAATAGTGGGAAGAAAAGTCCACACAAAACCCATTATTCGGTACTTGGGTTGAACCAGATAACCGACGGCAAAGGCAATTCGGCCCACGCAGAAGACAATGACCATCGCCGGGATCAGGTAGAGGAAGCGGTCCTCCGCCAGTACAGCATATATGAAGAGACCCAGTTCGAAGCCGACCAGCTGCTCGAGGGTGTTGGAGAGGATGCGAACGGCCTTCTCGACGACGTACTCGTGGCCGGAAAGTGGGTTTCGGGTGATTGGATTCAGGCCTCGTTTTGCAACGACGAAAAGAATGGAAAGCTGGAGGAGAAAGGCCGGCGCCGCTTGCATTTTCAGCGTGTACAGCAGTCGATCAGTGGTGGAGGAGAAGTTTTCCGACTTTGCCGAGCTGAAGAGGGACTCGTGGAAGATGACAAAAAGCGGAAGAAGCACTAAGAGCGGAAGCAGGGCGACGATGATCAGGGCGCCCCCTTCGATGTTGTCATATGATTGCCGCTGTTTGGTGGTCAGGTACTCATCTCGGGCTTTGGGCACTTTGAAGACCGTTTTGGAGCTTGTTGGGAGCATTTTTTGATAAATGAGTAGTTTTGAATAGTAGCAGTGGATAGGCTGGTGTGATCTAAAAGCTAACTTTTTTAATTTGTATGAAATAAATTAAAAATTAAATGAAAATTAGCAGTTTTTGTAGTTTATTATTTTTCAGTGGACCCTTTTTCTTTTATTAAAAACAAACTGCGTTTGACTGAGCAGATCAGCGTAAGTAAATGGAATACAAATAGCATTTGCAACAGCAGTTGCACCAACAACGGCAGCAAACAATTAATTTGCCTGCCCTGAAGACATGAACTGCAACAAAACTTGTTGCTCGTTTGCATGCTGCTCCTTCTTTTTTAGAAAGAGAAACGAGAGAAAGTACGATAATAATAAAAGATGAAAAACTAGCTAAACGGTCTTGACGGTAGTAGTTCCTTTGCCTATCATCATCATCATCATCGTCACCTTTGAAAAGGTTTTCCCTCTTCAGAACCGTTGAACTGCCTGATTAAACGTGTTTTAACTTTCTTCTTATCTTTTTTCCTGTCTCTGATCATTAATACCATAAAACAAATTTGTTTTTTCTGTTTTTCTTTTCACTTTTTGTATCTACTCTTTAGCTTTTTCTCATCTTATCTGCACTTAAACACTGACATGACCATTCATTCGTCATTCACCTTTTTTTGTAAACAGTCAATAACCAGTTTGCCTTTAGCTAACATTTAACAGATAAAGTTTAAACAACCAACCAACCAGCCAAAACAAGTAATTTAGCGGTGGCAATCATTAGCGATTAGGAGTCACACTAAAAAACGGCATTCTTTGCCTTCTGACGCACTTCTTTCAGGCAGGGCAAATGGAAACTTAATTGCCAAAAAAAATCTTATTTATTTTTTTAAACCGTTCACATTCAAGTTTAAAGAGAGTTCAAATTACAATTTTGTAAAACATGATTTTTTGCTGTTTTGAGATTTAAGTTGACGTAACAATATTTTTTTCTAGTTTAGTAAAATAAAGAAATGCTGGTCATCTCTACCACCACTGATCAATCTGCTGAAGCACGTCAACGCCGTGAACGGCGAAAAAGTTGACCGCCTGCAGGAGGAAAACGGGCAACATTGTCCAGACGAAGCCCACCACGCGGTACTTGGGGTGAAAGTAGTAGCCGGCTGCAAAGACCACTCGGCCGACGACAAAGACGGCCGTCGAGAAGGGGACCAGGAAGAGGTACTTCCGGTGTACGGTGACGGCAAAGATAAAGAGGGCCAGCTCAAAGTAGAACATCTGCTCGACGGTGTTGCCCAGAATTCGGTTCGCCTTCTCCACCAGGTGTTCATTTCCCGCCAGCGGGTTGCGGGCGATAAAGTGTCGCAGGCGACAGTAAATGACGGCGAGAATGAGGAACTGCAGAACCTCGACGGGGTAAACTTGAAGGCGAAGTGTGTAGGACAGTCGGGTAATGGTTTCACTTGAAGAAGAAGAAGAAGAGGTTTCACTTGAAGAATTTGAATGGGGAAAGTCAAACACTTGAAACGGTTCGGCTCGAGTGCTCCAAATGTACGCCAGGACGGCAAAGTAGCTGATAAAGCCGATGATAATGTGAATCACCACGTGGAGAGTGCTGTACATGTCAGTTTGCTGAAGTGTTGTTGATGATGATGGGTTAGCAGTTTTCACAGTAGCGGAACTTCGCTCTTTTCTGGAAGTGCTATTTACCACTATTTTTGGTATGTTTTGGTTAGATGAGCTCATTGTGAAAATTTTTGTTGTTGTGGTAAATTCTAAGCTGCACAATTTAAAAATTGGCTAACAATGCTGACTAGTGAAAAAATACTAAATGATTTCTGTTAAGTTTAAAAACTTTCAAGTGAAAAGTGTTTTGAAAATTTTTTTAAGAAGTTTGACTTGACAAGTTTCAGCTACGGTAATTTTTTATTATTGACACTACAAATGTGTAGCGTTTTTTCAAGTCGGGAAATAAACCGCATTTTGTGAGTGTTACCTTTTTACTGTGAAAGAAATGCAACTAAAAGTGCACATACACACACTTTGGGAAAAACACCAAAAAAAGCAGCAAAATACTGATTAAATGTTAAGTTTTATTGTAAAGTAAAGTAAAGTATTTCACAACAAGTAACATTAGCAGTACTTCAAAAGCATAATAAAGTTTATTAACTTTTTTTTATCAAACCCAAATCACTTCCGTTTTTAAATGTTTTGTGCGCTTTAAAACAACCCTACAAATCGACCTAAATTGTACCAGATCATCACGTGAGAGGGCGTAAAGGAGAAGGCAAAACCCAGAACTCGATGTCTCGGGTGAATATTGTAGCCGATCATGAAGGCAATTCGGCCAAAGGTAAAGAGGCCCACCGCCAGCGGAATCAGGTAGAAGAACCTCTCCGGCACCTGAAGACTGAAGATGAGAATGTTCACCACGAAGAGCACCGTCTGCTCGACGCTGTTCTGCAGAATCTTCGACTGCGCCAGGAAGTGGTGGTCCTGGCCGGCCAGCGGATTCTTCGCCCCTGGAGTGCTCAGCCGTCCTCGCATCACATTGAAGATGGCGAAAAGATAGGCCAAAGCAGGGAAGAGGAGCAGTTTGAAGGTGTAGAAGAAGCGGTCCGTTTCAGAGGCCAAATTCTTGGGCAGCTTTATGCCGAGGTGGGCGTAAAATTTGACGTAGAGGGCGACGGTGATGGCGAGCAGGAGGAAGGCGGTGCCCATGCCGATGGGCAGATTGATCTCCTCCTTCTCATCCTCTTTCTTTTTGGTGTCGGCCATTTGGTTTGTTTGGAGTTGAATTTAGAAAGGAGAGAAAAGTTGAGTTTAGAGATGATTGATTTTGGTGGAGTAAATGTTGTGTTTGCTGCTGCAAAACTCGCTTCAGCTGTCACTGGTTTATATAATGACTATATAAGTGAGAATGACTTGGCGGTTTTTGTTGGCTAGTTTGGCGGTAGTTAAAGTGTGATGATAGTGATGAAATCGGCCTGAAACTTGCCACTGGAACACACACACACACACACACCAAATCAGTCTGGCGGTACAATGCGGTGTTGTCACTGTTGACTGTCACTCAGTCAGGCAGGCAGCTATTTTCAGGCATCGTTTAATTGAACGCTGTCTGCACGCACACTCAATCACATACACAAGCACGCACATTTCTGTGTTGAGGCACGTCCTCAAGGTCAAAAGATAGACTGAAAGGGAAAGAAAAAAACAAAATTTGAGAAAGAGAAGGAGTACAGAGTGGGCATCCAAAATAAATAGCAATTAAAAATCTATTTACCAGATTGGATACAGCAGCAGCAGCAACAACTGCGATGCACAAGTGAAATGCACTTTAAGTGCAAAGTTTGAAGTCACAGTTATTTTCCACGTTCACCATGTATTTTTCCCTTTTCTCTCTCTCTCTCTCTCTCTCTCTCTCTCTCTCTCTCTCTCTCTCTCTC
>JAALOO010001305.1_pt1 | contig 17684 bp, 16 predicted proteins | sample 7257641 | NCBI WGS metagenome assembly JAALOO01 (sample SAMN14085613, study PRJNA598686) | mite metagenome | biome: ENVO:01001000; feature: ENVO:01001002; material: ENVO:01001226; isolation source: single female mite from University of Michigan culture on fish food culture... ...
GTCAGGCACTTCGCCGACGCCTTCGTCAACCTGCGCGCAGTCCGTCTCTTCAACATGGACCTCCCGATGGGCGCCATCTTCGTGCAGCTCACCAAACTGCCGCACCTCTTTGACCTCTACCTGGACAGCAACCTGCCAAGAGAGGACGACGAGGAGGGCCTGCCAGCGTACCCCGATGCTGCCAACAGTCCGCCGCCCTCGCTGCCCACTGTTGGCCGCCTGGCGCTGGTCCTCCACTCGGACGAGCCGAGGGCGCCCTTCGAGCACCGCTTCCTCGAGGAGCTCCGCTTTGAGGTGGTCTTCCCCGCGGTGAAGCTGCTCTACATCAGCCTGTCCTTTGGCCGGTGCACCAGCTGCGAGTGGCGGCCCCGGCTGCCGCCGCAGAACACCGGTCAGGTGGAGCAGTGCGTCCGCCGCCTGGTGACGCCCTTCTTCGCCTCCCCTCGAAACCGACCGCTGCTGGGCGAGGTGATCGCCCACGCTGATGACCGCTACCAGCAGGAGCCGCTGATCGACTTCTCAGTGCACGCCTTTGAAGAGGGACCGCCAGAGCAGACGATGGTGCTCACCAACCGAAAAGGTCGCGATCGTGGTAAACGGACACCTTTGCTGTAGAGTCTTTTTGATTGAGCATTACCAAAACTGCTCTATTTTAATTCATTTAACACTTAATTGATTACATAGCTTTTCTTTAGTAATAAGTGAATAGTAATAGTGTTTGAAAGTTAAGACAAAAAGTTAAGACAAAAAACATAAATTAAAAAAAATTTTAAACAATTACAATTACAATCAATTTAACAGATGCCGAAAAATCATTTTTGTCTTGACAGGTGTGAATAGTGATGATGCCCCCTTTTAATTGTTGTCTGCCTTATAGAGGACCAGCTTGTGTTCCAGCAGCTGACCAAGCAGTCTATCTCCCAGCGATTGCAGCATCAGCTCGGTGCACTGCTGCTGCAGCTCCAGCCGACGGTCATTGTTGCCGGCGTCTTTAGCCAAAGCAAGCGCCGGTTCGCACAATGGGCACTGGTACGGAATGTCATCTTCATCGGAATAGCCCACTTTCAGGTACTGCAGCGAGTCGCCAAAGTAGTCCGGCAGATGCAGCTGTGCCAGGAGGGCGCTGTGGTCCACCCGGTGAGGCCATCGAGAGCGATATTCACCACTAATCTCAATGGTCAGGTTCAGCAGCCGAACCGAGGGCAAACGACGTCGAATGATGAACATGTTAATCAGCGGAGCAAGGTCTCTCTCCCTCTCCTCTTCCAAAGCGCCTTCATCCTCTTCAGCCGCCTCCTCAGCATGTTCGAATACTAGATGCAACTTGACCACTAAGCTCACCAAGCTTGTCAGTGCCGGCAGATCGGCCATGGCGCGGTGGAAATTGTAATATTTCACAATGTGCAGATTAAGGTGCGTCAGCGAAATCAGATAGGGTAACAAGGCCCGGAGCGACCAGTAGCAAGGGTAGTTAATGCAGTGGTACTCATAGCAGTGTGCCAGCTTCTTCGCCAGACGTTGCTCTGACTCGGTCAACGGCCCGGCAACAGCAACTGCTCGTGCCTCAACTTCGGCTGGTAACACGGCATTTTCCCCCTCTACTTCTTCTTCTTGTTCTTCTTCCTCCTCCTCCTCCTCCTCTTCCTCCTCTTCTTCTTGTTCTTCTTCTTGTTCTTCTTCTTCCTCCTCCTCCTCTTCATCTTCGTCGAAAAAAAAATCCGAGGGAGGGGGCGGCGGGAGGACAGTATCCTGCTCGTCTTCCTTGCCGACGGTCACCATCTCCCGCAATACCGTCTCCAAGTAGAATGACCTACTGGCAATGACGCCCCACCGCTGCAGGGTTCCATTGGAGTGAAGTGCGGACAGGTTGGCACGGACTACCTGCAGTGGCACGCTCAGGTAGACCTCCTGAAGGGTGGCGGTGGTGGAGAGAAGAGGCAGGCGCAGTCTGAACGGGTCGACCAGAAGTAATTCGTTGAAGAGGGGGCTAAAGATAAAGCGGACTCCTTTGTAGTAGGAGTAGAAAAAGAGCTGACCGAAATGGAGCACCAGCGAGCGCAGGTGAGGAAAGAGAAGCCGCTCACTGCAAAACACCTGAGTCAGCAGACGCTGAAAGGCGTTCACGGTGGCCTGCGACAAACGCAGAGGCAGATGGTAGTTCGCCAAGTCCACATTTTCAAACTTTTCAATGTGGTTGCTATCGGCAAAGATGAGCACCTGAAGTGTGGTCAGCGGCGGAAATTGGCCAGCTGCAGAGGAAGGAAAACCCGAGCCAAGTGCCAGCATAAACTCAGTGAGAAAGTCCAGTTGAGTGGTTTCGGCCAACTCAGTGGGAACGTCCCGCGGAACGCCATCGGCAAACTCTGTGACCACCTTCAGCGTGGTCAACTGGGGAAAATAACTGGCCAGTTCGTTGGCTGAAATATTCAGCTGAAGACAGGTCGAGTAGGAGATCAGCTTGTTTGATTCACTGGCCTGCGGCAGGTGTTCATTGCATGTAATGGAGGGCGGCAGCAGGGGCAGCGTAGTTTGGTCCTCCTTCATGTCATACAGTCCGTACTGTCCGTACTGCAGCGAGCTCTGGTACCCTAGCTCATGGTTCTCGTTCATCAACAGGTACAGGCCCTTTTCCGACTTGAAACTGTCCCAAACTGCCTTAATTGGTCGACTGTCGCTGGAAAGGGAGGAAAAGGCCGCCGAGATGTTGTGTTGAAGGCAAAGGCGAGACTCAAAGGACAGCTGGCCGAGGACATGTTGCCAGTTGACTTCGCTCATGGTAAAGATGCCCCTGCATTTAGGCGCATATTCAATACCAGTAGAGCAAGAAACAGCTATGTCAAAAGTTAAAATCACATTAGTGTTGACTAAGTTGTGTTGTTATGGAGGTTCAATGTGTTTGGATCACACTCACCTGATGCCTCGGTTTCATTAGCAAGTGCCACAGCTGGTAGAACGACTTTTTCAAGTTTACTTTTCTCTTCTGGTAGTGAATACATGTTAGGTGACACAATTTGGTGACTAACTCGTTCACGATCTATTTTGGAATGACAATTATAATTAGGTAAAATTGGTGACACTGGCCAAACACACACTTGACAGTAGATGTGAGTGCTTTTTTAAATAAATGTTTTGAGACTTTACAACAGGTGAATAGAAACAACGTAAACAATCGTTTGTAAAACAAAATTCCACTTACAGGTACTTTTTTAAGTGATCAGCAGGAGAACAAAAAGAAAAGTGTTTCCTATTGCTGGCAAGCGCTGTTGTGATTGTCTGAAGTTTAGTGCTCATAAACAGAATACGTATTTGCAGCCTAAATGCTGTCAGTTAGGCAGATTCGCAAAACAAACTGTTGCCCGTTTTGTACACTGCCAGTCAATTGCACTGTTTGAACTGCACGACTGCTGAGTAAATTAAAAATTAAATAATTGTTGCATTTTACAATCTTAATTAACAGAAGAGATAAATTGATTTTCAGAACTAAAACTATAAGCATTGAATGTGCAATGAATACAAAATAGACAAATAATCGATATTAAAAAACAATTTTATAAAAACATTTATTTATTGAACAAACATTACAGTGTACTATCATATGTGGCATCAATGTTTGAGAATAGAACACTCGATCGCTTGATCGCAACGTTTTTTGTCGACTTTGAGTAATGAACACAATTAGAGCAGATAGAAAAAACAGTTGAGACAACGAAAACAAAGCGGCACATCTTGACACTTGAAAATGGTGCTGTTAGAAAAGACAAAAGCGGTAATAAAGCGGTGCAAAGGAAAAGCAGTAACATAAAGGTTTAGTGTCACAGTAGGCCATCACAGAAACGAGAGCCATTGACAGTGTCAGCCGATTGATCTGTCAGGGCTAGAGTTTTGAGCTAGTTTACAAGCTAAAAATAAACTGCTCGGATTTTGCTGGGCTGCAATTGCTATACATTTAGGGACACTGTAACACCAAAAGCAACCAGTAACGTTGCTGCTACTCATCTTTGGCAGAAACAACTAAAACAATAGTTATCTTTGTGAATTGATTAATCCACATCAAACTTTTTTTGAAAGTTTGACAGAGGCAATTTGCAATCAAATAAGCTCAAAATTGACTACTCGCCCCTTATTGTCCACTTTCTCTACACTGTAAAAAGTTCAGTCGCATTGAGAAGAAAGACACAAGAATCAAGCTGCACATTATTGTCCAAAGACCACCACCACCACCACCCCAGACAGTGATGGCTCAATTGCAGGGCCCTGCTAACTCATTGTCTAGTCAGGTAGGGGAAAGTGGTGAAAGTTATAATGTCAGGTAGCGGCAGGGTGGCGGCTTGTGTGAAGTGTGTCAGGCACTTACCAGTGTCCCTTTCTCGTCCCTTTCCATTCGCCTTCCAATCGCTTCACTGACCACTGTTTCGCTCCATTAGTCGGCGGCAGAAGGGTGCGGAAGAAGTTCAGGCCCTCAACGACACACACAGACACACAGACAGACAGGAGTCGGCGTAATCTTGTTGTCCCCCGTGCTTGCACCATGTGTGCCCACCTAGGTGGTAAAGAGACAATGACAAAAGTGGGGTCGAAAGTGACGATTGGAGCAGCTGTTGTCTCGTGGCATGCCACTAATTGCCCAAAGTAATCAGCTAACTGGTCCATGTGTAGTGTGATCACTGGTGCCGCCGTCTTTATGCCTTTCTTTTCTTCTTCTTTCTCTTTCTGTCCCTTTTTACTTAGGCAGACACTGCACTTTTGCAGCCTGGGATCAGGAGACGGCGACAATGACTCAAAAACGAGGTGCTCTTTGATGGCTGGCTAACGAGACAAAGCTCCATTCTCTGCCAAAGGACCCAACATCCATGAACCAGCTCAGTCGGCAGTGTCACACATTTAGTCTTCCGACGGGGGTTCACTTCGAAGCGCACGCATTCCAAATATGGTTAACATGCTGCCTAACAGTTTCAGGCTGGCTGGCTGGTTGGCGAGCACATTCGTCGGCGACAAAGGTGCCGACAAGTGGCAGGAGACTAAAGAGGAAGGAAAAAATGAGTGAGTGAGTGAGACGACTGCTAACATCGGCGGTTGGTTTTGGTCGGGGTCGCCTTTCCGCCAAGCCATCAACTGCATCAGATTTTATCTTTCTTTCACTCTCTATTTTTGTAAACTGCTGCTGCTCCTGCACTAAGAGTACTTGTTCGTTTCGTTTTGAGGGTACTGACTAGAGCTTTCATTAGCAAGTGCTGTGATATATGCAGTTGCAAACAGTGGTTTGATGTTCCATATGCAAAAAGTTCCATTCGTCTGTGCGCTGTGTTCATCATCTGTGCTGTGATGTGAACATTGATTTTTTGCAGTCAAACTAAACGGAATGTTTGCACTGGCCAACTGCGTGCTCTTAACCTTGTGTAGCAGACTCAAGAACTCTGTTGTGTGGTGATGGCTAAAAATAGCACTCAAAACTAGTAGCACACACAAGTGAAGTGAATTTGATTTTGTATTATTATAATCCTTAAAGAAAATATAAAAAACCAAAAAATACAGTGTAAATCCTTTAGCCTCGATGCTTCTAATCGTTGTCGCTAATGTAGAAGTTGATGTGATGCGTTAGTTTTTTTGTACAATATATAACAGGAGCATAGGGAACTTTTCTAATTAGTAGTAATATGTGAAGTATGTTTCAGTAAGCAATAGAGATAGGTTCTTTCACTGGAACCACCGTAAAGCGAGAAATAATCTGCTGCTCCGAAATGATCGGCTCCATCGGCATGTTGTTTCCTGAGTGAGAGTTGCCGCCATCTCCATTGACGCCTTCTCCGGACTGCAGATCAGAGGAAGAAGTGGCATTGATCACAATCGCAGCACCATCGCCTTCCGGCTCACCACTGTAGCGACTGGGCACGTAGAAGTAAGCCATCACAGCGAAAATGGCCGTGACGATGGCCATTGCCGAGGCGTAGAAGATACACTCCTGACTAAAAGAAAGAAAGAGAAGATCGTCACTAGAGTGAAAAACGGGAAAAAGGTGTTGACTGCACACGACTGCTTACGATTGAGGGTGAAAGATGTTGAGGTTGGCAGTGACAGCGATGATCACATTTCCAGTGGCGACGGTGAGTAGCCAGGCGGCCTGCAGCACCGGCCTCATCGACGCCGGCGTCTGAGCGTAGGCGAATTCGAGGCCGACTGAGGAGAGCATGACCTCGGCGGAAGCCATTGCCAGGTACTGCGGTACCTGCCAGAAGACCGACAGTTGATTCGCCTCCACAATCTTCGTCAGTACCTCTGTGAAGTTGACTTCCTAAATAAGGGGGAGAGAAAAACAAAAGTGTTAAAGTTTTTTCTTTTTAGTTACAGCAGCAGTTACTTACCTTTTTCAAATTACCGTATATCAGCTGAACATAGGTAGCGCCCTGTTCGAGGCCTTTTAGGACGCCCCTGTGCTTTTCTCCAATGCCCATCACAATTTGGTTGTCGTTTTCCTTGCTCCCCACCTCTATCTCAAACGGATCCAAGTAGCCGACGGTTTCCCAAATCCTAAACGTGTCTGGGTAATTATTCCTCCAGTAGGTAGAAGAATAGTTCGAAATTATGTGCACATTTAGTTCACTAGAATGACCTGAAATAGTGAAAATTTTTTGTTCTTCTGAAAAAGGGAAATACTCGAAGAGGCTGAAAAGCGTATACAGGCGAGCCTTGCCGCCTTCCAACGGCTTTCTTATTATGTTTTCTGGGTAAAGGACGACTAGGTTGCTGTTCACCGACAAACTCTTCCCAACATGATCCAGACTCTCGTAGTCAAATTTGAAGAGAAGGGTGGTGTCCTCGTGCAGGCGGGGAAAAGTCGCCTTAGAAGAGTTTAAAAGCGTGGGTGCATAATAACACGTGTCGTTAAAAATGACTGGAAAGTCGGCCAGCTGGTCGGCGGGAACGTTTTTCAAGAGGAGCGTCTGCTTGTTGATGGTGCCATTGTACAGTGGTGATGTGATTCCAATACCGCAGCCGACATCAGGGCAACACATGCCGTTCAGGAGGGCAACGTGGTGGTGACCGGGCAGCAGGGCCGCCGGCTGCTCCTACAGTGGGGTAAACAATGAGTGAGCTACAGTGTGTACAGTCGAACCACTACCACAACAAACGGGAACCTCAGTCGTACCAGTTCAAGGTGCTGCTGCACAAGGGCGCAGAGGAGGAAGGAGAGCGCCGCGAAGAGGCTTCCAATGGTCATCTTCTGCAGGGGACGGAGACAAAGCCTCATCTTGGTCATCAGCGGGAAGATGGCGTACTTAAAGAGAGGAACCATCAGAGTGACCAGCAGAGCGTTGATCACCCCAATCTGGTCCGCCTTGATGGTGAAGGCAAACAGGCCAAAGATTTCGATTTGGGTGTTCATGTGCGTCGCCTGGAGCGTCCACCGACTGGCCATTTGCCCGAACAGTGCCCAGAAGAGCGGCATCGGCAGGAAGGGGAAGAGAGCAGACATAAGGGCACGAACGTCGTCGATGGTTTGGCGCTGAAAGAAGAAAAAGGGGTTAAGTTTTAGAAAAAAAAGTTCTTCGTTTTGAAAGGCAGAAAACGTACATCAAACTTGCCGTCAGCATATTCCAACCAGTGGTTCTTCTTTTCGACTGAACTACCACTGAACAACTTCTTCCAGAGGGCGTACTGAGAATGAAAAGTTTTAGAAAAAGGACTTTTTAATAAAATCAGTCACTTACACAAACACAGTGGAGCGTTGTGAGGAGGATGTTGTTCGTTTTGGGTGGGCTGTTGACGTGGTAGTTGCCGCGAACTGAAAAGTACTTTAAAGCACTGGCAATGAGAAAGAACAGTACAGCGAGGAACAATGGGACGACGGGCAGGGCAAAGGCAAGCGGGAAACAGTCGTCACGACCAAAGCAGTGGACGTTCTGGCGCAGTACGGGCGTGAGGAAAGTGGCAAGCAGAATACCGATTAGGATGATGGCCAGGTAGAGGAGGGAGAAGAACTGCGCCAGCTTATTTCCCTTCGAAATGGATTGAAATTGATCGCTGGTAAGATGTTGATAAGATGATTAGATGATTCACTGCAATAAACAAAACTTGTGCACTGCACAGCTTCTTCTTCTTCACACTTACCCGTCAAAGGCCGCCGACACGCAGGGCTTGACGCCGCCGCCGCCGGTGCCCGTGCCCAGGGCGACCAAGGCCAGGCCGAGGTAGGTCATCCAGCTGAGGACAGTGAAAAGGGAGAGTTACACAATGTAAACTGTGGAATTGTCAGCACTCACCTAGTTCCATCAACCGCGGAGAGGGCAAGCACAATGATGCCAGTGCTGTAGACGCCGGAGATGCCGACAGTGGGCCAGAACTGGTTTAGCAAAGAAGGGTCAGTGACAAGGATGGCACTGAAGACCGGTGTAAAATGGCAGGCCGTGGCAAAGATATGAAAAGCCTGCGTAGCAGCATTTTCACTGAAGAGAAAAACGTAACGAAAATAGAGAACAAGAATTGCTGCAAAAAAGTGAAAGAAATTGTTTGAATTAGAATTAAACTTTCCGGTGTAGTGAACTTGCTTTCAAAAAAGCTTACATTGCATTCCGGAGAAGGAGATCTGTTTGCCAAGCGCAGTAATGATGCTGAACCATCCCAATTCGGGGTAGGGACACTTCTTCTTGTTCTGGCAGAGGCGTTTTAAATCCGATGTAGCAGGCTAAATTGTAGAACAGAAAAACGAATGTTTATTATTGTAATTTACTGTACAACTGTCTGCACGACACACAAACTTTGCAAAAGACAGTAGCAGTTTTTCACTAGTCCTGTCAAAATCTTGCAAAAGTGTTGAGGGGCAAACTTAGTTTTACGCCTTTTTAAAGTAAGCGAACTAAAACAAAAGCTAGAAATGTTTTATTTAGATTACTAGATGACTGTGTGTTTCAACTAGCTAGTCCTGCGCACTTTGCAGTTGTTTTCTGTGAGATTTGTTTTAATCTGACCGGCTGCTGTTCTAGTTCTGTACTAAACACATTTCAAAAACACAAATTAGGTATACTAAACACTCGGTGCAAGGACGCGTTGCCAAAGCTTAGTTTGCAGAAGTTCAACAGGTACTCATGACACACAAATCAGATCGGCTACCATACGACACTTACTACTTCCATTGCAGGTGGTTGTGAAGTAGACGAGGACATTTTGAGGATGATAACCGTTCAAAGGGAATGAGAAAAAGAGAAATTCACTGGGAAGTTTGTGGTGGTAGACGTGGTCAATCAGAAAAACACACACACACACAGCTGCACACACTGCTAGAAAGCAAGAGAATGTCTTTGCTTCTTAGTGCACACTGCAGGTGGACTGGATTGAAGTTGAAAACAATAGCAAAAATGTAAAAGTCGATCAGAGAAGAAAAAAGTGATGAAGGCTGATCGGAGTTGATGATTTTGAGGGCACAAAAAGACTTTGACGACCGAGAGACAGAGCACGAAGTTCGAGTGGCTGGCGCTGAAGACTGAATACGAGGATGTGTTCTTTGTCGCCGCTATTTATTCACTGGGCAGCAGGCAACAGCAGATACGCTCGATTACCTTTTCAGAGTGTACCTGGCGCTTGACGATCACGTGTAAACTGCTGCTCACCAGACGAGAACAGGCTCATTTCGTCAAAGGCCCAAATGGCAAAACATCAACAGCAACACCGACAAGTGCTTGGTCAGGTGATGTTTTATTAGCCGTGACTTGGTGGGCGCCACACAGAGCGACAGCAGTGTACTGGTTGCGGCCAATTAAACTTTGGAAAAGTGCAATTAGCACCAGTACAAATCTGGCGCATGCACAAGTAACTCGTTGTCTAGGTGATATCTTGCCTGTTAGCACTGAATTCCAGGTGTCGTAGAATTGTTGAGCCACGGTTTAGGGCGAGGTGAGAAGAGAAAGAGGCACGGGAGAGGACTGTATGAATGTTTATAAAAATATGGGTGTATTTGGAATGGGGTGCAAAGGTAAAGGCGTGGGTACAAATGTAACTAAAAAGGGGCACGGGCACGGGTATGGATAGAATGGGGTAAGACCGATGATGAAGGCGCTCCGTGGAGAAAGGCCGTAAGGAGTGATGTCGGCAGTGAGCCTTATGTAGTCTGTAGTATGTAGTCGCTCTTCCAGCGTGGCGTCTGGTCTGCTTGCCTGGGGCGCATGCGATGGTGGTGCTCACCGGCTGACGTGGCGCCTTGTCACTGCGGTCAGAGGCAGTCACCGGCTGATGTGTCAGCGACGGTGTAGAAAGAGAGAGGCACGGGCACGCACGATGGTCGAAATGTTTAATCGATGGAAGGAGAAGGGTAAGGGGAGGTAACAGGAAAGGAGAAGAAGTGGTGGGGCCTCTCAGGGCGAATGGGCGCAAGGTTCGGGAGTCCAAAGACAGAGGGGCTTGGCTTGTTGGGCACGGGCTCGGCAAACGGCCGGCGATGATGGGCGCGCACTGGGCAGCCGGTCCGCTGAGCTCTGCTCGGTGAATGCTTCTGCCTTCGACTGACCTAAGACCGTCTGGGCACCGCAGGCTTATATGCCTTCTAGCGACGGTGGGAGCACGGGTGGGGCGGTGAGACGACGTGAGGGATTGCTCCTCTCACGTTCACGTCATCCGATTGCTCACTGCTGAGCAGCAGCCAGGCGGTGACTCAGCCAGCCGCCGCTCCACGCTCTGGAGCCTTCTCGAATGGCTTCGTCAGAGGCCATCACCTCAAGGAAAATTCCTTGACAATAGTATTTTATCATTAGGTATCAGGTTACCTAATGATCCGAACATCATCCGAACAGCAGCAAAAGATGACTGAGGCAGAGAAGCGCTGCAAGGCAGTAGACCGGCTAGGCAAAACGATCAAAGACCTGCTGAAGAAAGGCCTTGACGACACCTATGTGCAAGGCCAAGTCAACAAATACGAGGAGTACGTGGAGGGAATCAAGAAGGGAGAACTGGCGGCGGGCGTCGAAGAGACCTACTTAAAAACGATCGACCGGTTCAGAGCGACCATCGGCGACCTGCGACTAGCGAAAGCCAACAACAATAGTCATCAACAAGCGCTGCCCAAGGAGAAAGCCCTTGAACATGACGGAAAGATCGGCTCGTTTTTCGGCTTCTGGAAACGAGCTGAGAAGTCGATTCTGGAGTTAAATGTCAACAAAACAGCAAAATTCCGAGCACTACGAGCAGCAGTTCACGTAGACGACGCCAACCGCATTGCATTGCTGGACACGGTCTACGAGGTGAAGGCCTACCTGCAAGAGAAGTACACCTTGGAGGCTGCCGTTCAAAGTTTGATGAATGCTAAGAGTAAGGGCAAATGCGCGATGAGTACGATTCAACCGGCATCTGCAAGCTGAAGGAAGTGACATCCGAGCTGTATGCCGTCATACAGCAGACCGACTTTGAGGACAGCCTCGAGCGAGACCTCTTCGACATGCTGTACGGGCGCCTGACTCGTGAGGCCAGAGCGTACTTGATGGAGAGGACAGACGGCAGGCGAGAGCTGGAGAAGGTCGAGAAGATTCTCGCAAAAAAACGGACCTCATGCTTTCTGGTGAGCTAGCTCGCGGAGAACAACACCAGCAGCGAAAGCAGTCAAGAGATGGTCATCGAGGAAAGGGACGCTTTGCAAGCAAGCGATACGCGGAGGCCATAGAATGGAGATGATTTTTCTGCGGAGGAATGTAATGTGAAAGGTCACACTCTTTGCTTTTGCACCAATAAAACAATGAAGATGTACGGTGTTGTTGAAAGATCGAGGAGAATCGGTTCAGTCTGGCGCGAAGTGAAGCCCAGATGTGAGGTAGTTGTCGGCGAGCAGCGAGTGAAAGCAATAGTAGACACCGGATCAGACGCGACAATCTTGCTTCTAAGAACAGCACCAGCAAAGCCGCCCACTACCAACTTGACAATGGCAAACGGCCAAAATCAAATGACAGCTCAAGGGCCAGCAGACGTCATAGAGAAGTGGGAACATCTTCTCATTGGCAGACGCTTTAAGATAAAGACGGACCACAGGCCCCTGCAATGGCTGAAAACTAAGATGGACTTGCCCTCGAAGCTATGGCAAATGGCTCTGAGGCTGATGGAGTTTGACATAGAAAGCATCGAGTATGTCAAAGGCAAAGACAACATCATTGCTGACGCTCTAAACCAAATAGTAGTCGGGCTCATCAGAGTTAAGCCTTCAGACACTCTGGCGACACTGATGCAACGGGACCCGAAGAGGTTCATCAGGAAAGACGGCAAAGTCTTCCTGACCGAGCGCACAGTGGAGAGATTGTGCATCGACGATGCTGATGAGAAGACGAAGATCCTGAAAACAGTGCATGATGAGGAAGGCCATCTCGGATTCTTCAAGTCGGCAGAGGTAATCCGAGAACGGTTTTTCTGGCCGCACTGAAAGCAACAACTGAAGCAACACATCAAGCAGTGCAACAGTTGCCAGATGCGCAAGGACAATGACGAGCCGTTCAGGGTGGAGATGGTTGCGTTAAAAAGCGATGATGTTTTTGAAAGATTACATCTTGATCTGTGCGGTCCTCTGACAGAGTCCTACGGACAGACACACATAGCGGTTCTCCAAGACTCGTTCAGTAAGTGGCTGGAAGCGAGCGCCCTGCCTTACACAAGAGCATCGACAATCATCAGATGGCTAGCAGAGTTCTTCCTCCGATTCAGAACGCCGAGGTCAATTACAACCAACGGAGGCACACAGGACTTCCGAGAATTTAAATTTAGAATTTTGCCGACAACAGGCAGTCGAGCACCACATCGCTTCAGCATACCATCACCAAGGCAATGGCTTTGCAGAACGAGCAACCCGCTTGGTAGAAACGATGCTGAGGACGACGTGCGCGGACCAAAAGGAGTGGAGCCGACAGTTGTTGCCGTGCGTGATGGCATACAACAAAAGGAAACACCTGACGACAGGAGTGACACCGTTTTCGCTAATGTATGGCCGGGGAAACAGAACTGGACTGGATGTTTGTCGTGTATTTAAGCTTGGGGAAACAAATTCGAGGTCGATAGGTGCCTAGGGATCCGAGAATTAACGAAAACAGTTTAGCGTTTGAAATGTAAACAAAGAAATCGAACTCACCTTTGAGGTCGATATCAGGAGTACTTTTGAGAGTTACGGGTCGAGGATGGTGCCAAATCGAAGATGACCGTGCACTTGAGCCTGGAGAAGCAATTCTGAGGTCGAAGGGTGCCTGGGGGCCCTAGAACCAGCGATGACAAGTTGGGGCTGAGAGCAGAAAAACAGAGAAATCGTACTCACCTGGAAGGTCGACATCGGGAGTAGTTTTGGGATTTGCGGGTCGAAAATTGTGCCAAATCAAAGATGACCGTGTACTTGAGCTTGGGAAAGCAATCCCAAGGTCGAAGGGTGCCTGGGGGCCCTAGAACCAGCGATGACAAGTTGATGAAATGAGAAGAAAAACAGAGAAATCGAACTCACCTGGAAGGTCGATATCGGGAGTAGTTTTGGGATTCGCGGGTCGAGGATAGTGCCAAATTGAAGATGACCGTGTACTTGAGCCTGGAGAAGCAATCCCGAGGTCGAGGGGTGCTTGGGGGCCCTAGAATCAACGATGACAAGTTGATGAAATGAGAAGAAAAACAGAGAAATCGAACTCACCTGGAAGGTCGATATCGGGAGTAGTTTTGGGATTCGCGGGTCGAGGATAGTGCCAAATTGAAGATGACCGTGTACTTGAGCCTAGAAAAGCAACCCCGAGGTCGATAGGTGCCAAGGGACCCGAGAATCAACAAAAACAGTTTAGCGTTTGAAATGTAAACAAAGAAATCGTACTCACCTGGAAGGTCGATATCGGGAGTAGTTTTGGGATTTGCGGGTCGAAGATGGTGCCAAATCGCAGATGACCGTGAACTTGAGCCTGGAGAAGCAATCCCGAAGTCAAGGGGTGTTTGGGGGCCTTAGAATCAACGATGACAAGTTGATGAAATGAGAAGAAAAACAGTGATCCGAGTGAAGTGGCCAAAGGCTGAGCTTAAAGACCGGAAAGGTAAAAAAAGAGGTCCACTTGAGCCACCTAAAACCGGTGACAACCTCCAGACCATTTGAGGAGTTTCGAGATTGTAGCCGTCTTCGGATCTTGAGAGGGAGGAAGAGCGGCCTGGGTGCCGCATGAGATTTGTTTATGTCTGCACTGCAAACTTTGCAGTGCAGAATTTTTGCACACTGTATGTAACCTCTTCTGCGAACGGCTCACAAACAGATTCGGCGGAGAAAACAGAATCGTCACATGTAAAAAACATCACTTGCATCCCACCTAGCCAAGCACGTGCACCACGTGTGTTATTCTTACAATATATTCCTCTTGCCATCTTCCTTCATTTCTTCATCGCGCGCACCACTTGTTTTGCCCAACATTGCGTACATTTGCAGTGCAACAGTTCCCCTCCTGGTAGCCCATTCATTTTGTGAGGCAGTCAAAGTGAAAGTGTGAAGTGATACAATGATAGCATCAATAGTTCTGTTGCCCTTTGCAGAAGAGCACTGGCAACCAAGAATCGACAGGTAACAACCATTCATCTATCCATGTAGGCAGAGAACTGTCCGATTGAGGAATCAGAGAAGGCAGAATCAAGCTGACTGTGTACTCAGAGTGAACTCGTGTTGTTCACAATATCTACCTGTGGTAGGCGATTAGAAGTGTCGACTCAAGAGATGGAAAGTTCCACTTATCAGCCTCCTTTGTGCAATGCGACGACGGTCGTTATCATCAGCCGGTGGGGCGCAAGCTACCACTACTACGAGCTAGCTTATCTGAAGCCACACTCTCCCTTTACCCTCTTCACTACTTTACTTTTCTCTACCATTGAAAAAACTATCTTTAGCACAAGCAGAAACGACCGCCGCCGGATGACTGCCGCAGATTGTACGGTGCCTCTGGTGGCATTATTTTACTGCCCAAATATGGACGCCGTGAGCCTCAAAAAGCGCCTGCTAAACAAAACAACTGAAGAAGTACATCGATGGGCCTCTCCTGATGCAGCAATCGAACCTTCTAGAAGAAGTGGCGTGAGCTGCTTTTTCCTATTTTCCCGCTATAAAAGCTTACAGAAGCAAGGCTCTCTTCAGTTGGCCACTCGCTTGGTTTCGCACCATTCTACCATTAGAAAACACCTTTAGATTAGTTTTACTTGTAGCTCTTTACCGATCTTCAATAAACCACACACTATTCTTTTAGTGTCTCCCATTTTCAATCATTTCATTGTTCACAGAACTACTCCCTGTTGAGCTGCCTTTGTCAGGTTCCCACAAACAGCTAGGAGTTAAGCGGGCTTGTCTCTGAAACCATCCAAGCAGGCTCCTTCAAACCTACATCCATTCATCGAAGTGATCACTCACTTGTCTTTAAGTGAGGTGACTCGATCAAGTCGAAGTTGCTGATGTGCAGGATTGGGTGATCATGCTGAAGACCCGATCCATTCATATGAGTCCCATGATTGCACAGTCATTGCAAACCATGTAAACCTCATAGGTCGGCATGACCTTCACAAGACAGTAGGACTCGTCTACCTTACTTGTAACTTATAAACTGGCATAACTGTAAAGTCGAAGTTTATGAACTTGAAGGACCAGTTCCTTCTCGAAGCTGTCTTTATCATCATCATCATTTGACTTCTAAGTTTATATATGAAACCGACATTTTCCTCTCTACAACTTTTTAATGACACCAGTGATGAATAAAAGCTTGTAACCAAACTGTACATGTTTTTTATTTGTTATTGAATTAATTTTTGAATGACAGCAAAAGAAAGAGAAGGAAAAGAGAGGTTGAAAAATAAAAACAGCAATTAAAGTGTGTGTGTGTGTGTGTGTGTGTGTGTGTGTGTTACTGCTGATGCATTCTTTGAAGATGCTTTTTGAGATATCTTTTCATTGTAAAAGTTTGCTCACAAGGGGAGCACTGAAATGGCCGAGTGTCGTTGTGAACTGCTTGGTGTTGGGTGAGAGCAGACTAAATCGCAAATGCTTTACAACAAACCGTTCATTCGTGAGCCATTGGTATGCCAGTGTGCACCGATTTTTGGTGTCTCTTGAGGTTTCCTTTCTCCCCAAAGGATTTGGAACAGATGGGGCACTGGTGGGCTGGTCGGATGCCGGTGTGCACCACCTTCTCGTGTCGCTTCAGAGTACTTTTCCATGCAAATGCTCGCGAGCAAGCCGTACACTGATGAACCTTATTGCCGGTGTGCACGACTTGATGCTCCTTCAGATAAGACTTCCACGCAAATGCTTGCAAGCAAACCGTACACTTGTGAGCCTTATTGCCGGTGTGCAGCACTTGATGCTTGTGGAGACTACTTAGCGTTTTGAAAAACTTCGAGCACGTCGAGCATTTGTGAGTTCGAGTGTCAGAGTGCACCAGCTGGTGTTGCTTGAGATGAGATGGGTAATCAAAGCGTTTGTCGCACTGCTGACACCGGCAGTTTTTAGCTCTTTGGTTTCCCTGAGGGCGACCATTCAGCTGCTGTTGTTGTTGTCGTTGTTGTCGTTCACCAGATGATGATGCACCAGAGTTTGAGCCTCTGGCGGTGACCACTGGTTCGGTGTTTTGCTGCGATTCTAAAAGGGAAAAAAGTGTCAGTTAAAGTGTATAATAGGTGAATGAAAAACAAAGATTACTGACCACTGAATGCTGTCGCTGGAGGAACATAGTCCTCATCAGTTTCAGTGCTGGCATCCGAATCCGTCTCGTCCGGCTCTTCTGTGACTCTCACTGCCTCACTTTCATTGGCTTTCTGTACTGCAGAGAAATCCCGTTGCAAAATGATATGAAACGCATTCTCATACATATCAATTGCAGGTTCATTCTGATCTTCAGTTTTCACCACAGATCCTACAACGGTAATATGAGTTAAATGAAATGTGTAAAATTAAATCATCCACTTACCATTGCCTGTTGACTGTTCAACACTGTTTTCCAAGGCGTAGCAATCAGTCTCCGAATCATCCTCTTCTTTCACTACCACTTCCTCGGTGTCACCTTCTTCTTCTTTCACACAATCAAACTCATCGTACATATCAGCAGTTCCGGAGAGCTTCAGCTCAGTTTGAGACATTTTCCTTCAACAACAAATGGTAGGAAGTATTTCAATGATGCAACAGCAGAAAACGATAAGACGACGAGAAGAGCGACTCAATCAGCTCTAAACAAACAAACAACACACAACTGATCGGGCACACTGTCTTTGTCTCTGCTCTTCTCTGTCCACAGTGTTCTTCCCAGGGCCTTAGAGCGATAGAGAACAAGAAGGACCGGTTTACTGCAATGGCAGTAGGCAACTGACTGATCTTCTCGAAGGCTGCTTTTGAAAAGAGAGGAGACTGCTATTGTTCTCAAGTTTCACTGGCACTGCCAATGAATGTGCCTCTCTTGTAGCTAAATATTGAGCCAACGACTGGCGGCCACATGGGGCGACTCTTGTGGCAATGTAAAGTTTTCTTTCGGAGTGACAATAGGCTTCTAGGAAGTTTCTATTTTCTAGAAAATTGCCAAAACATTGCTGCTTTTTTATGAAAAGATTCTGAAATAAACACCTTAACCCTGAAAAAGCATAGGTGAAAGCACTTGTGACCTAGTTCTCCCTTTTTAGGCATAGAAGCGCAGAGTGAGAGTGAACACAAGCATACGTAGTCCAGACTGACTTTAATGGCAAAGAGT
>JAALOO010001307.1_pt1 | contig 17680 bp, 22 predicted proteins | sample 7257641 | NCBI WGS metagenome assembly JAALOO01 (sample SAMN14085613, study PRJNA598686) | mite metagenome | biome: ENVO:01001000; feature: ENVO:01001002; material: ENVO:01001226; isolation source: single female mite from University of Michigan culture on fish food culture... ...
TAAATAAAGTACTTGACCATAAAGTGTCATTTCCCCTTCTTCCAGCGAACATCGTCGGTAGAGCTGGGTGTTCAGAAAGAAGCGTGTGCCGCCACTGAAGCAGCTGATTCACGTGCTTTTCATGTGTGTGTTTGTGTTTTGATCGGCGACCAAGCAAGGATATCCTTTCGGGTGATCCATTTAGACGTCAAACAGAAGCAAAAGCACCCCAAATTCAGCCATCAAGTATGAACCGCTTCTGGTCTGGCCTACGTCAGGTGGTGGGCCTAAACTCGAGCGGCGCCGGCACATTGATCAACGCTGAAAGTCGCCGCTACGGTCGCCGGTACCGTCGCTGGCATCACTGGCCCAATGATTTCCTCCCCTTCAAGTGGGAACGACCATCACAAGATCCCCCTTATCTGCGAACCGGTGATGCCGTCAGGGACATTGGCTACTGGGATCCAAAATCGCTGGTCCCGGGGGCTGAGCACTCAAAGGAACTGGAAAAGTAAGTAGAGAGTTCCTATATTGAAGCCATTCTGCTAACACAACAGCTTTTTCAGAGCTCCAGAGATTGTCCGTCGACTTTTTAGTCTAGAGTTTGCTGAAAGGGTAAGGAATACTTGTTAAGTTTCATTATTGGAGTCACTTCTAATCTCGGGTTTGCGCTTGTTTACTGCAGGATCAAGTTGTAGAATTTCAAAGACGCAAAATTGTTTCACTCATTCAGCGTCACCCACTGGATGACAACTCACCTGAGGTGAAAAGTAAGTCTGAGCTCTGTTGTTGATTTTACATTTGACTTTAACTGAACTCTCGATTCTTATTTAGTCGCCCAGTACACAGTTCGCATTCGTAACAACCTGCACCGCTTCACAAAAATTGACAAATACGTAAGTGCTACCATGCTGATTTAGAAATTGCTCACTCTAGTACTAAAAAACAATAGGATGCACCACGAAAAATTGTCCAAGAGACGCTCAAGAACCGTCGGGCAAAGCTGCTGAAAGACCTCTTTTACCAAGACCGGGATCGGTACGACTACGTCATCAAGCTGCTAGGGATCACCCACGAGGTGCCTAAAATGGGCGTCAAATACCTAAAACCAACACGAAAGGGAGAGCTACGTCGACTGACAGCCGAATACTGCGACCGTCTCAAGGAGGAACGCCTCACTGAGTACCACGAGGAGTTGAAGCGCAAGCAGGAAACACTAACTGAAGAGGAGGAAAAGATTAAGCAGTTGATAGCCCAGGAGAGCAAGTACCTCGGCACGCAAAATCCACCCACTGAAAAGTGATGGCTTCAATCTTATGAATATCAATAAAAATCTGTAGATCTAACAGGTTTCTAATTAGATCTTTCGAATAAGGCCAACAAAGGCTTTTTAACTAAAGAAGCGGGTTGAAACGTGCAAGTGAGCACAAGCATACGTGGACTAAGTTTGAGGGTAGGAAAAAGAAGTTGATTTCGTAGCATTAAAACTTTAAGGACTTGTACAATCCACGTCACTGCTGCATAGCACAGGTGCTGCTCTACTAAGCTTATAACCACGTCATTACGCACTTTATTTCAGCACTCATTTCTAAATCATCTACACACGCTTGCTTATTCGGGTTTCTAAAACTTCTTTCTCTTTCTTGACGCCGTTCGGTAAAGTACTTCGAACCATTTGGAAATATCCTTTTCACAGTAAAGTTCCTAAAACTTTTGCACCACCCCTGCCAGCCTTTTCGATCTTTTTCCTGGTTACAATTCTCAACCGGCGTGTGCCCACTTCATCAGCATTGATTGGCCCACACTGTGGTCATTCGAAAAGCAAAGCAGCGTTCCTCTTCTTTCTTTTTTGCCCCGCCAAAGATGCTGACCGACGAAGTGGTCAGTGAAAGCCTGGAGCCGACCGCCGCCGTGGTGGTGGCGGATAGTGACACTGCTGCTGCCTCAGCTGCGAGCGATGAAGAGCAGCCCGTGTATCTGGTAAATGGTCTGGAGGGCTACTGGTACCTCTCCTCTGATGGCACCTCCATACTGCCTCTGCTCAACTACGGCGACCTTTCAGCTGAGCCCGGCACCGTCATCGCCCAGCAGCAGCAGCAGCAGCAGTATGCGCCCAGTGATGAGCTATCATTGATAGTAGCCGCAGAAAACTTTGAGAGCTTCGCCAACTCACAGCAGCTGATGGAAGGAGCTGCGGTTGAAGGGACTGCTGCAGCTGCTGCTGACGGTGCCCAAGAAGGTGGTGCCTCGTCGTTCGAAATGGTGACCAGCCATCCCTTTGAGGTGTGTCACCACGAGGAGCAGGTGACGGCAGTGGAGGTGGAGAGCGTCCTTCCCCTGATGAGCCCTGAGGAGCGAAAGAAGGCGGCGAAGAAGAAGCGAGACCGTCAGAAGCAGCGCCAGCAGGAGTACAACCGGCAGATGGCCGATGCTGCTGTCGCCGGCGGCGAGGGCGCTCTTGAGCCGAATGAAGTGCTACTGAAGGAGATGTCGACAAAGTACGCCCACCAGCGCTTTCCCATAAAGCTGTGGAACCTCGCCAGCGATGAACAGTTTGAGCCGATCAAGTGGGCAGATGAGGGCACCAGTCTGATCATCGATGAGTACCTGCTGGAGCCGACGCTGCGGTACTTCTTTCGCTCGCACAAGTTTAGCAGCTTCCTCCGTCAGCTGCACCTCTACGGTTTTCGGAAGATGACTCGAATGCGCAGTCACAAGGGCGACCAGGAGAAGGTGCGCACCGACTACATCAGTGAGTACGGCATGGATAACTTTCTGCGCGGCAATCTGGATCTGGCGAAAAAGGTACTTCTAAATAATGCCTTTTTAGAAAATGCACTGATGGTAACACACTTCGATTTGATAGATTCGTCGATTCTACGGGAACATTGGCGGAAGCAGCAGCAAAAAGGCAAAGAACGATGAGGAGGAGGAAGAAGAGGTGGAAGAAGGAATTGTGGTGGAAGAGCATCAGCAGGTGCTGCTGGGGCAGATGCAACCGTCAACTTCATCTGATGCATCGTTTATGCCTCTGATGTCCTTCGACCCCTCTCAGCAGCAAGTCATGTCGTTCATGGACTTTGGGCAAATGGCCATGCCCATGTACGACCCTCAGTCGTCATTGCCCTACTTTCCTACTCCGGTCTTCTACTACGATAATGGGTACTTTGTGCCGATGACTGTCACTGGTCCAACTGCAACTGCAAATGCTACTTGCACCATTGAAGAGGAAATGGCTCCTTCATCGCAAACGACGTCTTCTGCGGAAGAAAAGTCATCGTTGCAGGATCAAGAAAAAGCGGAAGAAGTCGTCGAGAAAAAGGAAGAGCAGCAGCTCGTCAGCATCAAAGAAGAAGAGAAAGAGAAGGTGGAAAAAGTTGCCGAGAAGAAGGAAGAGCAACTTGTGAGCATCAAAGGAGAGGAGGTGTTTTCAGACGGCGACAAGTAGACTGACAAATTCTAACGACAACAAAACTGTCCACAGACCACCACCAGCACAAGCGCTCCAACTTTTTCCTGCATTAACTTTTTGCGCAAATGGCTTTGCGATTTTATCCCACTTGAATTTCTTTGTTTTCATCTTTAGCTTTTACAAACTTTTACTGTACCCATTTACGAAAATAGCATCTTTTTTACTAACTTCTTCACCTTTACTTACAAAAGACAAATTAGATTTTAATTGCAATAAAATAATTAAAACATCACTAGCTCTTGTACAAGTAGCCTAGCGGACTTGCGCTCATGAGTGAGCCACGTCAGCGAACTAGTGTGTCAAATCACGGGAGCTGCTGGAATAGCTACTGGACGGTGAAGCGGCGGCATCAAATTGGTCAATGAGATTTTGACGCGATCGCGAAGTGCTCTGGCTTCGGGGAGTGCTCGCCTTGATTCCCTGGATCATGCTGAGGCCATTCAAGCTGATGTTTTCTGCCTGCCTTCCACGGTTGCGCTGGTCGGCTTTCACGTGACGTCTGGACAGTTCAATAGACACCTTAGCCTCCTTCTGCAATAGCTGACACTGCCACATGGTGGCCATCCAGAGGATAATTGCGCCTAAGACGGATCCGATAACCTGAAACCACTGGAGGGTGCCCCAGCCAGGCAGAACCACGGGGACGCTGGTGTTGGTGAGCAGCGCTCGTATGCTGGCCACATCAGCGCCCAGGTTGGTGTGATTTGTCAGTTGTCGGTAAGACACTCCTCCCGCCCAGACGGTCGGAGTAAGCGGTGACCAGGCAAAGACCCACAGAATGAGCATCTTCCCGGAAGAGCCAAGCAAAGAACGACGAGGACGGCGCTGAAAGAAAACGTCAGCAAACGTAAAAGTAGTCATCTAAGTTTAGTAGCAAAAAATTAAATGCAACAAAAAGGTACTTTTTGACACGTTTTGCCATATTTGTAGAAAAGAAATCACCTTAGAAATTCCATTTTTTAAATAGAACTTTGAAAAATGCGCAATTTTTAAAAACTGTTTTATCGATAGTCCTCGCGACCATCGTAAAAATCATCGATACTCGCACGTGGTTTGCTCCAGCTGTTGAGATTTTGTATTTTGTTTTCTTTTGAATGCCAACTTCTTTTTACACATCTTCCGGTTATCTTCTCAAGTCCAAATAATGCCGCCGGCACTAGTTCAGCAGATTCTTCAGAAAGCCGAAGAGGAGGAGCTCAAGGCGCAGCAACTTGTTGAAGTTGAGAAGCAGATTGATCTCACCTACGATTTGAGACACCTGGCCGCCTTTGATCAGAATCCCATCGATGTTGAGGAGTTTCGGTGAGTTTAGTTTGATTTTTTAAAATCAACAAAATTATAACAATAACGCATTTTAGGTCTAACAAGGAGGCGTACCTTAGTGAGCTTGCCCGCGACAACACCCAGCTTGTAGTCAACCAGATATGGAGCACTTTGGAGACAAAGCGAGTCGACAATGTCGTCGTGGCGGTGCTTCCACGAACGGCCAACTATCTGCTGCCACGAGCAAAGCCAATTCCAAAGGAAAAGCCACCTACCAAGTGGGAGGCATACGCCAAGGAGAAGGGCATTCAGAAGAAGAAGAAGGAGAAACTTGTCTGGGACGATGTTGCTCGAGACTGGAAGCCTCGTTACGGCTTCCATGGCATCAATCAGAAGAAGGAGCAGTGGATGATTGAGGTGCCCGATAACAAGGACCCAAAGGTGGACTACTTTGAGAAGCAGGCGGAAGAGAAGAAGGAGCGCTCCGCTAAAAACGAAGTCCAGCGGCTGAGAAACATTGCTCGATCGTCAAAGATGCGCTTGCCAGGCACCGCCGGCCTTGTTCCCAACGCCGAGGTGCCCAAATCGGACATTGACAAAGCGAAGCACATCGCCAAGCATGCCACCGCCTCGCTGGGCAAGTTCACCGAGCGCCTGCCCGACGAGACTGAGCCGAAGAACCTGGGAAAGAAGCGCAAGTTTGAGTCGAACACTGCTGCCGACATGTCGGAGGAGCGTTCAAAGAACCTGAAGCTCATCGATCAGGTGCTGGCCAGTCAAAAGAAGCCCATCGACGACTCGGCGGAGGAGAGCGCCCTGAGGAGTGCCAAGAAGAGGGTGAGGGCGGCGAAACGAGGCGGTGGTGATGAGGCGGGCGAGGAGGACATTGGCGATCGATTCGACAAGAAGAATCGAGCTGGAGCAGGTGGTGGCAAGAAAAAGGGTGGCAAGCCATCGAAGGGCGGCCCTAAGGGAGGCAAAAGTAGTCCAGCGGTGAAAAAGTCCTTCAAGAAGGGACCACAGGTGGGCGCTAAGAGAGGAGGGGGAGGAGGCAAACGTAGGTAAATGTTGAACATCTTTAATGTGTGTATTATAAATTATATTTGGTTTATACAAAAAGATAACACGTTTCGTAAATATGTTGTAAGGAAGGCAAATTATTTTTAGAGAGAAAGAGAAAAAGTTGTGGTCGTTTTGTGAGATCGACATTGACACTGTCTTGGCTTGATACTTTACTTCTACTTCTTTCGTTGTTTTGGTGATTTTTTTCAGTCGTTTCAGTCGCTCGTCACCAGATGATCCGGGAGTGCGGCTCAGCGTCAGAGTATTTGATAGTCCGTGTGGCAAAGATGTACAGAGTGGCAGCGTTGATGAGCAGCGCCCAGGCGAGCTCAAAGAAGATCGTCCATCGGGTTGAGGGCTTCTTGAGGTGCAGTCGCCAGAGAAGGTAGGGGACGATGAAGTAGCGCAATTCCAGCAGCTGCTGGGGCACAATGGTCACAATGATGAGCAGGCTGAAGAGCAGCTTGGCGAGAACATGCTGCGTGGCCCTCAGAGAGACGGCGATGGCGGCGGTGTTCTTGCGAGGACTGCCCCAAGACGGCCTGACCACCGGTTGCGGCACAAACTCTACCGAGTGCCACATGGAGACCATCGTGAAGATGTACAGTGGTATTGGCCATGTTCGCAGCTCTGGATAGGCCTCATTGGACCAGATACGACGCCAGATGTAGAAAACATAGTGCCGATTGTCGGCGATTAAATACGGGTGCACGTAGCGAAAGCGGTCAGATAGCGCCAAATAGAGCGACGTGGAGGAGAGGAGAAAGAGAATAGCGCCTCGAGTTGTGCCAGCAAGACGATAAAAGTGGCGAGCATTTTCCATTGTGAAGATTACCGGTGCTCCGATGAAGGTGACAAAGCTGAGAAAATAGGGAATCTGTGCCACATGAAACACTGGCAGGTGGGCTGAACGATCACCAAGAACGATGCCTGTAACGTAAAGTAGAAAGTTATAATCTGATTGATTTATAAATTGATGATTACCTTCATTGAGATAGAGAAAACCAACAAAAAGAATTCCGTTGAGAACATAGCCACCACAGGTAGACAAAACAGATATGGTAAAATCGTAGAGCAAACAGAGACAATAACGCCAGTTTTTGAGGTGACACTCGCGCAAGGGGAAGTTTTTGGTGAAACCAAGCAAGAAAAACTCGCACTTGCGACCACGTTGGTAGTCTTCGATGAGATTATAAGTGATCTGAAATGAGAGCAGTTTCAGTCAGTTTACGGTTCAAGATGTTTACATTTTTTGTTTTTAGTACACTTACGTTAAGACAGCAAAAAGCAGCGGTCAGAAAAAGCCAGACGATGTTAGTTTGACGAAACCAAAGCGATGCAAAGCCAGCAATGGCAGCAAACATGTGATGGCCCTTCATTGCTGACCACTGGACAAGCAAGATAGTAAACATTGATCCGACGTCAGTGTAGTAGAGGAAGGAAAAGAAAAAGAACGGCGGGAAAAGTGATACTGCAATTGCTTGAAGTAAAATCTCAAGACTGCCACCGCTGTCTCTGTTCACCGCCAGTTTAGACTTTAACATCGCCCAGATGATCATAAAGTTGCAGCCGGAGAAAAGGACGTTGACCAGACGGAGGTTGTTGACAGAACAGGCAATTGCATGTGGAACGCCAAAGAGAGCGCCAACTGGTCGAATGATGGCGTAGGAGACCAAGTAGAGACCGGGCGGAGTGGTGATTTTGTTGTCCCACTGGTGAAGGAAAACAGTCAATTCATAATCAGGACCAACTACACTTTTACTTACTGAACTGAAATTATTATCCACACAGTACTTTTGCGCTTGTGGAATGTGAAACACTTCATCGATAAAGGGTAAGGGTTGAACACGCTGTAGAATCGTAAAGATGACTAGAATTGAGGTGAGAAAGAAGATGGCAATGGCCACGGAAGCCTTGTACGCTGCCGATGACATGGCGGTGGCTTTGGGCGCAATGAAGGAGAAGTCCTCAAAGTGTAGTTGCCGCTGGAACTGATGAGGTGCTGATGATTTGGCAGCTTCTGTTTGTGAAGCGTCGGTGGTTTCTGCACTAAAGAGCTCACGTGGAGCGACTGCAGCAGTGGCGGCGGCAGCGATTTTTGCTGCCTGTCGCAGTGGAGTAGAGGTCGACGGTGGACGCCACTGCGTGGCGTCAAACGGCTGTTGCTGCGTCTGCGGCTGGTTTTGGTAGTGGTGGTGGTGGTGATGGTGGTGGTGATGCTGCTCGGGAGATGGCTTTGGCGACTGACTGGAAGACCGCTGAAGCTCCTGGGCCAGGCGACGACGCTTCAGAATGGAGCACTGTCGACAGGGACTCTTCCCGGGACTGGAGTTGACCGAGGAGGATGAGACATCGGACAGCTGAGACGGCGGTCGACTGGGCCACTTGACGGGCGTCGATTGCCGCGAAGAGCCGCCAGAGTACGTAGACCCTTGCTCCTCACTGTTGGCGGTGTTTGGGTGGCGAAAGTAGGCAAAGCTGCTGCTGCTGCTGCTGTTGGGCTCCATCATTTCGAACCGTCCGCATCACGCAGCAGCAGTGACGGCCGAATGAATGCCGCCGCTTTGAAGAGTGACAGCTCGCCCGGGGAGTGGTCCAACGGCCAGCGGGGCAGACCGGTAGTCGTCTTCACTCGCTTCAGTGGTCGTTTAGCGCCTGAGGCGATATGGCTGAAGTTATCAACAATGTTTTGCCAATCAGTCGCAGTTCACTCTCGAGAGTTTTGGAAAACATAAAGTGTAGAAAGAAGGCTGATAAACACTGAATTTCCAAAGAAAGCTCAACAAACGTCAAAATGACGTAAACAGATGTGGTTCTTCAGTTCCTCGCTAGCTGTCGCCACAGTCGATGTAGAATCAAGAATGAATTTCTTTTCGACTTTGAAATGATCCAATCACAAATTGTGTGGTTGTTTACTCGCCTTACAGTTCAGTACAACAGTCGTAACAAGAGTGATTATAAATAATAAAAATAATTAAAAACAATTGAAGCCGACGGAAACAGTCCGGACAGGAGTGGTGGTGGTCAAGGTCCCTGGGCTCGTCAGCAGACAGAGAGGAATCGTGTAAATGAGCGGCGTAGGTACAAACAAAATTGGGAAAATGCACTAGACAACAAAAAAGGAAAAATACATAAAATGGAAAAGAAGAAAACTATTAAACAAAGTAATAGAAGAAGGAAGGAAGAGAAAAAGAAGAGAAATAGAGTTATGCGCAGTTGTTGTAGTGTGACTAAGAAATGTACATCATGTCAATGTTGGCACTGCTAACACCCCTCTCCTCCACCTAAGTGGGACTTTGCGGCGCCTCATTGACAAACCAACATGCAGTCTCACTGTCGAGCAGTGTATGGCAGACATTGCACACTCGATTGGGACGCTGTTTGGGACCGCTCTTCACCACCTTCGAGGTGCAGTCGCCGCAGAAGATGCGACCACAGTGTCTGCAGTTGATCTATGGTTGAACAGTGGAACGGAAAGTAAAACAAACAGTTAGCGTCTTTCGCAAAACAATGAAACCAACAACAGCACGTACCTTCTCCTTTTTTGAGTTGAAGACCTTCTTGCAGGAGTTGCACTCGAGAACGTCATCCTCGTACTGCCACCGAACTTCAGTGTCTGCCTGACGGATCTTCTCCAGTTGCACCTACCAATACAACGAATAACTTAGCTCCCCAAAAACAAACTCTTTTTTAACCTCCTTACCTGAAGTGACTGCGACAACTTCACAAAGTCTCGCTGCACTGCTTCACTGTTGTCCAGTTCAACTTGTAAACTTTGAACTTTATTCTTCAACCCCAGTATTTCACTTTCAGCTTTTGTCTGCGCAGAAAAATGGTCACATTTTGAATACGTTAATTCTTGTCATAATCATTCACAACAATGCCTCTACCTTGTAGTTTGCCAACTCCGCACACTGGTGCTCCAGTTCAGAGATTCTCGAGCCAGAGCTAATCGTCAGCTGATTAAAGTTGGCCTTCAGCTGGTCGAGATCTCGTTGAGTGTCAATGTAGCGTTTCTTGTAGTCAGAGAGCTCTAGTTTCTTTGACTCCAGACTGGTGTTGAGGACGTCCGTCTCCTGGGCAAAGTTCTCCTCAAGATTCTTATTTGACTGTTGCTCGCCCATGAGTTGCTCTTTGAGAAAGACGTTCTCCGCTTTCAGTGTGTCTTCAATTCGTTCTTTTGCGACCAGTGCTGTTATTAGATCTTCCCTTTGTTTCAGCGCGTACAGCTGCAGATCGTCCTGGGCTTGAGGGAGGTTTATTTCCTCAGACATCAGCTGAGCCGCCCTGGCGAGAGTCTTCCCAAGGAGAATTTCATTTTCATGGTTCACCCTTGTCAGCTCCTTCTTCAGCGATTCGACCTGGCTAATCAGCTCTTGTACTAGATCGTTGGACTTTTTCTCAAAGTGATTAAACTTTGAGGTCAGCTTGGCAATCACCTTCTGCCCCTCGTCCACCTTTGTCGACAGTGCCCGCGTCTCTTGTTCCGTCTTTTTGGCCTCTTCGTTGTACTTTTCCTCCAACTCTGCTCTAAACTTTTGCTCCTTCTTCAGCTCCTCTTTTAGCTGCTTGATCGTCTTCTCGTGACTGCTGATCTCGAGGTGAAGGACGCCTTCGTGGTACTGCACTTCTTGCAGTTGCATCTCGTAGTTGTTGCACATCTCACAGGCCATTGGCTTGTGAGCAGTACTGGCGGGTCGAGGTGGATGAGGACAAGTGCAGGCGGCGTTTGACGCTGTGGCGGCTGTTGGCGTCGATGTGCCACCTGGTTCCGTCGTCTGTGCGGCAGGAGCCGATTTTGAAGAGGCCACTTCAGCATCGGCAGTTGCCTTTTCGGATCCGCCTTCGCTGATGCCATTCTCCTCCAGTGACAAGTTGGATATTGAATGTATTTTGTCCAAACTAAAAATGAATTTGTTAAAGCTGTACTGTAAAATTTATATTAAACTTACCTTTTATCAATAATTTCAATCGTTGGAATGTCAGGTGTGGAGCCCATTTTGTTTAGTCTAAAATGATCAGTGGTCAATGGTGCGCAAAGTGGTTGAAAGCTCCAGTAAACAAAGATTGACTATATTTGCTTTTGCTGGCGACGATGAGTCAGTTATTTGCCTGGCTCACATAACGACAAAGAGAGCAGACGATAATCGTGTTTGTTACTTGTGACCTCCAATGAGCTTCAATTTCTGTTTGTTCTGGTGGCGTTGATGGTGCAAGTGATAGTGATTTGCACTCCTCGTTTGACTGTTCCCCCTCTTCCACAGCTGATTTACTTCGTTTCTATAGCATCATCATCATCATCATCATCTGGAAGCAGTACGTCGACAGGCGATAAGGGAAAGGGCATCAGATTGCATTGAGGGTTCGTGTGCACGGATGATGTTGAAGAGGAGGAGGAGGCGACAGAGGCAAAACAGAGACAGAAAAACATCAACAAAGGCGGAAAGTTAACTTAAGTAAAGGCAAACAATTGGCGAGAGAACCCCTTTCTTGACGAAAACTTCGGCGATGTCTTTTAAGTTTGAGGTAGACAAGGGCTAGGCCCACACAAAGGATCCAGAGTGGAAGGTTGTGGGTGGACCCGTGGACGATGGGACGATTGATGGCCAGGAAAATGATGCAGGCTGCATCAGCTGAGTTCTCGAAATGAGTTTCGCAAAGAAGTCCTTTCGTGTGGATGTCTGATGCACTCGCAAATGACAGTACGACAGCTGAAATCGGATCAACCCACAATTGTTGGATTCTTTATTCTTTCAATGTTAATGACTGGAGAATGGAAAAGATACTGTACAAATGTGCAAGCAAAGTAGGAGCCAAATATTGCTGACTACTTTTATCATCATCACCTCTACTACGCACTGCTACTCGTCTTTTCTTGAGCGAAACTTCTGGTAGTAGCTCTTGGTAAAGTCGGCCATCACGTCGGGAATCGACTCAAACATTTCTGAGGTATAGACTGCCGGTGAGCCGGAGAAGACGGCGAATGCGGGCACATGAGAGGAAGAGGGAAGTACTGAATTGTCGGCTATGAAGGCGCCGTCCTTGAGGACACAGTACCGCCCTATGACACAGTTCTTGCCAATGTAAACGTAATTGCCGATTGAGGTGGCGTTGACTATGCTTCCCTCGCCGATAAAGACGTGCTCGCCAATGTTCATTGGGTTAAAGGCCACTCTGGATCATTGAAAATGGTGTTGGAGTAGATTTAATGAACAAATACTGAAACACACTAAACGTCAAGTCAAGCTAAACAATTACCCTTTTGTGAACTTCTTAAAGGGTGGCCTAATGACCGCATTCTTGCTGATCACGCAATAACGCCCCACTTTTACATTTGCCAAATCTCCTCGGATGATGCAGCCTTCTTGGACGATTGTCTGAATATGAAAAAACATCCCCATTGAATTATATGAGTACCACCACAGAAACAAACACCGGCAAAACTTACCTTTCCTAGGATCATGATGTTCTGTGGGCCACAGAGAACCGACTTTCTGCACACTTTATTGCCGCTAGCCGTCTCAATGTAGTCGGCCTGATTGTAGAACATATCGGGCACTTCCATCTTGGGGGACTGTTGATGACAAACTCAAAACCTGAGATTCTCAGTCGCCAAACTCAAATTCAGCAGCTGTTGTTGATGTTTGGCAGGCAACACTGTGGGGGATTGGACATCTCTCCGAAACGAGACAAATGATCAAAATTGAGAGTTAAAATCGTGCGCCCAATTTTTTAAATATCAAGTAATTTGGTAAAAGTACAATAGTGATTTTTGTAGTATTTTAAAATGTAAAATGACAACATTTTCTACTCCCAGACGTGCTCCCTTGGACCGATGGCACTGAACATGGCGTAGTCCTGTTTTCGAGTGCTGACCACTCGCTGTAGTGGAGCTCGTTGTGTCACCACCTCGAGGAGCTCCCAAGTGCCGCAGGTGACAATGAGAAAGGTAAAAACGAGATAGTGCCACTGAGAGGGCTCCATGTCGCTGCCATCCAACAGCTGAAAAACTTCCATTCGTTGAGTGGCCATGTGGTGAATCTCCACTCGACCGTGCACGGCCGGCAGTGTTAGCTCCAGTTGAAACTCCAGCCGACCGGGGCCCAAAAGGTTCACAGGAATGGCCGCGACATTGCCGGTGATGCCAATGACGAGAATGTTTCTCAGCGACAGTAGAGAGTCTAGTAGACGGTAAAACTGTGATGCACTGCTTTGACAAGCCGAGTCTATTTGATTGAAGATGACAACTCGAAGTCCTAGATCGGCAGGCTTCAGATGCAGCTGCTCCAGCGTGGCCGTCTCCGTTTCACAGTTGATCATTCTCACCTCAACCGGAAAGAGCATCTTAGCGAAGAGCATTGCCGCCGAACTTTTGAAGCTTCCCTGCGGTCCGTACAGAAGAAGGCCTCTGATGGAGCGAACTCCCGAGCCGCTGATCAGCTCATCGGAGAAGCCGCCCGCGGTGAAGGCTCGCCTGGCAGTGGCGATGAACTCCTGCTTAAAGCCACTGCTATCAATGTTGGAAGCCTCAAAGTTGATGGCCGTTTTGATGACTCGAGTTAGCTTGAGCAGGGAATCTGCTGCCTGCTGAAAGACGATTCGAGTTTTGGGCACACAGAGACCAGTCTCAATGGGCCTGTAGCTGAAGGTCTCCTCAATCTGCAGTACTTCCAGTTTCAGCGTTTTGTTGCCTTGAAAACGAAATGCAAGCTAAGTTTCAGAGACAGCAGGCAAATCAGACAATGCGTTTACTTGGTGAGTGAAGGAAGAAAAGAACGTACCTTTTGCCCTTTCCAGAACGCCTGTTCGGGGAAGCGCGCCGCAAACTCCTTAGCCATCTCCTCCACATTGAGACTGCTCACCTCGGCGATGTTCTGTCGGTCGAGATCATGCAGAAAGTCCACCGAGAGGACCAGCTTTCCAATGCAGCACTGCTGCAGATCAAAGCTGTAGGGCATCACCGAGACTCGCCGGTTGTGCGTCACCTGCAGCTGCCGTCGCATGAGGTAGTTCAGGCCGATGCTGCCCACTGGCGTCTCCGTGCACGGCTGCACCGTGAAGGTGAATCGCTGGCTGCGATCGTTGATCACCTGAAGGTGTCTGTTTGAAAAAATGATCTAATTAAGTTCTGGTAAAAGGTGAAGGCCCTGCCTTACCTTGAGCTTATCAGTGAATCGCCAGCGTTGACCAGCACTCGATTGTGGTAGGCGTCCTCTACGGCGGGGCACATCAACACAGTTCGACTTTGGAGCATTCTTTAATTTGGTTTGGAGGATTTTTTTGTTTTGTTTGGTTTGGTATATACAACAACAGCAACAACGACTAATCTGTGTGTGTTTTGGGTGTTTTTCTGCAGCTGCTGGTGTTTTGTGCACACACAGCAAGTGGCGGCGAAGTTTTTGTGCTGGTTTTATCGAGATGATGACTCGTTGCCAGCGATACATCTGCTGCCACTGCTTTTGCATTGTCTGTGCAATTGGCCGTGTCACCGATTGGCATTGTGTGCGGGCAGTGACAGTTGAAGTGAGTTTAACTTGTAAACCTTCGCGGTAGCAAACTCTGAAACCTCGATTTGAGCGTTGACTTGCTGTGATTGTCGTCGCTGCTGTGGTACACCGCCGATCCGCTCATCCGCAGTCGTGAGCCGGGAATAGTGGAGAACAGAACGGAACTCTGTTTGCAGGTAGTAGTGAGGAGTCCCACTTCGGCACTTGTTCTGTCCCCATCTTCTGCTGACACTGTAATGTCCTTGACAACAAACTGGAGGATCTTGCCTCTAAATCGAACCGGCGCAATCAGCTGACCGATTTGCAGGAGCCTACCACCCAGCTGCTCCAGCACCTTTCCCACCAGCTCTTCGCTGTTCAGCGGCTCACTGCTGGCACTGCGATCGTACATGAAATCCGCCCAGAAGTGAATCAACGTGATTTCCGCCGGCACCGCTGGGTCACCACTGTTGTCACTCATTTCAATGCTGCAGTTGTTGTTGTTGTGCTGCTGATGGAGATGATGGAGATGATGGTGGTGGCGGCGGTGGCCATAACAGACGGCAAGTGTACGAGTGTGCCATTGATTGAGTGCACTGATGTTAATGGCAGAGCTGACGCGTGTTTGCCACTGTCGTCGGTGATCAGGATCATGGCAACGTTGATAGCTAACAGTAGTTTGTGATCATATCACTGTAGTGATGGCTGTCCTCTTTCCCGCCGCTGACACTCTCCGATCGAACGTCATACTGCTCAAAGTAAATCATTCGAAATTGAATTTTAAAAAACTCTAAAATACTTCCTAAAGACACTTGTACATTCATCATTGACTACACGCTCATCCTCCTCCTCCTCTAAACCCGCATCTCCCGCATGACAGCCACTGTTAAACTGCGCTCCCGTGACGGGCAAATTATCGAAGTGGAGCAAAAGCTGGCCCTGCAGTCGGAGACCATCTGCAGTACGCTGAGCAAAACCAACATGTCAACGGGCACTACCATTGACTGTCCCGCCATCAGCGGGGCCGTTCTCTCATTGGCCTTCGAGTGGCTGCAGCACCACATCAACGACCCACCACCAGCACCGGAAATCACAGAAGGACACTGTCGTGGGCAGCTTTCCGCCTGGGACGAGCAGTTCTTCAGTCGATTGGCCCTGCCCACCCTCTACCAACTTCTACTTGCCGCTGATCAACTGCAGATGGTTCACCTGCTAAACGCCTGCAATAAGACCGTGGCCAGAATGATGATCGGTAAATCGCCAGCGGAAATTCGCGCCACTTTTGACATTCCTGATGATCTTTGAGGTGCTGATGCATTTACGGCAACAAAACACTGATTTTTATTATCTTCAGTAAACGTCGACAGTATTTCACAGAATTTCCTGTCACTTGCCTCCATTTGACGTTGACAGCATGGTCTCCAGCTGAGCGGGCAAGTTGTAGCAAATGTTTTGCTTAATTTGAAAGCAAGTCAGCTCGTTGGATGTGTTTTGCAGTACTGTATCGCAAACTTCCACATACCGATCGACTCGCCTCTTTTCGGTGCTCTTGTAGACGATTCGTCCTAGTACGTCAATCAGCTCATAGCCAAAAGCTCGATAGAAAATGTACCGCTCAGTGGCCACTGGTGACTCTTCGCCACTGTCACCACTACTGGCCATTGCTGCCTCTTCCTTCTTCAGGTGCACCCGATAGACCGTCTCCCAAAGTGTGCTCACCAGCGAGTAGAGCAGACTCTTCTTGGTGCTCTGGCTGACGTCAATCGCCGGCACACTCATCAGCTGGTGCTTCAGCCAGGCAAAGATGGCGCAGTCAAAGCAGAGCACCTGAACACCTTCTGGCAGCTGGGCGAGCGTCGTCAGCACCTGCATGATCAGCGTTCGGTTCTCCGCTGCACAGAGCGGCGAGTTGTACAGTAATAGCAGGTCGCTGAAGACGCCCTTTCGATGACAGAGCCGCACATCGGCGGCACTGCGCAGCCCGTCGTTGATCCAGCTGAGGGCGAACTTGTGAAAGGCGGCATAGGTCTGCATGTTCGAGGTAGAGACCAGGTGGAGGCAGATGCGGTAAAACATGGGCAGCGACCGGTAGTTGTACGGCCTCAGCTGCCGACTGATGATGAACTGCCGAACGGAGCTGAAGAGCGGACTGAGCGGCTTAAGCAGCACTTCAATCGCTCGCACCAGAAAGACAGTGTGCACTGACTCTATCCGCTGGTTCGCTTCAGTCAGTCCACTGCGAATGTGTTCAATCAGGCCGGTCCACAGCTGTCGGTCCTGGGGGTAGTTGGCGCACTCGAGGTGATGGTGCAGCCGGTGCAGAACCTGGTAGGCGAGCTCGCGAATGCGCGGGCAAAAGCTGGACAGTGCGGCGATGGTGTAGGAAAGGGCGCCGTAGTCGATGAACTTGTGGCACATGATGATGGCGTGTCCCGAGAGAAAGTGGTAGAACATGGAGAGCAGAAACCGAGGATCGTAGGTGGCAGTTGGAAAGTTCAGCTGCTCAATCGGTATAACCTCAACGATGGGCGATGATAGAGTGACATGAATGGGAAAAGAGGAGAGTGCATTTGCTAGCCGTTTGCCTTCGAAGCCGGTGAACACCTCCTCGATGGTGGGCATTTTAAGAAAGGCCAGCTTTTGTGCATGCTTCGAAGCGTAAAACACCGCCCCATTGACACCCCAAACAAAAGGCTGGTATTTTTGCAAGCTGATGCCACTTGATTCAAGACGTGATAGCAGATTCAGCAAAGACTGATCTGTAAAGTGGAAAAATCGTTAGAAAATGGTGATCGAAATCAATCGACAAACATACCTTCAATTGAAAAGCTAGCATCATAGGTGCCCAAAATGAGATCGATTAGACTGTCCTGGTCTTTACAGACGTCAAGTTGAGAGTTGCAGAGGAGGCAAAAAAGAAGAATCAGCTTCCGTCTGACAGGTCGATTTTTCTCTCGGGCTTCAAGCAACAACTGGCGCACCCTTGAGTGGCCTAGAAAAAGCTCAAGAGTGAAAGCAATAAAGGCTTTGCAGTCCTTCTTCTTGCCAATCTTCTCAATGCACTCGTAAAAATCAGTCAACTTTGCAAGCACTTCTTCAGAAGAGTAATTTTCATTGTGCTCCTCATCTGCTGCATCTTCAGTCTCGTCAGTTGTTGTTGTGCTTGTTTTGAAGAGATTTTTCAGAAACTTTTTCACCTTTTTCTCCAACGCCGCCTGATCGTTTTTGGCCAACTTGATAATGGCTTTATCATCACCCCACGTTGTTGTCATCTTTGGCGAATGTAAGTAGAAAAATTCCGTCAAAAATGAAAAGAATTTGAAAAATAAACACAAATCAGCGACCACGTGCAGCCAAACACTTCTGATACTATTTCCACCCAGTCGCTCTATGAGAGTCTAAATCGACATTTCAATAT
>JAALOO010001309.1_pt1 | contig 17678 bp, 6 predicted proteins | sample 7257641 | NCBI WGS metagenome assembly JAALOO01 (sample SAMN14085613, study PRJNA598686) | mite metagenome | biome: ENVO:01001000; feature: ENVO:01001002; material: ENVO:01001226; isolation source: single female mite from University of Michigan culture on fish food culture... ...
AGAGAGAGAGAGAGAGAGAGAGAGAGAGAGAGAGAGAGAGAGAGAGAGAGACATGAGCAACACCAGGGAGCAGCCAAATCAGCAGCAGCAGCAGCACCACGAATGCATCATCAGGCAACGACAACAACAGCAAAAGCAAGTGCAACACCAGAACCACTACCACCATCAACAGCCTTTATCTTGGAAGCACTTTGTGTGTGTATCTGCCTCGTTGTGGTATCATCATTGCCGCCCGGCAAAGCAGTCAAATTCAATAACCGATTAGTCGGTGGTGCTATTATTTGTATTATTAGCTTGCTGTATTAGTGCGGTGCATTGATGAGACAACATTGATGGTGATGGTGCCGGGACAGAGAAAGAGAAATAGGCAGCCACGGTAATGACTACTCGCTATTGGCATTAGCATTATTATCGGACAAACACAGAGGACAGCAGCACTCGTCTGCCTGCCTAGGCCCATCACCGCCGTGCAGTACCCGTCCTTTGGCAGTCTTCTCCTTCAGTCTGCCTAATGCTCCTCTATTTGTTTATTTAATTTGCCTCCTTCACCGTACACTCATCCCCTCTGTTCACTATCTCTACCAGCCCGAATTATCCTCCATTGGTTAATTCAATTGTAATTGCGCACATGCAACGGCAGAGACCTTTGATCTGACGGTGCGATCAGCAGCACCAGCGTACAGCAGAGCCTGCCGCCGCCACCACTGCCGGTGAGCAGCAGCAAGCAGTCTCTGAACCAGCCCATTACTGTTTCCACTACTAGCCTATTCGGTTCTCCATTCTGTACCCTTCATTACTGCCACATAACACACACTCACAGTGGGTTTATCATTAGCTGGCGTCTCTCTATTGAGACTAGCCTGTAATAGTTGGCAATCTTATTAGTAGTAAAACTAGCCGAATAACAAGCGCGCACACACACTCACTCGCTCGCTGGGGTACCCAGCACTGGTCACTAATGGTTACCTTATTAACTGCCCACAAGTGCACTACTTCCACTCATTGCTCTGCTGCAACTCTGCTGTTCCACCAAAAAGAACCATCCGTTCAAGGGCAGCCGCCAGCCAGTTTGATCTGTTTTTAATTAATTTTCACTGGCGCACTCCATCTCTATCTACCGCCTGTCTGACTGTCTGTCAGACTTTGGCAACCCAAATTGATAACCCCCTTTTTTCTAGTTCAGTCAACTATTGCCCAATTCACGTGTATATAATATGGTTTAGTGCACTTTCACTTTCTATTTTTTGTACTGAAACTTCTTATCTACAACTACACTGAAACAATAGTGAAACAGTAGTGTCAGTGAACGTTTGAAATTCCAGTTTCAACCCAATTCTGTTTTCAAACAAAAATTTTCGATAACTGAACTTTTGAAATTTTTTGTTTCGTTTTAGATAGGTTTTAGGTTTGTTTTTCATTATTTATTAATGACCCAACTGCCAGTTTGAGTTATATTTTTAATATTTTAAAAAAGTTTTTTTGTCAAGGTGCACGATTGTGCTCTGGTTATGCCAAAAACAAAAAAAAAATGCCTCCTTTCTACCGTTACGGTAAATTGGTTTAATTGTGAGCATGTAATGGTGGTGTGCTCTTGCACGGTAAAGTTAATGTTATGCGTTTATTATTTTATTATTGTCTTTCCAATGAATAGCGTTCATACTGTGCTGTTTTATGTTCCGTTCTTCTTCTTTGTGTTGCTCTTTCATGTCGATGTGTTAGCGCTGGTGGATATCAGCTAGAAAGCATACATCAGACCGAATGGATGGCAGAAAGACTGGCTTGAGAGCAGCTTTGACGTGTTCAGTGTTTGGCAGTGCAACAGTGATCAGGCACACAGCAAGATACAGCACCGCCGACCCTGGTGACTAGCAACAACAGCCTATGGTGACTAGGGAGACTAGGGCAAAGTAGAAAAATGGCCAGTGGACAATGGCCACGGTGTTGTGTTCACCGGCGCCACCGGTCCCCGGTGACTAATTTGTCAGTGCATGTTAACCCGTTCGGCTTTTGGACTCATCTCGCGAATGCCAGATGACTTACCAGCGTGGCCGTTATTTGGGTTGCCAGGCACAAAGCAGGCTAACAAACAAGCACTGGCAGTGCACATGCAATAAATTACCATTGCTACAATTGGCAACCTCACTTTCACTGTTGCAGTAGCCGTGTGGTCACTGTGCCATGTAATTGATCGGCCAGCGGACAGCAGCTACCGCTCAGCACTTGGCACAAAGCCGATTGACCCATTCAATTGCCTATTATCCAATTACTTGTCCATTTTTTCATTATCTCACACTGAATGGCCACGATGAGTTGCACACTTTTTTCTACTTTAGGTTTCAGCCAAACCACTGCGCCCTTCACTTGAATGGCCTGCTTTGGCTGCAGTCGATGATTAGGTGACGATGATTGACCACTGCCTAACAAGAGCCCACATTAATAAACGTCAACGAGCTGCAATTACAAATAAAAATACTCCTTGTCCTTTTGACAGCAGTTGCTAGTGATACAGTTGTGACAGTCCAAGCTGAAGCACTCTTGCGTTTTCAGAATAAAATCAGCTAAAATCTGGCTGAAATTGAGTTTGAAAAATCACTTTTTCATTTTTCTAGTGTTTAGAGTGTTTGTTTTGCTTTTTCAATCTAGGCTCTTATCAGTAATTAAACATTTTATTAATGTAGGCAACCTTTTGTAAGAATAGTGATCTACTAAATTAAATAAAGTACAGACAGTCTTTCACATAGCATTTATTAATGGATTTTTAGTGCCTGGCACCTGCAATAGAAAAGCAATGCTGGCTTTTCCCTTTTCAAGCAAAGCCACAATTTGGTTAGTTTTGACAGTGAATCAAAATCAAATTAGTGAGTGCTCGTGCTGGGCGGTTAACTAAATCTCAGTCCATGAATCATCCCTTTTCCTTGGTCACCATTGGTCCTTTGGTGCGCTTCTTGTCTCGTGCGGCATCTCTGTTTGGTTCTGGATAAAAACATCTGATTTGCCAAGAGAGAATCTGCTTGTTTTGAAAATGCAACTTTTATTCTTATCAGCACACTATCACATACTCACCCTGTTCTCAATTTGCCAAATGAGAGTCGCATTTTTGTCGATCAAGAATCTTCTCATTTGCTAAAAGAGGAGACAAATATTGAGTTTTTCAATTAAGTAAATTAGTGTTTAATCATTTTGAAACTGTTTGTAAGTTTGAAGCAAACGCAAAAAACAGTTACTTTGTAACCAACGTGAACTTTGTTAGCTTGTTCTTGTTAGCATGCGCATCAGAGATGAGCCAACATGAATGCAAATGGCCGCCAACTAAGTCAACTGAAAGCAATTAATTGGACTTGGGCTAGTGTTGTGCTGCTGATCCGCCACCTCCCCTTTCTCTCATCCCCCTCGCCTCCGCTTCCTTCTTCTGACAACCTAACCAGTAGAAAGAATTAGTTTTGCTTGCCAGTCAGAGTTTGTCAGTCAGTGATCACGTCCAGTCCATTTGTCTCTACGCGTCTTTTTTTCATTGTTTGCATTCAATTTGACGGGTCACCGGGTGCACGGTCAACAAATGAAAATTACAATTCTTCTCACTGTAGGCAGACTGACTGACTAGCTGCTGCTGTGCAAACACCAAAGGCTTTAAATTGAATTAAACACTCATTCAGTCTTCAAAGAAGAAGTACAGCAGTCCACTTACACTCAATTAGAGCACTCGGCTGTACTTTATACACTGACCTTTGACATTGCACTTGACAATGCTAAGCAGACCCCACACTACTGCGCGATTTGGCTCGACTCCACAATACTAGGCTCCACTTGCTCACTTGCCGGTGATTAATTTGATTTGCTACTGTCGCAGACAACTGCAGAAAAAGGCAAAAGAAAAACAAAAGCTATGTCACTTCAGCATCACTTGAATTTGTTAAATGAATTACGGCTTTTGATTCAATTAACTTGATTAGTGCGAACAGTGGCAGTTTATTGCTCGCGCACACACGCACACACTTTAAATTGAGATCTCAAAGTTTCAAGGCGTTTACAACATAAAAAATGGCTTTAAATTCAATCTACAAAGTGTCAGAATGGACACAAATTGTATTACTTTTATTGATGTATTTTGTTCATTACTCCCATCGTTACAACAGCTACTTTCTTTACTTAATAACTCCTCAGTTAAAAAAATAAAAACACATTTGTTGGGTGAACTGCTCATCTGGTGGGTCTCTGTTTCTGTCAAGTTCATTTGCCGTGTGTCACTTCTGCTCGTGTGCGCGAATTAATTGTGACATTGGCCATTTATTTTTCTAGCTCACTTGCACCCATGCCCCCTCTTTTGTTGCCGATAATCTGCTACGATCGATCTAAGACGATTGCTTGCGTTTTTCTACTCTTTTTTGTCTTTCATTCTCAAACTCTGTTTTGTATGTTTGAATGGTATCAAGCCTACTACTTTACTCAACTTTACTGACTGTCTCAATTGTAAAGCAGGCAGCGACACCAGCCATTATCCTTTCAACTGCAGCACTACATTGCGCATTGTTCAGACACAGTGATAGAGTGCCAGTTTACAGTTTGTACAAGAGAGCAAATGTGAGAGTATTTTCCAAAACAGTTTGCCCCCTTTGCTTCTCTTGTTGCTACAGACTTTTTTTGAAGAAACGGTCATGAACCCGGGCTATGAGCACCCAAAGTTTCCAAAAAACCAGTCAATAGAAAGCAGTGGGCCTAATCACTTTACTTCTCTGCCAGTGAGTCGACCATGGTGAATGCAAGACAAATTGATCCTTCATTGACAAGAGAACCGAGATTTTTCCCTGTTTGATTAAGTCCAAATGCAGGCAGCAACCATGCAGCAGTGCTACCAGTCAAGTGATCTTGTTGCTAATTTAAATGCACACTAGCACAGGCACACATTTTCTGAGAACCTGCACTCTGGAAAGCATCTTAAAGCTGAGCAGATCAACTTCTCTGCTTCTCAATTGTTGAATTGGACTTACTGAGCGCACAATTAACTTATCCAATTGGCCATTTATTTAAATTTGATCCAAGTCAAGTGACTGCGGTAATTAACTTGCAACGGCACGCTTTATTCCTTCTTTCCTGCTCTGGTTGCTTTACTTACTGGAGCAGACTTTCCATTTTGACTTAAAGTGCTGCATTAGACAGACGGCATTTTCATTATTATTTGCTTGTTTACTTTTACTTAGCAGACAAACAATGAAAGTGGTTCTAAATCTGTTCTACAGTAACATCTGCATCGTAGTGTTTTCCACTACTGATAAAATCTCTCTTAGAGGATTGTTAATTAAAAACTTGCAGATCTACTCAATGCTTGAAACACAGAATTCATCATTTGCAGGTGATGGCTGTGATAAAAATACTTCAAACCTAGATCGTCACACCCAAAAAACAAAAAATTTAAACAGAACAGCACTTCTAAAAATAACACAACTAACGATCTTTTAATAGAATTGCCAAAAACAAATGATCAAAATTGTTCACGCAATGTGTAAAAAGAAAGTCTCTTAGCGGATTGAGTCAATTTGTGAGTTAGTTTGCTGAGGCTACTACTCTCGGACAAAGGGGCGCCGCCACCACGGTCGTCATCAAACTGGTCGCGCCAATCGAAGCCTCTGTGTTTGCCTGGTGTGGACCAGTCTGTGGCCAGTCATAAATTGTACTTGCCGCCAAATTAGGCGACCCTTTTTCGTTTTTTTCCGTTTTTTCATTCCTCTCTCACTCATTGCCTCCTCATCCACTGGCTCCACCAAAGTCAGTGGACTTTGGTCACATTGACAAATATTAATAGTGACTGCGTCTGACCAGCGCGGAGATGGATGGCGGTTATTAATTGCCAACTATCGTGCCCTAGCACTGGAACTAGCGCTAGCAATGCACATACTTTGGCGTTACTACTGTGAGAAAGTAGTAAAGCAGCAAGTGAAGCACTTTGAGTTGCAGCATATGTCCAATTAGTGCACTGTGCCTGGATTTATGATCCAGCAGAACGGCTGAGCCACAGGATGCAGTGCCAACTGACCACATCACAACCACAAATCCACAACCAATTGAACTAGGCAGGCTTTCTAATGCGGTGATGTGTTTTTGTGGTGACCAGTAGCTGTTCTTTCCATCGTTTCCAGTAGTTGTAACTCTCAGTTCATTGACTTATTTTCAAGAGTTAAATAATTGTATACCTTATTTATTATTTGTCAAAGTTAATTAAGTGCCAAGTAGAGTTCTGGTTTTAAAACTATTTTAAATGTTTTGTTTGAGCAATTAAAATAATAAAAAGTTGTGTTGTAAATTTAAAAATAATTGTTTTTAAACACTATAAAAATGTGTGGTCAATAGTAAAATAATTTTTAGCATAAAAGTGTTGTAAATGATGTAAAAAAATTCAATAGACAAAGATGAAAACCTATCCTAAATGTCATTTCATTTTGGTCTTGCTTCACTGCAGCACATTGTCTTGCAAGACAAAGAGGAGTGCTGATCACTGCCAAAACAACGACATTGAAAGGCATTTTTGTCAAATTAGCAAATTGCAATATTTCAACAATGGCGTCGTTTCATTTTACTTTAAATCGATCAGTGCCACATACAGCACTGACCAGTAGTGTACTTTGCGCCAACGTCAGCGTCAATCACTATTTGCAGCGTTCCACATGGATACACTGCTCTCTTGTGAGCAACTAGACCACCAATTAGGGCCATCTTTTTGCTTACATGCAAAGAATGAGGCAATGAATGCTTTACTCTAATGAAATCCCTGTTCACTGACCATCCGACTAATTACTCGGCTCATGAGCATGTCAGGAGATTGTGGAACATCACATTGTCATTGGTTAACTTTTTTTCAAACTTTGATTTAACAAAATCTAAAATAATTTTTAGCATAGACAGACAACTTTTAAATAATACAATACCAACGTTTGACAAAATTTTTTAACATTTACAACCATTGATTAATATTTTAGTTTATTGAATATTTAAGCAAATTTTGTAATCACATTTATTTATCACATATTTATTTTTATTTACGCATAGCGTTTTTTGTATAAATAAATAAATAATTTTAACACAAAGTTGTTTTAGTTTTATAAATTCTTTAAAAAATCAATTTTTAAACTTATTAAAGTTTTTTAAAAAATTTATTTTAATTTTAAAAAATTTTGTTTTTTTAAATCTCTAGTGAGTCAAATTATTAATACTTAAAAAATTTACTGTTAGATAAGACAGAAAATTTACCACGCCACAAATTGCAAAATTTAGCAAATTAATGTTTTGTAATGTAAGCAAATTTAAGCCAATTTTTTCATTTGTTTTTTGCAACAGTACAACTTTTGTTCATTCACCATCAAATGAACCATTTTGATTGCTTTGTCTGACTTTCTTAGTGCAGAGATGCAGGGCATTCTGCACAGCTCACTGAGACTGCTATCTTGATTAATCTTACTGTTAATCTGTCGGTCTGCTTTCTGTTCACTCAACTATTGGCTGTTCAGTGTTCAGTGGATAGAATACCAGAGTGAAAGTTTGCTTCATTCTTTGCTGCTGTTGTTGCTTTTTTTCTGGTCGATGAGTGTATTTTCTCTTGCCAGTAGACAGTGAGGGAGCATTTACACTTTCACAACTCTTTGTGCACCTTCCTCTCTTAATCTTTGCTCTCGTTTGCATAATTTGCATAATAAATCGTCCGAGAGCGCTTTCGTATTTCTGTTTTTGGTTGCAAACACACACAAACTTGCCTTAAAGCAGCTATGTCGATTTGGTGTTGCCTCTTTGCAATACAATTTTGGGTTTATATTAATAATTTTCTCTCTCTCTCTCTCTCTCTCTCAGGCTAAAACACACAGACACTCATTTTTCTTGTTATCTGACTGGCTTTACACCTCAGCAAGTACATACACTTTCATTTAAGAGTCGCACTGAATTTCACTTTCACAATTTCCGTTTTTTCATTTTCTTTTTCATCATCATCTACCACTACTTTTCCTTTTTCTTCACCAGCTAACCGATATATCTTGCCGCTGAGTGGTTGGTGGCTTAAGCCGCGACCATAAGTCACCGAGAGCACCATTAGTTTGCTCGGGCTCGTGTGGAGTGGCAGTGCCTTCAAAAAGCAGAGCAGTGTGTGTGTGTGTGTGTGTGTGTGTGCAGTCAAATCACAAACCCACTAGCGGCAATAATGCTAATCCCTATTTTGCATCTTATCGTTTGCATCCTTTTAATCATTCGATTATGCACTCAGGAGAAAACGTGTGAGCCAGAGTGTATGTGGTGTGTGGCAGTGAGCCAGTGCAAAGTAGTGCGGCTGCTTTACTGGTCCTAGTTGCTCAAGGAAGCAACAAAAAAGAAAGAAAGCAGTCTCACTGGCAATGATGGTGGTAATATTTAAATTTAAAATTACTTTAGGCTTTTTTACTTTTTATTCCTGCCAAACTGGGAAACACCTTTTGGTAGTGCACGCTGCCGCTGTTTTTCACTTGGGTTTCTATTCGGCAATTGTAAAATAGTGAGAATGGCGATCGCAAAGTCAATTTTTAACTTTATTCAAATTAGCTTCCCTCCCTGCAAATGCCGAGCAGCGATGCACTCAATTGCCGGTTGCCAGCCTTGCTACTCAATTGCTCACTATAAACTGTTACTGAAAAAAGAAAAAACTTTTTATTTTAATATATCTGGCCGGCAACTTATTTCACAATCAATATTGCTCAACAACATTCTTTATTGTTATCAAAACCATTTTTCACTTTTTTTGTGCGTTTATTTTAATTATTGTCAACGCATTTGTCAATGAAATAAAAGTCATTTACTTTTCTGCAATAAAACAGATTTACTAGTCTGTTTACTCTTTTCGTTTTATCAGTAATGACGATTGCTAATGGTATTGTAAAAGTTGTCTGTAAATAATGAAAATTTTTTTTTGAAATTTAGTAAACAGTTTTGAATATTATTTTTGTATTTACATTTTTTGATAAATGACAGTTAAAAATGGTTTTTGGGTAAACGTTCAATGACTTTTAAAATATATTTTTATTTTAAAAACCCAAATACTCTTCAAAAAACGACAAATATTTTTTGTGTTAATCTGTGATTGGAAAAGATAAGCTTTAGTTTGGTCGAATAGCAAAAATAATTGCCAATAGAAAGTGTTTTTAACTTTGATTACACTACAAAAAGGTGAGAGGATAAAGACTGATGCCAATTTGCCAGTTTTTTTGAAAGTGACAAGTTTGTTCTGAGATTTCCGACCACGCTGGTCGGCAGACACTAGGGTTGCTTTCCTTGAAACTGCCATGTGGGCCTAATACAGCTGAGTATGATCGCGTGTCTGTTTGTCAGTGTGAATTGTGTGCGTGTGTGTGTGTGAGTGTGGGTGACTGCAATGTTGCCTGCAAGCTGACTGATCGATGGCACTGCATGCAAATGCCAGTCTGATGCTTGCATCAGTGGCACGAGCTGAGGACAGTGGCAGCAGGCACATCGAAGACACTCCTGGGGCCACTCAGTCTTGCCGCCACGTTGCCGAGACCAGTAATCGACCCAGTCTAAACTGGCAGACAGAGAAAAGTGCAGTAGTCAGTAGTACAGAGTGACAGTGATCAGTACAGCAGTTGACGCGTTCAAATGGAACCGTTCAATTATATTGTGGCGGACTCATTTCTGGTTAATATTGAGCATTTCATAAGCTTATCGCCTATTTTTATCATGGTGGTTTGCAAAACAAAACGAGTCTCAGTAATGTCGCACTCAATTCTAATCAAGCGGTATAGTTGGTTTTTAGTCAGCACTCTCACCACATTGTTGAACGACCACTCTGTTGTAGTCAATTGGCAATCGATCTGATGATTGATCAGCTTACCACGCAAACTTGTTTGCAGTGACTAAGCTGTGTTATGCAAGCATACAATTACTTTGCCGTCCGGCACATTTTGCATTTTAACTTATTTTAACTTAAGCTATTTTTAGGATTATTTAAAAATTGCAAACCTGCCTTTTGTCACTTGACATTTTATATTTGACAGTAAAAAGCATAAAATAGTTTATTTTTTTGTCATAATCAGCTTAATTAGTAAAGATGTGATATTTAAAAAATTTGATTTATTATCATTTTTAAATTTTATGTGTTTTAGCAAACAATTAGTTTATTTTAAAATGTTTAAAACAATCTAGTATAAACCTTTGAATATCACTAAGACGATAAATAATTACCAAATGATTTTTTAATTAATGATTTTTTTAAATTTTAAGTTTCTAAAATTTGCGTGCTTATAATATTTTATTCTTTATTTTGTTTGAGCCGTTTTGCCAAATGTAAAATTAATGATTAACGTTTTGCTAATGAGTTGCTTAATTATTGATTTGTTTTTTGAACAAAAACGTTTGCAGTGTTTGGTGTTTCAAATAAACCGACACACAACTGGTCCAATTTGTAGATAATGCAAAAGTTGAATGTGTCAAACCACTGGGTCCAAGAGAGAAAAGGGGCTGCCAGCTGCGACTATGGCACAAGACCCAGAGGACAAACACACAATTGCACCTTTTCACCACGTGACCAACACAGGCAAACAAAAGAATGAGGAGGAGAAAGTATGTCATTTCCAGTGATCTATTTGTAATCCGACTATGTGCCCATTGTATTCACCAAATTCAGACAACAATTAATTTTTTTTTTAAATTTATAAAATGTTTAGTTTATTTTTAAATTTACTTTATGAATCATTTGATTTTGCATTTGTTTAAACTTATTTTTTAAGTGTTGCAATAAATTTTAACTTTATTCTTAAGGTTTTTAAGTAATGGGTAATAAAAATCAGATCAAACCGACTAAGCGTCGACCACTTGTCTAGAACAGTTTTGAAGCTGATAATTGCCAGAATAGTAGATAAACTAAATAAAAAATGTTTGAATGCAAGTGCTTGTGTCAATATTTGCTTTGCATCTTAGACTTTTTTTGCCGTTTTGTTCACCGTTTAATAATCGCTATTATTACACTTACTAATCATTGTCAGTTATTTTTTACATTTGTTTCATTTTCTTTTTTTTTGCATACACAATTAATTTGTTTTATATCTTTTAAAAATTTTTCTGCGAGCACAAAAACTTGTTTACAATCTGCTTACAAACTGCTTACTTTTTATGTTATTACACTATTTAATTGTTTTACAATTTTAGTATTTTTTTATCATATACTAGCATTGAAGTTGGTGTAGGCGTTTTGCCAAAAAAAACTTCCTCCGGAATTACTGAGAATTTAATTTCAAAAGAGAAAACTTGTTTCAAAAGTTACTACTTTTTTGCCATTTTATGAACTGTTTATTTTAGTTTGGTAAGTTAGAATAACATTGTTTGTTTTTATACTGTTAAATGACAACTTTAGTACATCTGAAAAAACTTGATTGTGTGGTATAGATTTTATTATAAAGGGAATATTTACACAAATTGCATCATTGCTGTGGTTAAAATTTCTTCAAATGTTTTATAATAATTTACTTTTTTGAAAAATTTTAACAGTGTGGAATTTATTCAAAATAAAATATTTAACACAGTTGTCTAACGACATAATTTTTTTGTTGAAACAAATTTTATCAATAACTGTTATAACGAAACTAATTTAATATTTTTTTATTTACAGGTTGGTGAAACTTTATTTCTCTTTTATGAAATAAACACAATCTTTCTGCCTTATTGGCTCAATTTGCCTTTACTCAAGTTTGTTTGTTTTAGCTAATTGCTTTTAGTAATGCAAGTATGCACAGTGTGTCATTTTTACGTAATGCGAAATACCTAGCTGATACCGGTGTTGGTAGCACAAAACTTTGCAATGATAAAACTAAAAAAATATAAATTGAAACCTGAAACAAGAGATTGTAAACTGACAGAAAAAACTCGCCCAAATCGGTATTTGCCAATGACATTGCCTGTGTATTGGTCTGTGTGATGCATTATTGATGCGGTCTTTCAACTCACACACCGTACGGAGATCCCAAATTGGATTAGGGAACAACGAAACGAGATTGAGGCTCTTTGGCTCGCGCAAAAGCGTTGCGTGCGCCCTCGCCGGCGTGGTTATTTTGTTTTTGCTTCAGTCAGAGTTAGGGTAGTGCCTTTATCCCTGCAGTAATTAGCAGTGTGTGCTGTAGCCGGCACTAGTTTGTAGCACTTTGGCGTGAGGGCAATTGAAGTGAATGAGCACGAGTTTGGTTCCAGCAGCCCCTCGTCTGTTGCTGTGCCCAACTGAGACTGTCGCAGCAAATGTTCACTCACGAGACTGACTCTGCCACACCTACTGCGCTGTGTTCTGCTGCATGCCCATCGTTTGTCATCACGAGTCATTGTGAGTGATTACCAAACTGCAAACACCGAACCATAGTGTCAATTTTTGTGCAAATGAAAGCGGCAACTGCGCTCAAATGTGTAACACATTGACAGGCAATGCTCATTTAGAAGGGAACGAAGGCGAGCAAGGAGAAGTGAATCCGATCAGTGTCCCGTGTTTTGTTTGTCTATTTCTAATGTCACATTTGTAGTACTTCAGAGCTACGACTGATACACTCTGGCCACAATTGACTTTGCGTCAAGTCCCTTGCGTGTACACTCAATTACACACAGGCTCATTCACTGAAACGCGCGTCACCATTGGAGAGCCCACTAGGTTTTTTACCTTTCACTGCTAGCTGCCATGAAACGCAAGCCATTTTGTCGTATGATCATTCAGAGTGAGTCGATCAATCTAATCATTGTGATTGGTGAATTATAGCCTCTTTCCATTTTTTGTTTTAATATTAATAATCATTGTTGAGAAGTTTGAGTTGAGCGAAACCATTCTGGTGGTGGTTGTGGCGGTGACCGAGGGTCAGAGTTTGGCAGAGTGCTAAGACTAAAGTAAAATGCGATTTTTGTTTGGCTAAATTAATCTAATCTAATAAGCTTTTGTTGCCAAGTAGAAATTAACCGTAAGGAATGTGCAAGTCAATGTGCTTTGTAAGCATCACGCAATGAGTAGAAGAGGGGTAGGGGAGCCAGTATGAGGAAGGGAGTGCAAATCAAATGGCATTGCTGCAATGTCCAAGTCACGCTTCCGTTGAGCATATTCGGACTGACGCACACTGCACTGCACCGTTGAGATCTGGTCACAAGTGGACACTGTCGGCACCACCAATGCAATTTTTGCCCAAGGCCCTTCTTCTACTATTAACAGCAGCCACCCGCATTCTCTGTGAGCCGGACATTAGAAAGACAAAACAAACGACAAAAAACCTTTTAAGAGGGAAAAGCAGTGGACATTATCAGAGCAGAGTGATTGGGTACACGGCTGCTTTTTGTTTGAAACCACACATTTTGGCGAAAAATATCACGTGATTGTAGAGAATTTTGCCAAAAATGCCAAATAGCATATTTCTAAAATGAAAAATGACGCAAAATTATTTTGGTCATTAAACTACTTTCAAACTATTATGGTACACTCAGTAGTTTGTTTTTTTTGTTTTGATAATTTTTTTATCTCAAAAATTCAGACAACCAATGTCCCGCATTAGAGATCAATTTGTAAAATGTGAACATTCAATTTTCAATTCTCAACCTTCTTTGCCCTTTTGTTTTTGCCAGCATTGTATTTTTATTTACATTTGGCTCTTTGCATCTCTCAAGTGTGTTTGGGATTCCCAAAATGTTTTGCTTACTGAGCACAAATTGCATTATTTTCTGATACCACTTTCACTTCGATTCCTCTTCTTGGCTTCGATGTCACTCTCTTTTCCTTTTTCTCTGGCCCCCAGCAGAATGGCACATGCACACACACGCACAAAAGACGACAATGGTCCCTAATGGTCACTAACAAGCCAAAAGGTTGCCTCTGAAGAACAAGCAATAAAAACTGCAATTCTAATTGAATTGTATCTCTGTGAATTGGCGTCAATTCAACAGTGCATTTGTAAAATATGTTTCACTGCCCATCATCTGTATGGTGGTGGTTCACAAGGAAGCTTGTTTGAGTCATCAGCCTCAACGAGTGCTGGGAAACAGCTTTCCAAATAGGACAGGACCTTTTTGAGGTTGGACTTTTGCTGGAGTTGAAAAAAGAAGAACAGTTTGAATGAGAAGGCCGTTTGCAATTCATTAAGCCAACAACAGTAGCAGCAGCAGCAGCATCATTGCAAATTGAGTGATTTGCTCAGCAGCACATGGTAGCTTTCGGACTTGGTAGTGCAGTGCACCAGTGGCCCAACTGGTCATTTTTCTGCGTGGGCTCTAAATTATAAATGAACAGCAATTCCTGATGCTAGGCCGCTTTCTTTTCTCTTCTTTTCTTTCTCATTTTTAGTGTTCTTGTTTTGTACTGACTGTCTGCTTGGAGGGTCAATTACAAATTGGTATCCAAAACAGAATCGGTCAGCAAACAATGCTCTTGCTCTCCCAGTGGCTTCTTCGCTTCACGAGTTTGTGTGGCGCGCGGCGATAACTCATCCGCCAATTACGCGATACCACTGTGTCCCTTGTGTCATTAACTGTCATTCAGTAGTTAGAACTTGCTGCCAGTGCATTTGTTCATTTTTCTAGTATTTTCATTTGCTCAAAAACTGCACCAAAAGGAGAATGTAGTCTTGGGCACTTTACTGCATCAAAACCCAAAGTTTATTTTGACTTCTTTTATCTCAACTTTATATCAAATCACCTTTTTGTCATCTTTTTATTTGTTTATTTTAAATGTTTTTTATTATTTACACACGTTTACATTTTTGCTAATTATCTTTAAAAAATTAATTTTGTTTTAAAAGTAAACAACATAAAACTGAATGGTTTTTTATTAAACTAAAAATTTCTATGTAAATCACAAAAACACAAAACACAAAAAAAAATTTTTTTTTGAAATATACTTTTGCGTTAACCTCAATATAATAGCAATAAATATGCATTTGATTGTAAAAAGTGTTTTGATTAATTTGACTTGGTCACGACAAGTCATCAAATGTTTTTTACATTTTATTTTACCAAATTGCATACAAATGTTTGAATAAGTCACATGTTAAGCTTGCAAGTTTTATGTGTATCCTATGTTTTATGATTGCCAAACTACAATACATTTTTTTCAATTTGAACATAAACCTAAAATTTTTTTAAATAAGTGTTAAAGAATGTCAAAAATTAAAGTCAAATAAATTATCAAAATTTTTATTTTAATAACTGAAACTTCAAATGGCTAAGTTTTAGTTTTGATCAGGTGTAATTGTTTTGAATGAGTAAATGGTTTTCCTAATTAGTACATTTTTTGTTTGCTTATCTTTGTGCTAAAGAGAAAAGTTTATTTGTTTATATCTTTATTCGTCCAGTAGAAAAATTGCTAATTTGGGCAATCTATTGACAAACTATTCACACTTTATTTGCATTTAATTTTTATTCAAACAGAACTTTGCTTGCACCTTACTGTTTGTATTGGTTTCACTTGATTTTTTTATTTTTACATAATGACTAATTTTTGCGTTTCAAAAATATTTTTACCAATTATTTACAAACTTTTTAATAGTATTTTCAGTATATTTTAGTCAAGGTTACAATGTTTTACAAATAAATCATTTTTAGTATATTTAAAATTGTAATTTATATTAGATTTTGTTTAAAATGTGCAAATATTTATCAAATGTTTGCATATTTTTTTAAATTTTTTTAGTTTAAGCTTTATAAAGGTTTATTTTTAATAAAAACAAAAAAAAATTTGAAAAAAGTTTTAAAATATACGCAGTTATTTTGTTAAATTTTTAACACGCGACTAAAACAAAAATTTTGAATAAATTGAAAACTGTTAATATTTTTTTAATAATAATCATTTGTCAAACAAAAAATTAATTTTATTTACAATAAATTATTGTTTTAAATAACTTTTGGGCGTTAAAAATTGATATTTTTGAAAAGTAATTTCAAAATCAATTTTTATTCAATTTTTCTATTTGTCACTTTCTAATTAGTTGACACTACCTGTAATTTAATAGCAATTGAATATTAAAGCAATCATCATTTTTATTTGCAAGTGCATTTGTATTGGAAAATGCAAATGTACTAAAATAAGAAAGAATGGTAAATGATGTTGGGCGTTGAATTTCTAATTTTAGTGCACTTTATTACACGTTTGATTTAATTTACAAACACAAAGGTACTTGATTATCTGTCACTGCTAGGTCATTTATAATATGACTAGCAAGTAAAATTACAATAAAACTTCACGAGACTGAGTCGCCATCTAGATTTCTGGTTTCAAAATAAAAAAATTATATAGAGTTTTTCTACAAAATTTTTTTATATAAACATTTACAATACAAAAAATGCATTCACAAGTTTTAATTATAAAATAATTTTTTAAATTTTTATTTTGTTTAAATGTTTATTTTAATTGATTAATGAATTATTTTTTACAAGTTTTAAATATTGAAATAATTTAATTAGATGTGACAATGATTTTGCAATTTTGTAAGTTTTTGTGTTTGAGCAAATATACACAAAACCTTTACTAAGTAGCTTATTATTTTATTTTGAGCTTTTTGTTTAATTTTTTTAGTAATTCTAATTGTATTTTTGCACTAATAAGCTGTTTTGACATGCATATTTTTTGCAATAAAGTTTTAAGTTTTTAACAAAAAAATTTAGTTTGCAAATTAAACTTGACATCTGTTTTGTTTGCACTACTAAGTGCTTTTTGTGCTTTTTTGGCAAATTCAGCAAACTTTTTTCTCAATATTACCTCTGCGTACACAATTTTTAGTCAGTTTTTGCTATTGCATCAAGTTTAAATTTGATACTTACTAATGTTTTGTGGTTTTTATTTTAACTTTTTTCAAAAACTTTGATTCTCAATTTATCATATTCAACCATAACATTTTTGCCAAATGCTAAAACAAAATGATATATTTTTGTTAAAAAAAGACATTTGTTTTAAATGACCTTTTTTGTGTCACAGTTCACAATGCAGTTTTTTTATATTGTCATCAATTTTCAAATATTTTAAACTTTTGTTTTCATTTTGTTATTTTAAAATCTTAATGCAAAAACCATGTTTGTTAATTTTTTCATTTGTTTCAATTTTGATCACATTTACTCTATATGTTATAACAAAAAAATACATTTTAAATTTAAAAACGTATTTTTAAATTTATTAAAAATGTAATTTTTTTAAATTTTAATCAATTTAAAAAAATTAAACTAAAAAATTTTTTAGTGAATCAATTTAAAAATTTTTTTAAAATTTACATTGAATCTAATGTGTATTTTTTAAAATTATTTAAAATCAAGTTTGCTTTCAAAAATGTTAAAATATGTAGTTTTATTATAAATCTAAACAGTTAAGTTAAACATAAAAATTGAAAACTAATTAGCAATATTTTCAATAAACGAGTGCACAAGTGTCATTTGTTTTTACTAATTATTTAAGGGGGGACACCGCGCACTTTTTGACTGCTTTTTCGGATTTTGATTTTGGGGTGGTTATGATGTTCATGAAACATGTACTCAATACGAATTGCTAAAACTATCATGTAGAACAGTTTAGTGTTGATAGCTTAGCCCTACGATGACTGGGTCGCTGTCGGTAACGACACCAATTTTCTGACCAAAACGGTAACCAGATCGGTATCATAGGAAGGTGGCATGGCTAAATTGAAGGTGCCAAACGAAAGATGACGACTAAAACTAAAGAT
>JAALOO010001310.1_pt1 | contig 17626 bp, 11 predicted proteins | sample 7257641 | NCBI WGS metagenome assembly JAALOO01 (sample SAMN14085613, study PRJNA598686) | mite metagenome | biome: ENVO:01001000; feature: ENVO:01001002; material: ENVO:01001226; isolation source: single female mite from University of Michigan culture on fish food culture... ...
TGCCGCAGGCCTTCTCCACCTCGGCGAGGGCGCAGTCGCGAAAGTCGGCCCAGTGGCTAACAAAGAAGAAGAAGAAGTTTATCAACTTATCATTACTAAAATGATCAGAACAACAACTTCCTCCACTTCTTACCCGCACTGCTTCTCCCCGGTGCTCGCCTTTACCAGGTTGTAGTGCAGGCGGTCACAGGCGCTTCGCCAGCCATTTAGAACCCGGGCGATGCACTGCTCGTGGCGGAGAAAGTCTGCGGACCAAGGTTAAGAAAGAAAGAATTAAATATTGAGTTTAAAATCAGTTTAGTGTAAAAAAAAGATATGTTCTGACCGGCATTGAAGAACGGTAGCGTCCGATTGCAGAGGTCCAGCAGGAGAGAAGGTGTCCAAGTGTACCGGCCAATGCTCAGCTTGAGCAGGCGAACCTCACAGAGTTGATAGGTGAAGGTAGAGAGCTGGCCGGTGCAGGCAGTTTGGGCTTTCTTCACCGAGGCTTCGAAGCGCTTTGTCGGGCCTTCGGTTCTAAAAGGAATGAAATGTCAAGTCAGATACCCTTTTTTTCCCACTCATTTTTAAGAAAAAAAACTCACCCGCAAATCTGCTCATAAGTCGATTGGTAATCTTGGGGATCTTCAGCCGAAGTTGAGTGGTTGACCGCCGCCTTCAGCTCACTGGCAAAGGTCTTCAGGCTGTCCTTTAGTTGCTGGTCACAATCTGTGGTGGTGCAGCTGCAAAAATCTAATGTAAAAAAATTGTATTAAAAAGTCCAAAATAGAGCGATATTCTTACCCAGTGAAATAGTGGTCACTGCTATCACAAACAAAGCTGTCAAAAGTCGAGTCTCCATTTTCTCCTTTTCGGTGCTTGAACTGAAATCGAGCCGTCTTCTTGCTTTTGGTTTTTGTTTCGCTGAGTGAGTGAAATGCGAGTCTGGTGAGAAAGTCAGTCGCCCACTTCTCACTCTTATCAATTGCCCCCTAAATCATCATGTAATCATCGTTTGGCGGTGGTGGTGGTGCTATTGATAAAGTATACAGACTAAAGAAAGAAAGAAGAAACTGCTGGTGACTAACCTTGTACTAGTAGAAGAAGCGCAATCAGTGGTGGACTTGATTAAAACAACTATTGAAAGCGGCTTCCTCATAATTTTTTGGTGATAATGGCCAAAAAGCGTTAAAACTAGCTTGTTGATTGTTGATAGTTTGTTTTTTTGGAGCAAACAGCTTTTGCCGGTTTTAGTGATGACCGCCTCAGGCAGGTGCTGTTGTTGAAACGTTTTTGAGACATGGTGATCAGATCAGGTAAAATGATAAAAAATCAAGACAAAAGTCGTACAACGCAAAATGATGAAACATAGAACAAGCGTGGCAAAAAAAGAGCACGCTGGAAAGAGGCGGGAAACGCAGCAGAGAAAATGTTTCCGGAAAGCTTCGGAAGAATCTTCAGATGAAAAAAGATAGATATGAAAAAAGTCCAATGTTGGTAAAAGATCCGCCCGAACCGATATTTTTGATACGATAGTGTTTATTATTACATTGTTGTAAAAGATTGGGAAAATGGCGTGTATAGTGGAGAGATAAAATGGCGAAGATACAGAAACGTTGTAAAGTGTTGTTGGTTGGAGAGGAGGAGGAAGAGGGTTGGGAGAGGTTAACTCATGCAAAAGTGTGTGTGTGTGCTTTGTTTTGTTTATTTGTTTTGTTTTGTTGCTGTAAAACTCTCTTCATCTTCATCTGCTGAAGTGCTTCGTCCGAATTTGCATCGCTTACTTAGCACCACCACTACCACCAAGGCTCGCGTTATCTTTACCTCGATTGGGGCAGCTGGTGGAGGTGTGCGACTTGAACTCCGCCCGGCCGGCCATCTTGCAGACGACACACTCCGGGTCGACCTTCTCCTCGAGCGAGTAGTTGAACTTGAAGCTCCCACTCCCCGGCGTCAGCATCGGCAGCGTGTTCTTCGACTGCTGCTCGACGGTGGGCTGCGAGCCGCGGCCGAGAATCATGTGCAGCTCCTCCTCGGTGAACTGAAGCGGCCCTTCTTGGGACATGGTGGTTTCCGGTATTTGAGGTGTTTGAAAGTGGAGGAGGAGAAGGAGAAGGATAGCAGAAGAATGTCACAACAAAAAGAAAAGAGAAGAGTCTGGCGATGTAATGCTGAAGATGACCAGAAAATATAAAAAAATGAAAGTGGAGAAAGATGACCGCAATCACCGTCGTGAATGAGTGAATGAGTGAATGAATGAGAATGATCAGCAGAAGTTGTTTTTGTCTGCCGATGACGAAATGTTAAGAAGAGTGACTCACTGGCGCCAAAGTAAAAAACGGCGACGCCAGAGACGCCCGTGTCGAGATTGGGTACTAGAGTGATAACAATCAGCGTTTTTGTTTATTGCCGGGAAGTTTATGAAAGGAGAAGAGCCATCGAGTCCATCGCCAGGCGCATAGTGTCCGTCGGATTTGTTTGTTTTGGCTCGTAGTAGTAGCAGCTCTCAAAGCTCAGGTCCGTGTTGCTGTTGTGGTGGTGGTGATAACGTTCGCACTCATCAAAGTCCCTGGAACCGCTTGCGGAACTTCCTCGGCGGAGCACCGTTATCGGAAGGCCGTTCGGCTTGTCGAGGTTCACGTACTGCAGGGCTTTGTAGCTGAAGTCACGTTCTTCAGAGAGAACTTCGAAATTGTCGTACGAGGAGTCGTTTCGGACCACAGTCAGTGTCACATCAATCTCCTTCAACGGGTAGTTTTCACCATCATCCTCCTCCTCCTCCTCCTCCTCCTCCTCCTCCTCCTCCTCCTCGGTCTTCGAGAGCGTCAAGGTAAAGAGGCTGCCCACTCTACCACCACCACCACCAAGCCGAAGTGTCCACTGGAGACTGGTCGGCGTCGATTCCGCCTCGTTGAAGAGCACTTCTGCGGCCATGCTGTCTGAAAGAGGAGAATCTGCAAAAGAAAGAGAAAGTCTGCAGAAAAGCTATCAATCAATCAGACACAGAGTGTCTCAAAGAGAGAGAGAGGAAGCTAAAACGTTTTCTGTTCTGTTATCTTATCTCCTCAACAGAAGATCTCTTTCTTGAGTTGCCGGATGATCACAATGATAATGAGATAATGAGCTGCGGATTCTCCTCGCTTTTTTTAATCACAGCAAAGCAAAGCAAACAGAGAAACTTCAAGTTTTGAGAACTTTATTATTAGTTTGTGAATATAGGAAAAAAGGAAAAAGAAGAAGAATGAAAAGAGATTACAAATGTACAAAAAAGTGGTGGTTGTAAAGAGTTTTTGTAAAGTAGAGTCACAAGAGAGTTGTGAGGGTGAAGTGAGTAAAGCGTGACGAGATGAATTTACAGAGAATGATGATGAGGAGGAGATGAATAATAAAAGTTGAAAAGAGAGAGAGGGGAATATGGTACAGAGAGAAAGAGAGAGAGATTCAAAATTGAGAATAAAAGTGTAAAGAAGACAACGATGTGTGAGTTTGAGTTTGATGAAGAAGAAGAAGAAGTTGGTTTGTTGTGGGCAAGGTGGTGGTGGTATTAGAGTAAATGACCAGATTAGTGAGTGTGATTGCAAGAAGAAGAAGGGGAGAGGTCTGTCCTGTACAAAGGAAAACTTAGGGCGTCAAAAAAGAAAAAAATCTCGAAAAAGAGAGTAAAGGGTAAGCTCTGAAGATGTGCTGTAAAAGTTGGCCACCACTTGTTAGCAGTGACCTAGAATTGGCATCTTCGCACGAGTTGTGGAGGGCGTGTTTGGGCGACTTCCTCCTCCACCACCGCCACCACCACCACCACCTCCAACTTGTCCACCCGACGAGGTGCTCGTCGCCGAGCTGACGTGGTACTGCAGCTGTGGAGAGTGGTTCAGGTTGCCATGAGCATTGGTGTGCATCGGTGAGTGCTGCTGCTGCTGAAGTTGCTGCTGGTGGTGATGGCTTAGGAGGTGGTGCTGGTGAAGCTGCAGCTGTTGATGCTGGTGGGCCGCCAGATGCGGTGGCAGTAGCTGCTGATGATGAGGGTGAACAAGGTTATCATTGATAAACTGTCCGTGCTGGTAACCACCACCTCCTCCAGAGTTGGCACTGGGAGGCGGGGGTGGTTTTAGCGGTCCAAAGAGGTGATGCTGCTGCTGTTGTTGCGCGGTGGTGGTGGGAGGGGGCGGAGGAATGGTCGGCGGCGGCGGCAGCGGCAGATTGGGCGCCATCATGCCATTTGAGGACGACCCCACCAGCGAGTCTCGGTCGGCGAGCATCGTCGTCTGGTAGGCGACTGCATTGCTGCTGCTGTTGTTGTGGTTGTTGTTGTTATTGTTACCGCTGTTGTAGTGATTCAGGCGACGAGAGGCGGTGTTGTTGTTGTTGTTTCCGCCAGTACTTGAAGTTCCACCTGATGTTCCACCACTAGAAACGTTTCCAACAGTTACCGCCTTTCCTCGATTGTCCCTCGCATGCACCGCCTGCCACGACCTGAGCCTCGTGTGCAGGTCGGCAAAGGTCGGCCGCTGGAGGGGACTCTCCGCCCAGCACTCCAGCATCATCGTGTAGAGGTGGGCGGGGCAGTGCCCTCCGCCGGGCACCGGAAGCAGCTGCCGACTTCGGACCATCTCGATGACGTCGGTGTTGGAGTAGCCCGAGTACGGCTGCTGGCCAAAGGAGAAGATCTCCCAGAGGACGACGCCAAAGGACCAGACGTCGCTTTCAGTGGTGAACTTGCCGAAGAGGCAGCTCTCCGGCGGCATCCATCTACCAAAAGAAGAGAGAGAGGGAAAAAATGAGTTAGCTAAAGTCATAAACTAAAACAAAAACAAACACCAAATCGAACTCACCGAACCGGCAGCAGCGACTTTGACTGCACGCGGTAGTAGTCGCTGGAGTAGATGTCCCGCGACAGGCCAAAGTCGGCAATCTTCACCGTCAGGTGCTCCCCCACCAGGCAGTTCCGCGTGGCCAGGTCGCGGTGGACGTAGTGGTGGTTGGCCAGGTACTCCATGCCGGCGGCAATCTGCGTGGCAATGTGCAGACAGTCGGCCACGTCGAGCACGCCTCCATCATTGAGGTTGAGGTCCTCACTTCCTGGACCGGAAAGGGCCGAGGGCGTGGGCGCATTCGGCCCGTGGTTTACCAGGTAGACGTGCAGGTCGCCCTTGCGCATGTACTCAAAGAGCATGCACTGCAACGACTGCTGCTCTCCTTCCTGCGGAAAGCAGACCCCAAGAAGGCAGACAATGTTCGGGTGCTGCAGCTCCGCCATCAGGTCCGCCTCCCGGCGAAAGTCGGTCCTCGTCTTCGCCGAGCAGTTCTCCTTCAGCGTCTTGATGGCAATGGGGACGACCAGCGGCCCACCGTTGGCCATCAGCAGCTCCCCGCGGTAGACCTTGCCAAAGGCCCCTTCCCCTAGCTCCTGGATGAATCGAATCGACGACATCGGGTACTCAGTTGGAGTGCGGCCGCTGTTTGCCCGCCCACTTGAGCTGCCATTCGAGGAGGAGGAGGTGCCGCTGGAGTGGAAGGGATGACCGACGGGCTGGTTACTGGTTCCGTCCACATGAGCCGCCGTTCCCTGTCCTCCGCCATGACCGTAGTGGGGCGTTCCCGGGGCCGCCCCGGAGGATGGCCCTCCCGGCAGCAGAGCGCTCATCTCCACGCTATTGTGCTCGGCGCCGGGAAAGGTCGTCCGTCCGCTGCGGTTGTAGTGATTTTGGTTTTGGCTGTGGAAGCCGCCATTTTGGTGGTGGTGGTGGTTGCTGTTGTTTGAGCTGCTGCTGTTGGAGGTCAGCGAGGTGGTAAAGTGGTGGCCACCATTGCCGCCATTGCCACCGTTTGCAGGCTGGTTGAAGAGTCCCAGTGTGCCTCCATTAGGGCCATTACTGCCTAGAAGGCCGTTCAGCTTGCCGTTCATCAGCGAACTGGAGCCCGATGCAATGATGGTGCCGCCCTTGTGGAGGTTGTGGTCCTCGAGCAGGGCCCGAGTCCGCCGGTGGGCAAGTCGGGTCCGCCGGCGGATGCAGCAGACGCAGACGACGCAGATGAAGAGGAGCAGGGCGGAGACGACCGGCGCCACAATGTAGAACCAGAAGTAGGGGCCCACTGGAATCAGAGAAAAACGGTATTTAGAAATCGAAAACTGTAAAGTAAACAAGGTAAACTTACTGCACTTGGGAATGTCGCAGAGCTCCTTCTTGAAGTCGGTGTTGAAGCACCAAGGGCCCGGCTCCACGTTGCCCGGATTGCGGCAGTAGTTGTGGCCGACCAGCTCGGGAAAGTCCGACGTCGAGAGGAAGATCTGCTGGCTCCAGTAGGCGCACTCGCCGCCGTTCACGCCTCGGCTGGCGATGCCCCGGTAGCCGTGGCCGGTCTCGCTGTAGCAGCTTTGCTCTGTACCGAAAAGAAATAATAGGTTAAATGATGTGGGTTTTAGAGTTTTCGAAAACGTACCCGGCGACACCTGCACCGTATTTGGAATGCCCAGGCGGATGCACCGCTTCCCTTCCGGCGAGCCAATCGGCGGCAGGTCGCTGCATTCGGGCAGAATGTCCGCCTGCCCAATGAGGTGGTGCTTCTTCGCAATGGTGTACTCCATCCGGCAGATGTTCGACTCGAGGAGTTCGCACTCATCGCGGCAGACCTAGAAAAGTGAAAAGGTTTTTTAGAAACAGGTAAACACAAAGAGATCAGCTGATGATTGCGAGCCTACCTTTCTCGGTGTGGGAGGGGGCGCCACCGGCGGCGGCGGCGGCGATTGCTGTGGCATCATCATCATCAGCGCCGGATTTGCGGCCACCGCCGCCGAAGAGGAGGACATCGAAGCTGAAGAACCGGTCACCACCGAAGAGACTACCACCTCATCATCACAGAGCGGAAAGACGTAGTAGCAGAGCGAGCTGATGGCGTAGCGGTTGCACTGCACCGAGATGTCCGGCGAGGTGACGATGACGCTGAAGGCCTGCAGAATCTTCTGCTCCATCACACTTTGGTAGTGCTCATTTCGAACGTAGATGGAGCGGTTGTTGAGAAACTGCGAACAGGCGGTGCCCTGGTACTTCTGGCAGATGCCCGAGCCGAAGTCGGAGAGGGAGTGGTGATGGGAGTGAGGATCTTCTGGCATGTGTTTCGACTCAAAGCCGGGAATGCTGTTGAGGAAAAAAGGTAAACAATCGGTTAGTGGTGATTTAGAAACGATGAAATGGTAAATAAGATGCAAAAAATGAATTCTCGTAAGGAACCTCGTAATGTTAGAGAGCAACTGCGAGGTCAGATTGGCAAAGACCGTCTCGTTGAGGGGCGGCAGGCCTAGAGCCCCGTTGACCGTCTCAAGCGGCTCAAAGGCCTCATCGTCCACGAAGGGACTGCTTTCGGGGACAAAGGCATCGATGCCGTCTGCTCGGGGCAGAGTTAGACTGAAAGCGTTGGCATTTAGAAACAGAGACAGCAGCAGCAGGGAGATGAGCACTGATTTGCCAAAGTAGGCATCATTAACAAGAGGACGACTCTTTGCTGAAGAGGATGACATGTTCGTGTAAATGCTATCAATAGCAAGAGGAGATTAGAACTGAGTGACCATCAACATTGCGACTGATTGCACTAAGCCAATTAGGTGGTGAAGATCGGAAGTGCTCAAGAGTGGATGGGACGGGATGGACGGAAAGGATCTGCTCGCGCTCTGGCCGACAAACAAAACACACTGATCCTCGCTGGTGGAACAGCAAAAGGCCATTAGTGAGGCATTACTAAGCATTGAGGCGGGTTACGCTTGTTAGGTTGCAAGCTCTGCTGTCTCTTCCATCTCTTTTTCTCTTTCTCGCTTATGTCCGCGCATGGCCAGCAGCTCTGCCTGGATCATTCCAGTGGCCATTGAACAGACACAGAACAGACACAGAGAGGAGCACTCTGCACTCTCGTGTTTCGGGTGCACTGTTCCCTCAATGGACAGTCCTCCTCTGAAGAAGGGCGATGGCCGCCACTTCTAAATGCGGCCAAAATGGAACAGTCCGAAATCGAAGAGCCGCCGCTGCAGTCGCGCCATCTGAGGGAACCAGAGCGAGTTGGGCGAGATTCAAAGTTTCGCAGTGTCCGGCAAGAATTCTCGATTCTTCTTGAGTGGACTGAAGTTTAATTTTAAACTTTTAATTGCCATTTTAAAATGTGTCACCAAGTTTTTTGAGCATTTTTATCTCTAGCAAAACAGAAACTCAGTTTTATTTTGTCCACTATCAACGGATTTAGCTCTCCAGCGCTGAAAATGTTTTTGACAGGAGAGGAGCAGTCCAATCTCAGTCTACACATTTTTTGACAAGTTTCAATTAGACACTTTTCAAAAGTGCAGTGGATTAAAAAAAGGTTTCACTAATCCACATTTTTTTCTGTTTTGACAAATAATAAACAACTCAGAGTTGAATTGCTCGCAAATTGAGTTTTCATCAACAGTGGCCCAACAGCACACACTTGAAGCACCAGCACTTCAAACTTTCATCTAGATTGCTTCATCTCTCAAGAGTGTGCAGTGTCCCCACTTTGAAGCGAATTAATTTTAAATTTGTCTTTTTAGTATTAGATACAAAAATTGAAATGGAGAAGTGGTGGTGGTGGTCCTGGCAAGTGGCAAATCAAAGGACCAATCAATAGTGTGAAGAGGTAGGAACTGAGAGAGCTGAAATAAAAAAAATTGGCGCCATAAATGGCCAATTGATGGAATATTTTTTCACCGTTATCACCCAAAGCACAGCTAGTGTGATTCAGTGACCAATCAATTTTCAGCAATAACTTGACAAAAAAAGCTGTCCCTCTCTTTTTCTATCTTTCAAGTTCTTCTTCTCTAGTGCCACTAAAACTTGAAATCTCCAACTTTACGACAAACATTTCAATTTTTTTTTCAATTCCTTCAGTTCCAATTCATTCAGTGTCAGCTTTTGGAAAGAAAATCAAATTCTCATTGCGCAGAGAGCTGCTGTTTTGAAAAGAGGGCCGAGAGCACAATGAAAGAAAAAGAAAAAAGAAAAAAAGCAGACTCAATTTGCCAGAGTGACCAAAAAAACCAAGCGGTTGATGTTTGCCCACTGATAACACAGGCACACACACTGAGCAACTGGACGTTGAAATTCAATGGAAAAGAAGAAGAAGAAGAAGGGGCATCTCGTTTTGATGGCAACAAATTCAGAACAAGAAACGCAGACAAAATAAAATTCAAAAACAGCCAAAGAGCACATCATTTTTCAAACAAAGTAGTGCTGTGCAGTGTCCAGTGTCAGCTCTTCAAAAAGCAAAAAAAGTTGGAAAAACTTGCTTTCAGTTTAAAAGTGAAAGGGAAAAGGAATTAAGGGGAAAAAGAGAGGCACGAGACGCATTTCATTCTTGCACGACCTCCCAATTAAGACAAATGACCCCGCTTGTTCATCAAGTCCCAAGGAGTTACTATTGCTTTGAAAAAAGAGAAGGAGAGACTTAATCTACCAGCAGCCTGAAAACTGAGTCTGATGGCCACTCAAAGTTACCAAGTTCTCCCTCTTCCCTTTCTCATCCAGTCAGTAGATGCCAATCATCATCGACACCACCAGTGGTGAAATAGAAGACCAACAAAATGAAATGAAATGAATGAATGGTCAAACAGAGAAAGAAAGAGAGAATGAACCAATTCGGCCCATATGTGCCTTCTGTTGTAAATTTTTTTGTTCCGTTGTGAATAGTAAAATGAACACAGTTGCCTGTCACACTGAGACAGTCGTAAATGTGTCGTAAAAGCAGCAGCAGCAGCAGTATCAATACGGGAAATAGACAGATATATCAATTGCCCACCAGCAGCACCCAAACCCGCACGCACACCGCTTTTTCTTTCTTTACGACTTGGATATGTTAATAAGAGAAAGAGAGTTGGACACTGGTACCCACACACACACACACACTGGTAAACATGACCAGAATTTTATGATCGGCTTAGTAGTAGTAGCCGATTCAGAGGAGAAGTTCTTCCTCTAAGGGACTTGATCAGCTGCAGTAGCAGCAGCAAAGGTTTCAACGGAATTGAGTAGTATTCCATCTGCAAAGCCGCTTATCCGCTCAACACTTTTTTAGCCCTTTCAAGAATCTTATTTTTTCAAAATTTTTTTACGGTTATTTTACACTAGGAAAAAATGTTTATTATGAGGCAGTGTTTGAATGTTTGAGTAAACACAAATGAAAAAAAGTTTACTGATCAATCAAAATTTCTGAAAAAATATTGCTTTTGGTCACTTCTTTGAAAAAACTGAAAAAACTGAATTCAAATAAATAAAAATACTGGCAAACTCTATTCGACAATAAAACTAGCTAAACACAAAAAAAACAAATTGTCCTTCAACTTTTCTTCTTACTCTCTTCTTCTCAATGAGTAGTATGAGTAGCCTTCAATATTTCTCAGCAAAAGAGAGGTCATTTGCTTTTGCCTGAGCAATTGAAAATCAAAAAATAGTCAAACTAAAGCAATCGACACCGAGAAACACTGGGCACTCTCAACTACTCAACTACTCAAATACTGGGAGCCAAATTCCAATGTGCCAACACACACAGACTTTTTTCTCCTCGTCGATGTCCATTAATAATAATGCACTCATTATGGAACAGCAGCAGCAGCAGAAGATGGCTAGTAGATGAGCATAATTAAAGGCAGTGTAGAGAATGTGATGAGGAAAATGGCGAGGACGACTAAAGTGAGTGAGATGGGCGCCAGCACTTGGTGGAAAGTGCCAAACTAAGCTTGCCCGAAAATGTCTGTTGGATTCTCTTTAGATTCACTGTGTATGTTTTGCACCAGCAGCAGTCTCTTCTCTTGATTTCCGATTGCAAGTAACGATAGCTAGCTCTCATCATGAGAAGAAGGAAAGTCGCAAGACACACACACTCGCATAAATTAGACATTAGAGTAGAGCAGAGCAGTGAAAGTGCCTGCAAATCCATTTCTTGCACTAGAAAACACTAACGCCATTACCACGCACAAGTCTTTTCTAAAACCAGTAAAGAAAAAGGATAAAAATCAAAAAGCAAAAAAATCAGAACCGGAAACGGAAATTGAAACGGCCAGAAAAAGTGGAGGAGGGTATTTCACGATAGTAACACAAAAAAAAAGTTGAGATTTACAGATTTAAGTCTACCAACACATTTTTTGCGAGTCGTGTGGCATTGAAAATTAGAAGCTCGTCTTTCTTCTTCTTCTTCTTCTTCAACTTTCTATCACAAATTTAAAAACTGACCATTTTTCAAAACTTAAAAGGAAACTTTATTTTCTGTTCCCTATATTTTCTGACTGGCCGGAAAAACACCCCAGAAAATGTTCAATGAGCAAGTAATTATTAATAGTAGTTCAGAGCTAAAAATAGAAAACACATTTCTGAAAAAAATGGACAGACATTTCAGGTCAGTGCAGGAAAGAGGACACGTGACAATAATCAATAATAATGCCCTGCTTGTACAACAGAAAGAAGTTGTCCAGTCCAGAAAGGAAAATGTTCGCAAAGAAAAAATGTAAAAGTGAAAGCAGGCGACCATCATTAAAAGTGAAAACCCAAAGATCTAAACTTGCTCTTTCCTCTTCGCCTGATGATAGATTAAATGAAAAAAAAAATTATACACTCTCTCTGGGTGTACTAGAACACTACTTGAGAGACTAGTAGTGTGACGGGCAAATGAATACAAATGATGGCGCCAGAAAGAAGAAGAAGAAAAAGAAGAGGAACAGATAGCAAGATTCCATCATTGCGATCAGCAGACACACCAACTCAACTATGTTCTGCGGAATGTACTGTCTGAATTTTCTTTCTCGGAGAAGAAGACAAATTGTCTGTGATTGCCTGCTTATTTGGAGAGGTGGGGGAGAAGTAGAAGGAGAATTAATAATGCAAACTAAGTGGAACTGACCAAATTCACAATTACACTGCTGCTGCTGCTGTCTGAAACCGAGATGCAAACGAAAACGAAAACGAAACTAGAAACACTCTGAATCTCAGCCTTAGTATGGTAATGATATTTACTGTTGGGAGGTGATGCACACACCGTACAATCTAATATACAAATCGAGTATCAAATTAGTAATATGAGTGTCTGAATAGTAATAAAAATATTTTCCTTCTTTCTTGCTGTAACTAATTTGGCCAGTCCGGTTCTCTTTGCGTAAACAACAGCAACTGTACTGCAGAAAAAGAAATCCTCAGATTCTCTCTTGCAGAATTTGGGCAGTCTTGGATTCTATCAGTAAGACTCTTCTTCTTCTTCTTCCTTTCCGCACTTTCACTTCCACACACATCCCAGCACACTCAATTCATCCATCCATTTAATTGACATAAGTGTCTGTCATAATTTACTTAGGCATCGGGTATATACTGTACTGTCAAGCTGAGCACGCACAGAGTTGGAGTGGAAAAAATGGGAAAGAGAAGAAAGTCTCATTTCTGAAAGTGTATCAGTGTAAAGTAGTGGAAGAAGAAGAAGTAGACTAAAAGACTGCTCCTCATTTCTCTCTCGCTCTCATGTAAGCAAATTAAGCCCTCTGCTGCTGCTGCTCACGCTAAATTGGATCGCTCTTGAGGAGCTCTCTCGAGTGCTCTTCGAGCACTTTGAGGAGAAGATGCAGCAGCAGCAGCAAATTGAAAGGTACTTCAGACTGCCTGCCTAGGTCCTCCCATCGCCGTCCATTACGTCACATAGAAAGAGAGCTAGTCATTGTCACCAAAAGAAAAAGAAGAACATTTTTTCCTTCTTTTTTTTCATAAGTAGCAGAGATGTGCTCACTACCACTGCTGCTCACGTCGATCAAATTAAAAGTGGAGGAAAGTAGTAGTAGTACTTGTAAAAATAATAAAACCGCCTCTACTTTTACTTTTTTCCTCTTTTTTCGAGTTGCCTAATAAGTTATCAAAATTGTCAAAATTTGTTTACGTAAGTCAGCTGGCTGAGCTGCTGCTGCTGCACTTTACTTTTTTTCGGTTTTCCAGCTCCTGCCTGGCACTGCAAATCCTATTGAACTTTGACAATAATGTAAAGGAAAGAACTTGCAAATGCAAGTACTGGCAATATTTTAAATTAAGCTTTTAAAAGATGCAGCTAAAAGAGAAAGGCGAAATGCACGAAATCAAAACACATTTTCACTTTGCCATCTTTTTTTTCCTTCATTCACTTTACTCTTGGCAGATTCAAAGTGACACTATTCTGTTCTGAAAACATTATTTACATTACTTGCACTAAAACAAAAAAATATTAAATAAAGGAAAAGGTTGCGCCGTAGTGGTACTCTACAACTTCAAAACTGTAAAACAAAAAGGAAAAAACCCTGACTTCAAAATTTGAAATCGCTCAAATCAAAAAGTACTCTCTACCAAAAAGCAGATCTCAAAGGAAGTAAAAGATGTAAAAATGATGCACTTAGCAGTCTTGCCGATTCTACTTTTTCTCTTTCTCTCTCTCTTTATTTTCCAATAATTACTAGAGCAGTGTGGCAATTGAGAATGAGAGAATGAAAGAACAATCGATCAGCATCATCCTCCTCCTCCTCATAAGCATCATTCTCGTCAATATGGGCAATCGATTAATAAACTACCACTGCCGCCAAAGTCATCATCCATTACCAGAGGAAACTGTAAGACTGATAAATAATTCATCAACTAAAGAGAAGAGAGGGAGAAGGAGAGATGCGGCCGCTTCAATCAAACTTTTGACAAAAAGCCGGAGAAAAAGATCTCTGAAGGGGACTTTGGTCTCTCGTCCACCAATTTGTCCGACCGAATTTGCTGCTGCCGTTGTTCATTGGCACTGCTGCAAACTGAAAACTGCGCCAACCTACATTTTTCGGGTAGTGCTCAATCTTTCTTTTTTTGTTGCTGGTCGAGGACGGAGGATCCATTTCAGCTCAGCTTGGCAAGCAGTGTCCCTGAAGTTCCCTAGAGACGCCTAGGCCTCTAAGAGAGAATTTCCTTCTTTTCCTGGTTTCTTTCTATTGCAGCACTGCTCTACTGCTAAATCTGTTCCTGTTCAGCTGCTCTAAGTCTGGGACTAGTAAGAGACTGCCGAGAAACGGTGAAACGGCTGCTGCTGCTGCGAAATGCAGTGCAAATTAAAACTAAAGTGCTTCACAAATTGACGTCCTCGGTGGAGGAGAAGGAGGAGGAGGAGGAGGAGGAAAAGGAAGAAAATTTGAGTCAGTTCTTTCCTTCTTCTTCTACTTCTTTACTCTAAATCGGCTTAGCAGGCAGGAGACTCGGTGCACAGCAGCAGCAGCAGCATAACAGCACAAAAGCTTGACGACAGCTCGGGAATTATCGCCGCTAATAAAGACTACTCATGCATAGACAGGCGACAGTCTAAATGGTAAGGAGGAGGAGGAGAAGAAGACACGGAATCTCAAATCTGTATTCCGTATTCCGTATTTCTCTTTTTCTCTAATCTCAGCCAGCACATTGAGCCTGTTGAAAAGCTGGAAAAGCTAAGTAGTAACAAGACCAATTCCTTTAGCAGTGAGCTCAGCATGGTCGGCAATTAATTTGAATCGCCGCCACATTCTTATTCTGCACGTTTTACAACTTTACTAATAAATTGCTTCTCTTTCTTTCCTTTTTTCCTTCTTTCGTGTTCAGTCTTTCTAATAATAAGAAAGGTAGAATAAGAAAGCTATGCTATACACAGTTAATCCCTCACACGCAGTAGTGCGTTGATTTTAAATGCAAAAAAATAACTTCGTTTTTGCACATTTTTCATGCTGTTTCTTTTTTAGGGTAAACAAAGAAGCAGCAACGTGACCATCAAGGTATGAAGTATTACTCATTAGAGCACTAATTAACTCTAAAACAGCGTTTTTTCAAAGAAAAAAGCCAAGAAAAAGAAGATAACAGTTGACAGCTTTGCAATTGAGAGGTTCAGGTTCTACACTGAGAGAACAGCTAAGCTGAAAAAGAAGAAGCCTAATTAGGCAACAGCAGAAAAAGGCACTAAAAAGAAGCAGGGCTATTAATTTTCATTCTTTTTTAGAGAGAGAAAACAAAACTCTCTCGCTAACCAAAAACCACCATCACCACAAAGAGTAGCGAGAGTAGCAAGAGAGAAAAAAAGATAAAGCAAAAATTAACCGTTTAAAAAAGTTTGCAGTTTAGTTAGTTGGCAGTTCACTCAGTGGTTACAGTAAAATTTCACAATTAAAAACGGGAGAAAGGGTAGAAAGAGAGAAAAATAGATAAATGAGCTGGTAGTAGTGGAAGAGTTTCCTAGCTAATGGGCAGTGTCAATGCAAGAGATGCAAGGGAGAAAGTTAAAGTGCCTTGCTTTTCTACCAAGGAAAAACTGCTACCAATGAGGTTTCGGGTGAACAAAGGCAGCAGCAGCAATATCAGCAGCAGCACCTCTTGCTCGTCATTATCACGGCATGTTTCATCCTCCTCTTTCACTCTCTCAACTGTGTTGGACGACTCATAATAATTATAACGGCTCTCATAATCATAATCATCAGCAAGGAGAAAGAGAGAGAGAGAGAGAGAGAGAGAGAGAGAGAGAGAGAGAGAGAGAGAGAGAGAAGACAGCAGACACTTTAGTCTACCAGTTTTTTCCTAACAGATTAGATTACCCAACACATAAATTTTTTGGGTAAGAAGAAGAAGAAGAAGAAGAAGAAGAAGAAGAAGAAGAAGAAGAAGAAGAAAAGCTGCTGCTGCTGTACAGCAAAGCAGCCAAGGTTTCTAGTAAGTAAGTTGTGCTCTGTTTGGAAAAATGTTGCAGTGACTGGCCAGTGACTGGCCGATCAATTCAGTTCAACCAAAGTGGATCAAGCAGGGGGGAAATGGCTACTCGGTTAGGTTCAGTGCTTGGTCATCATCATTATTAGAATAGCAAAAAAAAGCTAAATAGAAAGAAAGAAAAACCAAAGGCAAAAATTCATAATAAAGAAGTGCGGGGCAAAAAGATGACGCCAAATGATGTGAGTGTGCTAACTGCACTGCAAGAAAGCGCCCAAAGAGAGTCCATTTCTGAGAAAGCTAAGCCAGCAAACTCAGAGGGCACTTAGTCTTTTAAATTTCCTACTGTTTTGTACTGCCATAATCACTTCCCAATCGCCTCAGTCATCTACTAAGGGGAAGGGAAAAAATATGAGTTTTCAAAAAAGCTCATAATCGTAAACTTTTACTACTAGCACACATTACCAACATCTGTAGTCAAATCACAACACTACTACCCTGTGTGCAGCAGGCAGCAGACTATCTTTTGAAAAAAAAACGTAAAATTGAATTAAATGGCGGAAAAAGGCTGCTGCTGCTGCTGGTGGTGGTGGCCGTCTTAGAAGAGGGGGGGGGAAGTGAGTGTACAACAACAGCAGCAAAGAGGATCAGAAGTTTTTTGTTAGTTGTTGGCTCTAATAAGCTGCTGCTGCCGTTGTACTGACATTAGAAAACAACATCAAATGTACTGTAAATGACTGCTACAAAATGGGAAGGCGAATATGAAAACTGTTCACTTTGCCTGTCAGCCAGCCTTTTCCAGCTCTTTGTACAACACATTAGCAGCCGTCAGCTCGACTCGGCATTTTAAAAAGAAGTAAAATGTCGGAAACAACAACATAAAAAACTGTAGTAGATGCATACAGCAAAGAGAAGAAGAAAAATAATGCCCGATTTTAAGTATGCTTTTAAAAGGGAAAGGGAAAAGTATTGAGCATCTCGTGAGCACCACACACATCCTTTCGGTGACTCTCTCTCTCTTAGCATCTGTCAACTTTGCCTCTTCCATTTCTGAAAAATAATAGAAAAGAACCCTTTCAATTACTGAGCTGAGGCAGAAGTAGAGTAGCCACTTTTGGTGTTGTTGAACTTTACCACCAGCACTGCAAACAGAGTGAGTGCACAGAATACACTTGCAATTAAAATGCAAATGCTAATTCAATGGGCAAACAACAGACACAGACAGGCAGACAGACAGACAGACTCGAGGATTCAGTCAGGGCAGTTAATTAACAAAGTCGAGTGGTACAGGCCAAAAGAAGGGAAAAGGCACGTTCTTCTGCTGAGAATCTTTTGCTTCCGAAAACTTGCAATTAGAGCAGAGTTCAGTGATCAGCGAGTGAAAGAGAGAAAAAGAGCGATGACAACATCTCTCAATCTCCCAATAAGTAAAATATGAGAAAAAGTGGCTGCAGTGAAGTCCCCTTTTGCCTTTTGCAAAGTCTGATTGAAAGTCTCTCAACTTTTGAATTAAACTCTCATTACCGAGGAAAAAACCAAATATACAACTTTTTCTCATTTTTTCTCCCAGCACAGCACACACTACACAGAATCAACAAAGCAAAGAATAACGAGTCTAATAAAAAAAGTTTAATAAAATATTTAAAAGTTGTAAGAAACGAGCCGAGAAATAGCATCAGCTAAAAGGTACAAGGAGTTGAAGCTACAAAATTGTCAAACTGGAGAGCTCCGAAGTGGATAACATTCCACGCCTACACACACTTCTTTTCGAAGAACAAATTAAATTTGCATCAAACTCAAATAAACAAAACCTAAACCTAAACTGACAAACGTTTCAGTCAAAATGAATGGCACCAGCATTAAATAAGCTCTCATAAATCGTTTGCAAGCATTTGAACATTTCCAGTAGTCTGATCTCTCTCTCTCTCTCTCTCTCTCTCTCTCTCTCTCTCTCTCTCTCTCTC
>JAALOO010001312.1_pt1 | contig 17608 bp, 18 predicted proteins | sample 7257641 | NCBI WGS metagenome assembly JAALOO01 (sample SAMN14085613, study PRJNA598686) | mite metagenome | biome: ENVO:01001000; feature: ENVO:01001002; material: ENVO:01001226; isolation source: single female mite from University of Michigan culture on fish food culture... ...
GGTAGGTGAAGGTGGTGTTCTTGTAAACGCTAAAAAGTTAAAAAATGATTAAAAAACAAAACTCTTCTTTGGAAAAACACAAACCTTTCTTGGGAATTGGCAATCGTGCTGCCGCGGTTGTTGTTGTTGTTGGCCATGTTGATGCTCACATTGGAGACGTTGTCATTTTGATTTTGTTGTGGTAGTGGTGGTGAAGATGATGACAATAATGCCGTCTTCGGCGGCGGCGGATCTTCCTCATCAGCCATTTTGAACACAGTTGATTCGTTAAATGATTCTTTTAAGCTACCCCGAGCTGTCTCTCATCTGATGACTAGAAGAATCTGTGGATTAGATAGGAGGAGGGGGCTGCTTGGAAGGCTGTTCGATTGTCTGGTTGCTGGCGTCTTCTGTCGACATCAACAGCTTTGGTGAGCAGCAGGACGACCAAGAATTGGCTGTAATGGCAGTGGTGGTGGTGGCATGTCACTTGTACTCCATTAGAGCAAAAGAAGACGGGCAATTAAAGCGCAGCCATTACCATTGCCGGAACAAGAGGAGAGAGAAGAAGGGGGTCTTCTCGGCTTGGTTGCAATCCCAGTTAGTGAGTGAGAGGATTGCCACGGATACCTCTGCAGCAGTTCTATTTCTAAAAAGAGTAAAGAAAGAAAAAGAAAGGTATAAAAACATAACAACACACAATGTTGACATAATACACAGAGCACTCTTTTCTGGCATGCTTACCCCGATAGCAGCGGCGGCACCGGTGGTCGTCGTCGTTTAGAGCACTTTTAGGAGCACTGTCAAATTTCAAATCTAGAAAAATATAATTTTCTCCTGTACAAAGCTTCAGCTGAGAGAGGATTGTCAAATTGTCTATCACTTTTTTCTGTTTTTCAACAACACAGCCGCTGTTTTTCTCAGAAAGCAGAAAACAGCTGCCTCGTTAGCTTGTTAGTGCTTGTTAGCTGCTGCTGCTGCTTTTGTTTGAGTGATGCTGCTGCGCTGATGGAGGCTACAAAATGCTACAAAACTACAAACTGTTGATAAGAGGTGAGCCCCTCACTACCGTTGCCTTTTTATGGACATCATCATAACAGAGAGTCTAAGACACACTTCTTCTTCTTCCTCTGCTGCTTCCAAGTCATCGCACTACACACACTACACTACCTCTAATCAGAGATGTGTCTGTGCTTGTGTGCTGTAATTGGTAATTGGAGGAGAGTGCAAACTGTGTAAAAGGAACAGAAGAGAAGAGAGAAATATTTGCGTTTCCATAGAGCAAAGCAGAGTTGGTTGAGTACAGAGTCTCGATGTCAGGCAGTCAGTCAGTCAGTCGTGAGCTTTGTCGCCGTCGTCGTCAGTTGTCGGCGATGTTGTCTCCTAGAGTCGAAGATTAGATACGGTCTGGAGAAATGTGCGAAGCTGTGTAAAGCTGAAAGTTTTGCACTGAAAGTAAAAGTGAAGAAAAATTAGTAAAAGTGGAAGATCAAACAAAGAAATGATAATAGAGGAAAGGCAGCAGCAGCAGCTAAAAGAAGCCGTTCTCGCATTGACATTGAAAGCATAATAATAATGCTTAATCAAAAGATGGCAACCATCGTCAACTTGAGCACAAGTGTCAGACGTGAGTGGCAATAATTAGATGAAGATGATGAAAAAACTGTTGCACTGCTGAAAAAGCGATCAGGAAGAAAAAGATAAAAATGTGATTATGAAAACACAAGTTCCCAAGTCGCAAGAGTGCAAATGTACGGTGGGCAACCAAAAGAGAAAAAAAAGAACAAGTAAATGTGCTTTTCCCCTCGAGCTTAGCTAAGCAAAAATCTCCGATGCAAAAAAAGAGAAAAGTGGTTGCTGCTTTTGATGTCCTCAGCTCTTCCTAGTAGTAGTCAATGTTTTGATGATGATGAGGTGATCCCCCGGCGATGAACCTGTGATGAGTATCATCAAAATGATGATCTTGATTTTGAAGTTGAGTGCAGATCAGTGTGTGCCTTGTACAATGTGTAAATCACCACCACAACGACCAGCTGCAGGACCACATCCACTTCCACGTAACGAGTGCACTTGAAAGACAAAAAAAGTTGAAGAAAAAAGAAACCGATGATGATGATTAGCAAGACAAAAAAGGTTCGATCAAAGTGCGCTTCGATGAACACGTTTTCGATAAGTGAAGCACAAGAAGGAGAAGAAAAAATGATGAAGTAGAGGAGCAATACGTGGTGCTATTTTTGTAATAGTGCAGAAAAGAGATGATAAGAGAGCGGCAGTGTCAGAGTGCAATTTCAACTTCAAAAACGAGACGGCTATCAGACGAAAAAACGTTTGCATTGAACTTTTTGTTCTTTCTGCTGCACTTGAGATGAAAAGGCAAAGCCGTCCTTGTCGTCTTCGTACATTGAAAATGAGAGCCTTCACGCATTACTCGCTGATGAGCTCTCCTCCTTGATGATGAACATCTTGAGGAAGAGGTAGATGCCGAGAAAGTAGGCGACAATGACCGCTGCCAGCGTGTAGTAACTGCAAGTGGGAGCGGGAATTGTGGTGACAGGGGTGATAGGAGGACCAGGAGGTATTTGAGGAGGTAATCGAGAAGGAGGAAGAGGTACTTTAGCTGACGGAACTTCTTTAGTTGACAGTGACAGCTCTTCAGTGGTTGTGTGAGTTTCCATGATGCGGAGGATTTTGAAGCATCTTTTTGCCAAACGACTTTAGTCTTTACTTTCATCACATTTTTCAAATCACATAACCCGAGCATTGTTGAGCAATGGAAACCAGGCGAACTTTCAAATCTTTCGATCTTTCAATCATTTAATTTCACTTTTGAGGAAGTCTACACATGAGGGAAGTTCTACTTGCGGGAAGGTGGAGGAGGAAAAGGACTAGACAAAGACAAGTCGGGATTGGGAATGGTCGCAGGACTTGAGGAGAGGGAGGGACTAGAAAAAAGAAAGAAAAAAAGAAAACAAAAATTAACAAAAAAACATAAAAAAAAAGTATTCAGAGTATGATCATCATCTTCAGCAGAGAGTGAGAGTATCACGAAGTTCCATTTCCATTGTTGAGATTGAGACTGGCGTAGGAGAGGTAGACGCCGCTTCCGTCCAGAGGATGACTATTTCCACCTCCACCGTACATCGTCGCCTGGCGATAAGCAGTTTCCTGCTCGAGCAGGTCAAAGTCGGCCTGAAAAGTTGCAAAATTAATCACAAAAACTCCTCATTCCCAAATAGAACACTCACCTTCATATTATTGCCCGTATAGGCGAGACAGCGGAGCTCCCAGTCGCCGGTACTTTGGTTGTAGCTACAATTGGCCTCAATCGCCGCCAGCTGCTCCCCGCCCGGGACGTAGTACTCCACGAGGGCGTTCGTCAGCTTGATCTCCTTCTCGGCGGTTCGAATTGAGTCGAGGAGTTCAGAGCGCAACGTTTCCACCTCCACCGCCGCGTCCTCGTACTCGGCCCTAGATTCCTTTAAAAAGCCGTAGGCCTTCTTCAGCTTTCGATTGAGGGCCACTACCTCCTCTTGGAGCGTTGCGTAGCCGTCCTCCATCTGCAGCAGCTCCGCCTGGCGGCTCTCCAGCTCGGCGGCGAGCTGCGCCTCTTTGGCCCTTCGGGCGGCCAGCTCTGCCTCCGACTCCTCGATGAGCTTCTGCTGGAGTTCGGCCTTTTCGATTAGATTCTCGCCTCCGACGATGATGCTCGCCTCGAGGGAGCGCAGGCGGTCCATCAGCTCCGGCGGGATGACCTTCTTCGGCTGTGGTGGGTGGTGAGATTTACCTCCTCCTTGGTCCAAGGTCGAGGACTCCTCAAAACTTCCGCCGCTATTTCCACCTCCCTCGCTCTCCAGCTGCGCCTGCAGCTCCGCCAGCTGCTGCTGAAACTGGCGCAGCAGCGTGTCCTTGCTGTCCTCATTGATGACGGGCTTATTTCGAATCGCCTTCGCCTGCGAGGCAAAACGCAACGTCGAAAGGGTCTCATCGAGGTTCACCTTAGCAGGACCGATGCAGGCAATCAGCAGCGTCTTTGAGTTGCCGCCCAGCGAGTCGGAGAGAATTCGAGTTAGCTTTGAGTTTCGGTACGGGACAAACTTGGCCTTCGGGTCGGTGAGGGCGGCGATGACGAGGGAGAGGGAGGTCAGGGAGAGGTTGATGTTGCTGGCCTCTTTTAGCCTAGTGCCCGTGGTGCCCGTCTTTGCCTGGCGCTCACTGCCGGCCAGGTCGATGAGGTGGAATTTGCCCACTCGAACTGCCGCTAAAGGAGCAACTTCTTTAGAAGAAGACTTTTCAAGTTTTTTTGAGCTGCTGACCACCGTCGTCTCTATTGTGATGGTGAAGATAGTGTGCGACCGACTGGACCGTTGGTTCATCTTGGTGGCGCCACAGGCTCTCTGCCGATCCCCGGCCGCCTTCAGCCGCTTCAGGTCCTCGACGCTGTTCACCACAAAGTAGCTCAGGTCCTTGATCACCACGGCGCCCTCCTTGGTCTCCTTCAGCTTCAGCGACCGATTCGCCTGCCCATTAGGGCCCTTCTTCTTCATAAGGGGAAGCGCTTTTGCCGGGCTCTTCCCGTCCTTAGCCGCCACCACCAGAAGATCCCGAATCTCCTCATTGTAGATCTCGTAGAAGGAGGCTCGCACCAGGAACTTGTGATCGCCGGCACTCGCTCCAATGTGCTCAAAGATGTGCTCAAAGGAGCGCTCGCTGATGCCCGAAGAGGTGAAGGTCTTTCCGGTTCCGGTCTGGCCGTAGGCGAAGATCGTCCCATTGTAGCCCTGGAGGACGCAGTCGACGATGTGCCGCGCGGAGCGGTCATAGAGCTCGTCCTGCGTCGAGTCCGCCCCGAAGACGTGGTCGTAGGTGAAAGTCCGTCGGGAGTTGTTCACCTGAATCGTCTGCGAGGGCTGATCAACGCGGACCACTGCCTCCTCGTTTGCTTCGAGGTCTTCGAGGAGGGGGCGGCAGCGGATGACGACGCGGACGTTGTCCTCCTTGGGCTGCTGTTGTTGTTGAGGTGATGGTAAAGTATCACTAGAGTTGGTCATGTTTGTGTTGATGTGTTGAAGTGCCGGAAAGTTTTGAGTTGAGTAAAGTCGAAAAATGATATGAGCAGAGATGATAAGTTCTCGTCAAAAAGAGAGCAGATGAGATCAATGGAATGAATGTTAGGTGTTCTATTTGCGGTATTCTATATTCAGATGACTCCCAGCGTCAGCGACGGCCGCCCGATCACAAAGTACTTCTCCGTCTCCACGAGCAACCACAGGGCGAGCAGACAGACGACCGTCGTCAGCTTCAGGCGGCTCGACGTTGTCATGGAGAATCTAAAATGGAATCGGTGGTGGAAATGGTGGACAACAAAGAACAACAACCAATTGAAATATATAGTTTGTGGTCAGGTGTGTGTAAAGACAGAGAAAGAGGAAAAGAAAGAGAAGAAATCAGTTGTGTTAAGGGAGCACACGTCCGAAATAGAAATGGGAAATTAAAATCAGAATAAGAATAGCAGCTCATCAGTAGAATCAGTATCATTACATGGACATCACCACGCACATCATCAGCATCGTGGTGAAGGACTCCGAGTCATCCTCGAAGAAGTACTGGCGTTCACTTTCACTCAATAGCACCGGACATCGCTTTTTCGATGAGAAGATAGTAGAGATAGAGTAGTAGAGAAAGAGTTAAAGATAAAGAAAGATAAAGATAGAGTCAAAAGCGAAAAAAAGCTTGAAACAGATGAAAACAAACAAAGTGTAGAATCGCTTTTTTCACATTTGTTCTTCATCAAGCACAAACTTACCAAATGTTTTCGCAATTTAGCGGCAAAGGAGGTCAGTCTCAAGGCGTCGATGGGAGCGGACGTTAACGTCATGAAGAATTGAAGGACAGAATCGTAGAAGCTCTAAACTGGGCAACTGGGAATTAGAAAAAGAATGAACAGCTTTCGCAAACGAAAAATCCTTACCTTGATTAAAAGATAAAATCTGCCTGACTAGAATCAGACTAGAACTCCCTCTTCCTCGCCCTCATCGATCTGACCAAGGATTCAAACTAGAGAATATTCGGCAGCAGCAGCAGGCACACGCCTAAGGAGGAGAGCAGAATAAAAAAAATTGAGATTGCCCAAATTCTGCACTGCAGAATCCGCTGCCTGACACTTTCAGTGGCGAGGCTCGGCTATTGCCACCGCCAACAACAAACGCCGACGGTGGAGATGGCGGCCGGCCGGACAGGCTGCCTTTCTTTGCACAGTGCAAAGCAGCTGCAGCGGCTGCTTTCTCTCGCTTGAGCCAGCCAGCGGCCAGCCGATTCTCAGCACTCTTCAACGCTTCTGTTGTTGTTCCTCTTTGTTCTTCTTGGATTCTTGAATCATCTATTGAATCTTGTGAAGCCTTCGAGACAGTGGAACTTTCGGTGAATCTGTTTGCAGATACTCGAGTTTGATCTCATCTCACTAATTATTGAGTTCTTCAATCCCTAACTCGTGATCTGCTTCTGCTGCTGCACGTAAGCACTCGATACCTCTTTTGTTGTTTGACATTTCTCGCTTGTTTGCCGGTGCTGTTTTGGCTTATACTAACTTCTGTGTTTTCTCTTCTTTAGATCTAAGCCCAAGTTGACTAGAAAACAGCACCAGCACAACCACCACTACCACCACCTTCACAATGCAAAATCCCAACGGCCACTTCGCCGGCCACTTTGCCGGCGTCCCGCCCGTCGGCACTTTTCCCACCTTTGCGGGCGCCTTTCCGCCGCCGGCCATGGCGGTGCCGCCCATTGTCCCAGCCACCACCACCGCAGCTGACGCAGCTGCTAAAGCTTCCCCTTGGATCGAGTACAAGACGCCGGAGGGGAAGCCCTACTACTTCAACCCGATCACCAGACAGACGGTGTGGGAGAAGCCGGCGGAAATGCAGCGAGGTTCTTCTACTTCAGCTTCCTCAACTTCCGAAACATCATCTTCAGCCTCAACTTCAGCCGGTCATTGGGTGGAGTACAAGACCGACGACGGCAAGGTCTACTACCACAACACGGTGACCAATGTGACCAGCTGGACGAAGCCGGCGGAGATGACGACGGCCATTTCGAAGCGACAAACGGCGATGACCAAGGACCATTCGCCGCCCACTTCAGAGCAACAAATTTCTGCTCAGCTTCCCTCCTCGACGCCACCTTCAAACAGTAACAACAGCGGAGAAAATAGCAAATTCAAAAGCGGCTTCTTTTCCTCCTCTTCCTCATCTCAAAACAGACAATCGCCGGCCTCCAATCGACAAACAACAACAACAGCAGCCGTGAACACCGACGACGAGTCCTCCAACTCGAATCTGCCCAGCTCGACGCCCTTCTCCGACCCGTCGACGACTCCGCCGCAAAGCCCAGCTAAAGGTGGTGGAAATCACCACCATCGAAACTCCTCCAAATCCGACTACGAGGAGTTCAAGGAGATCCTCCTCGAGAAGAAGATCGCCTCCAATGCGAGCTGGGAAAATTGTCTGAAGTACGTGGCTCACGATGCCCGCTTCACCCGCTTCCGCTCCCACCCCGAGCGGAAGACCTTCTTCAACCAGTACAAGACGATGCGCATCAGGGAGGAGAAGGAGGAGCAGCGGCATCGGCTGAAAGCGGCTCAAGAGGCCCTGGAACGATTTCTTCGGACCAGCGAGCGGGTGAACAGTTCACTTCGATACCGAGCCGCTTGCGACCTTTTCCGGGATGTCCAAGTGTGGACTGCGGTACCGGAAGCTCAACGACGGGAGATTTTTGAGGACGCGCTGACGGAGATTACGCGGGAGGAGCGGGAGAAGGCGAAGGAGCTGCGGAAGCGGAACATGACCGTCCTCAGCGACGTCCTCGACTCGATGAATTTGGTCAGTAGATGTTAAGGTTTTGATTTGTGCTAACTAACTTCGATTTCTTCCCCTTCCCTTCCACACAGATCACTTACCGCACCACCTGGGAAGAGGCCCAACTCCTTCTTTTCGACAATCCCATCTTCGCCCAGGACGCCCAGCTGCTCAGTATGGACAAGGAGGACGCCCTGATCGTCTTCCAGGAGCACATTCGCCAGCTGGAGGAGGACGAGGCGACGGAGAAGGCGAACGAGCGGAAGATGAAGGCGCGGGAGCAGCGGCGAAATCGAGAGGCCTTCCTCAAGCTGCTGGATGAACTGCACGCCAGTGGAAAGCTCAATTCCCTTTCAAAGTGGGTCACCCTCTACCACGACATTAGCGCCGACGCTCGCTTCGAGGCAATGCTCTCGCAGCCGTTGAACGGAAGTACGCCCCTGGATCTGTTCAAGTTCTACGTGGAGGAGCTGAAGGCGCGGTACGAGGATGAGAAGGCGCTGATTCGCAGTATCATGAAGTCGGCGAACTTTGTCGTCGGCCCGGCGACGGAGTTTAGCGAGTTTGTGGAGCTGCTCAGCATCGATCCGAGGAGTGGGAAGCTCGATTCGGGCAATGTGAAGCTGATGCATGAGAAGCTGGTGGAGAGGGAGCGGGAGAAGGAAAAGGAGCGGCTGCGGGAGGAGGCCCGCTCGAAGAAGAAGCTGGAGCAGGGCTTTATTGGCCTGCTGGAGCGGATGAGTCCGCCGCTGCGGGAGGACTCGAGCTGGGTGGAGGTGCGGCCGGTCATCTCGAAGGAGGAGGCTTTTGCCGCGGTGCAGGTAGGTTTTTTGAGGGGTTTTTGGTGATAAGTTTTAACTTTTTTTACTTTAGAGCGAAGAGGAACGGGTGGCCATCTTTGAGGACGTGGTGCGAAGTTTGGTGGAAAACTGCACCCACCGCCACAACTACAAGTCCAGTCATAAGGGGCAGCAGGGGCAGCACAAGTCGAGCTCTTTGGGTGAGTGGAATTTTTTTTAAAACTTTTTAAGATTTTAATTTTTTAATTTTAGATCGTAATCACCACCACCACCATCACCACGCTTCCTCCTCCTCCTCCTCCTCAGCTGTAAAAGGAGTTAGTGGAAGTAGTAGAAGTGGAGGTCGAGGAGAAGGAGGTCGAGAGCTGCAGCAGCAGCGGCGAGGACCTCAGTCGTCTTCTTCACATCGGCAACAATCGAGCGGTCGTCAGCGATCCAAAAGTCGATCCTCTTCTTCTGATGATAATGAGAACGGCTCGCTGAGTGACATTTCAGAGGAGAGTGATTCTAAGGAGGCGGGAGCAAAAGCAGATCGGCGAAGCAGAAGTCGCTCCAGTGATTCGGATATGAGGTAAGTTGAGGTTTTGGGAGTTTATTTTTCTTTACTAATTTAACCTTTTTCCAGTACCTCCTCCTCATCGAGCTCCAGCTCGGCGCCCTCGATCCTCGATGGCTCCAGCGACGAGGACGATGAGGAAGATGAGGCAGAGAAGGAACGGCGGCGGAACGACTTTCACCGGCCGCGGGATCCTCCGCCGCCGCCGCCGCCCTCAACTGCAACTTCCCAGACACTTCCTCTACCAGTACCATTATCATCTACTTCATCATCATCATCTTCATCATCTCGACACTACTCATCAGCATCGGTTTCTGGTGGAGGAGGTATCTCAAAAACTTCCACGGCCATCACCTCATCCTCCTCCTCCTCCTCATCATCATCTCGAAATGTTCGAGCTCAGTCACCACCACCACAGATTAGAAGCGGACATAGGCGATCAAGGGATCGAGGAGCTGTTTCCTCGAGGTCGCCCTCACCTCTGGCGAGTAAGCGAGCCAAGGGATTGGTGGTAAGTGGCGTCGATTTTTTAGGAAACTTTTTCTTATATTTTTTGGCTTTTAGGACTACAACAACGGCTCCTCCTCCTCCTCCTCTCGAACTAAATCATCGTCTCGGCATGAGCGTTCAGATCGAGGTGATCACCACCACCACCATCGCCGCCATCACCACCAAAGCAGCAGCAGCAGCCGCCACCGTTCTCGCTCCTCACCCTCGCCGCCCTCGCCGAGGGTGGTGGCTGAAGAAGGTCCAGAGGATGATGAGGGTGATGCTGGAGAGGAGGCAGCCGACGAGTGCGCCTCCAATGAGCCCGACATTGAGGACCTGGAGATGCAGCGGAAGAAGCTGCTGGAGGAGCTGGGCGGGTTGAACTGAACTGAGGTGAACTGAAGAAAAGAAGATAAAAGCTGGTGCTTTTGTTTGTTTTCTTGGTTTTCAAAGAAGAAGGGGAAGAAAATTGCAAAGATATGTTCATGAAACGATCAAGGTGTTATACAAAAGTAGGTGCTCCCTTCCTTTTTCTCCCTTCCTCCTTTCCAAAGTTTCGCAAACTGTTGTACCACCCACACACACAGACACACACAGACTGCACAACTGCAGAACACTGTGAACTTTGTGATGCAGTGTTCAATTCTTTTCCCATGAAAGGGAGGGGAATGGTGGAAGGAATTGTCTGCTTACATTGTTTTTAGCACATCTCTCTTTAAGAAAGAAACAAACTTAATCTGTGCTTTGACTGCTCGGGCGTCTAGAAACCACTTTACTTTTTTTGTTTTGTGTCTTCTTTTTATCTTTCCCAGTCTTTGGATGGGTTTTGTCACGCTGTCTCTATTTGATTATGACTTGGGGTAACAATAGCAGAAAAAGCTGTACAAGTTAGAACTGATGATGATGATGATGATGATGACAAGTTGGGTGGGGGGGGGGCAACTTTGCTGAACAGTCACTGTGACTGATTCAATTGCGAAAGAGGATTAGGAGGAGGATGAGCATGTTGACGGTGGTTAGTGAGACTGCTACTGCAGGTGTATGCTTTGGGGCAGACTGTGCACTGATATGACCGCTGGCCGGTGTGGAGGCGAAGGTGAACCGTTAGGACAACCTTCTGTTTGAATCGCAAGCCGCACTTTTCACACTGAAACGGTCGTTCATCAGAGTGTGTACGAAGATGGCTTGTCAGGTTACCATGTGTGGTAAACGATTTCTGGCACTGGTCACACTGGAATGGCCGTTCATTGGTGTGCGTTCTAATGTGAACTTTTAGGTGACCCTTTTGGGTGAATGCTTTTGAGCAGACTGTACATCGGTGCGGTCTCCTCCTCCGTTCATTATCAGTGTCCCTCAGGTCATCAGCTTCAGTGGATTGATGCACAGCAACAACAGTGGCAGCAGTGTTCATTACTCTACCTCCATTCACTGCTATTTCAGCCACTGTTTGATCGGATAAAGTCATAACTGTTAGTGATTTTTGTGAGAATATTGTTATTAAAACTTACCAGTTTCAATTGACTGTTGATTGCCAAGTTGTTCAGCATTGTCGTGCACAACAGTGCTCGTAGGCACACTCTGATCATTACGATTCAGAACTAAAGTGTCAAATGTAGCCCTGGTGAGAAGAAGAAGACAAAGACGAGGAGGAGAGGGATGATTGAGAGAAGGAGAAAGATGTGTGGTGTGATTGACAAACTGCTCATTGAGCTGTCGATTCGTCAGAGTCGTAGGAGGAGGGGAAGGATGATCATGTTGACGAAGATATTGAAGATTGCTACTGAAGATGAATGCTTTGGGGCAGACAGTACATCGGTACGGTCTCCTCCGCTCATTAGCAGTGTCTCTCAGGTCATCAGCTTCAGTGGATTGATGCACAGCAACAGCAGTGGCAGCAGTGTTCATCACTGTACCTCCATTCACTGCTATTTCAGTCACTGTCACTGGTTGATCTGATAAAGAGATAACTGTTAGCGATTTTTGTGAGAATATTTTTATTGAAACTTACCGGTTTCAGGTGACTGCTGATTGCCAAGTTGTTCAGCATTGTCTTGCACTGTAGTGTTCTGGGGTGCACTTTGATCATTGCGATTTAAAAGAGTTGAAATGTTTGGGGATCCTGAAGGAAGTGGTAAATGAGGAAGAGGAGAGGGATAATTGGGAAAAGGAGATGGAGGTGTGGTGTGGTAGACAAACTGCTCATTGAACTCCCTATTTGTCAGAGCCAGTTCATCCTCTTCTTCTTCTTCTTCATCCTCATTTTCTTCCTCTTCTTCTTCCTCTGGTAAATTAGAGCCAGCTGCTGGCAGTGTTGGCAGTGAATTTTCCCCATCACCATCTTCAGACCCCAAATCAACTGTGCCTTCATCTTCGTTTTTGACTTCTACGACCTCCTCCTCCCTATCAGGAGCTGCTTCAACTCGGTGGCTCATGCTGTGGGTAACAGGAATTGTTTGATGATGAGGATGACGGTAAATTGAAAAAAAGGGAAGAAATCAGCACCTGGAATGCCCCAACACAGAGAACTGCTGTGTTTGCAAAGTGCTGGCAGTGCTGGCAGTGCTGTGTTGTGTTGAAGACGGGCGAGTTCACGGAGAGGGCGCCGAATGGGTGCGCTCTGTGATGAGTGCGCCTCTGTAGAATGGGCTCACCGCCTCGCTCACTCTAAATAAAACGACCCCAAAATAGCTAGCAGCAGCAGGAGCTAGCACGGGCTGCAGTGGTTGGGGTGTGTAGTAGCAGCAGCAGGGGTAACCACAGTGCATTTCCCCAGTGTTTCCCTTTGTTGCTTCAGTTTACATTTGCCGTTGCAGCTGCGGCTGCAAGTGCAATTCTCGAACGCTTAGAAGCTGTTCTTTTGTTTGTGTGACTTTGATCATCTCTCATCTTTGGATCATGAACCTGCCTTGTATCTGACAGTTTTCTGCCTATTATTGCTGCTATTAGAATTAATTTCTAAATTACCCCTTTTTTCCCTTTCAATAAAAACCTCCATTCCCCTGACACTCTCTTTCTGAAAAAAATGTTTTTTGTCAATTGTGAAATTGAACACCCTTGTGACTGTTTTTGATGACATGAAAAGTGGTGTTACTTTTAAAAGGGTATAAAAAATTTTAATAGTAGCAAAGAGAGTGAGTGAATACTGTTCAAGTGAGTACTGGTGAAATCAACAAATTGTTGGGGTAACTTTTCCGAACGATTACTGTGACTGATTCGTCTGCAGGGGAGGATCAGAAGGAGACGAAGGAAGAGGATGAGCATGCTGACGGTGGTGCTTGAGATTGGTCCAAGAGGTGTATGTCTTAGGGCAGTCCGTGCACCGAAATGACAGCTCCCCGGAATGGGTGAGAAGGTGAACTGCTAGGTTGACCTGTTCGGTGAACACTTTCTGGCACTGGTCGCACTGGAACGACCGCTCGGCGGTGTGGCTGAGCAGGTGAACTGTCAGTTGACTCTGGCTGGTGAATGATTTCGGGCACTGGTCACACTGGTACGACCGCTCGCATATGTGTGCGTGAAGATGTTTTGTAAGATTACTCTGTTGGATGAATCTTTTCCGGCACCGGTCACATTGGAAGGGCCGCTCCCCCGTGTGAGACCGAATGTGAACTGTCAGTTGACTCTGGTTGGTGAATGATCTCGGGCACTGGTCACACCGGAATGGCCGCTCGTTTGTGTGTGCGCGAAGATGTTTGTTTAGATGACCATGACTGGGGAATGTTTTCGGACACTGGTCACACTGAACTGGTTGTTCAGTGTTAGAGTGTGTGCGACGGTGAACTGTTAGGGTGCTCTGTTCGGTGAATGATCTCTGACACCGGTCACACTGGAACGGCCTTTCGCCGGTGTGAGATCGGGTGTGAACTTTTAGGTGATACTGTCTGGTGAATGATCTCAGGCACTGGCCACATTGAAACGGCCGCTCGCCTGTGTGAATGCGAAGATGTTTTTTTAGGTCACACTTTTGGTTGAATGCTCTTGAGCAGACCGTACATTGGTACGGTCGCTGACCGGTGTGCATGCGAAGGTGAATTGTTAGTTTACTTTTTGTGATGAATGCTTTTGGGCAGACTGTACACCGGAACGGTTTCCACCGTTCATTATCAGTGTCCCTCTGGTCATCAGCTTCAGTGGATTGACGCACAACAACTGCAGTGGCAGCAGTGTTTGCCACTGTACCTCCATCGACAACTTCTGATAAAGCCATTGTTTGATCTGATAAAGTGATAACTGTTAGCTATTTTCGTAAAAATATTTTTATTGAAATTTACCTGTTTCAGTTGACTGCTGATGGCCAGGTTGTTCAGCATTGTCGTTCACAGCAGTGCTCGAAGGCACACTCTGATCAATTCGATTCAGAAGTAAAGTGTCAAGTGTAGGGCATGGGGGAAGTTGTACGCGAGGAGGAGGAGAGGGATAATTGGGAAAAGGAGAAGGAGGTGTGGTGTGATAGACAAACTGCTCATTGAACTGCCTGTTTGTCAAAGCCAGTTCATCCTCTTCTTCTTCTTCTTCCTCTTCTTCCACTTCTTCTTCCTCTGGTAAATTAGAACGAGCTGCTGGCAGTGTTGGCAGTGAATTTTCCCCATCGCCATCTTCTGAACCTAAATCAATCGTGCCCTCATCTTCGTTTTTGACTTCTACGACCACCTCTTCCTCGTCAGGAGCTGCTTCAACTCGGTGGTTCATGCTGTGGGTAACAGGAATTGTTGTTGATGATGAGGATGATGACGGTAAATTGAGAGAAGGGAAAAATTGGCGCCTGAATGCCCTAACAGAGAACTGCTGTTCTGCTGAAGTGCTGGCAGTGCTGCTGTCTTCAGAACAGAGTTCACGGAGAGGGCGCCGAATGGGCTCATGAATGCTCTCAGTTGAGCGCTCGCCCGTAGAATGGGCGCTCAGTGGCGTCAGTGTGGGCTTTGGGAATCACTGCCTTGGTTTCTCTCTCTATCTCAAGCCCTCACCTCTTCCTGTGAGAGAAAGAGACCCCAAAATATATAGCAGCAGGCTGTAGTATGTTGTGTGTGTGTGTGTATCAGCAGTGGTCACAGGCCACAGTGCATTTCCACCAGTGTTTCCCTCTGCTGCTTCAGCTTACATTGGCCGTTGCAGCTGCTGCTGCGGCAAGTGCATCGTTCCAACGTTTAGAACGCTGTTCATTCTTTCGTTTGTGTGACTTTGATCATCTCTCATCTTTGAATCATAAACCTGCCTGGTTTATTTTTTCGCCTATTATTACTGCCTATTAGATTTAACTTCTAACAACCATCCACCAATTTTTCTTCTCCAGAAAATTACTCCGTTCCCCTGACACTCTCTTTCTGAAAAAATGTATTTTTGTCGACTGTAAAATTGAACACTCTGACTGGTTTTGATGACATGAAAAGTGGTTTTACTTTTGACAGGGTATAAAGGATTGGGGTAGCAGTAGCAGAGAAAGCTGTACAAGTGAAAACTGATGATGATGATGATGATGACAAGTTGGGGGGGGGGGCAACTTTGCTGAACAGTCACTGTGACTGATTCAATTGCGGAAGAGGATTAGGAGGAGGATGAGCATGTTGACGGTGGTACTGGAGACCGGTACTGGAGGTGTATGCTTTGGGGCACACCGTACACTGAAACGGCCTCTCGCCTGTGTGTGTACGAAGGTGAACTGTAAGATTACTCTTTTGGGTGAATGTTTTCTGGCACCGGTCACACTGGTAGGGCCGCTCTCCGGTGTGCGTTCTAATGTGAACTATTAGGTTACCCTTTTGGGTGAATTCTTTTAAACAGACCGTACATTGGTACGATCTTCTCCATTTATTATCAGTGTCCCTCTGGTCATCAGTTTGAGTGGATTGATGCACAGCAACAGCAGTGGCAGCAGTGTTCATCACTGTACCTCCATTTACTGCTATTTCAGCCACTGCCACTGGTTGATCTGATAAAGAGATAACTGTTAGTGATTTTTGTAAAAATATTTTTATTGAAAAAAAGCTTACCGGTTTCAGTTGACTGCTGATTGCCAAGTTGTTCAGCATTGTGGTGCACTGTAGTGTTCTGAAATGCTCTTGAATCATTACGTTTCAGAATGGTGGAAGCATCATTGGGGCGATTAAGAAATGGCAAACGAGAAGGAGGAGAGAGATAATTGGGAAAAGGAGTTGGAGATGTGGTGTGGTGGACAAACTGCTCATTGAACTGTCGATTCGTCAGAGCCGTATGAGAAGAAGGATGAGCATGTTGACGGTGGTACTTGAGACCGCTACTGCAGGCGTATGCTTTTAGGCACACCGTACACCGGTAAAGCCGTTTTACGATGTGCTTGCGAAGGCAAATTGTTAGGTCACCCTTTTTGGTGAATGCTTTCGGGCAGACAGTCCATCGGTACTGTCTCCTCCGTTCATTATCAGTGTCCCTCTGGTCATCAGTTTCAGTGGATTGATGCACAGCAACAGCAGTGGCAGCAGTGTTCATCACTGTACTTTCATTGACTGCTATTTCAGCCACTGCCACTGGTTGATCGGATAAAGTCATAACTGTTAGCAATTTTTGTGAGAATATTTTTATTGAAAGAAAACTTACCAGTTTGAGTTGACTGCTGATTGTCAAGTTGTTCAGCATTGTCGTGCACTGTAGTGTTCTGGGGTGCATTTGGATTATTGGTGGAAGTATCATTGGGGCGATTGGGAAGTGGTAAATGAGGAGGGGGAGGAGGAGAGGGATAATTGGGAAAAAGAGTTTGAGGTGTGTTGTGATAGACTAACTGCTCATTGAACTGCCGATTCGTCAAAGCCTGTTCATCATCATCTTCTGGTGATGGCAGGAAATTTCCGCCCTCACCATCTTCTGCCTCCAAATCAACCGTTCCCTCATCTTCTGAGCTCAGATCAATCGTGCCCTCATCGTCGCTGTTCACTTCTACAATCTCCTCGTTGGCAGGAGCTGCTTCAACTCGGTGGCTCATGTTGTGCTTTGCTGAAGTTGTTGATGATGATGATGAGGATGATGACGACAAATTGGGAGAGGAAAGAAATTGGCTTAGCAGAGAACTGCTGTGTTTGCAAAGTGCTGGAAGTGTTGAGACTGCTGTGCTGTGTTGAAGACGGCGAGTTCACGGAGAGAGCGCCGAATGGGTGCGCTGGTTATGGCTAACTGCCTTTCTCAAGCTTTCTCTCTCTCTCAGGATGTTGTGTGTGTGTGTGTTTATCAGCAGTGGTCACAGGCCACAGTGCATTTCACCAGTGTTCCCCCCTGTGCTGCTTCCGCTAAGATTGGCCGTTGCAGCTGCAGCTGCAGAAAGGGTATTGCTCGAAAGCTTAGAACACTGTTTTTTCGTTTGTGTGACTTTTATCATCTCTCATTTTTGAACCATAAACCAGCTTTGTTTGTTTTTTGCCTAATATAACTGCTATTAGATTTAACTTCTGAAAAACATTCGCTACTTTTTTTCCTCCAGAAAATTCCTCCATTCCCCTGACACTCTCTTTTTGAAAAATGCATTTTTGTCTATTGTGAAACAAAACACTCCTTTGACTGGTTTTGTGAGAAAAAAGGTGATGGGCTGATGGTGAACGTCGTTGTCTGGCGTTTGGTTGTTCGCTCATTAGTTCGGGAGTGAAAGCTGTGTTGATGTCACTCTCGTTGTTGTGTCACACTTTGCTGCTGTAGTGATCGTGTTGATTGTAGCAGTTGTGTTGAAAGGAGAATTCGGTTGTCCGGCTCACCAATGTAGTGTTCCACTGCACGATGCAATAGCACTAACTCGATAGATTGGGCTGACTGGGATGAAAAGGTTCGCGATGAAATGACGTTGCGATGAAAAGGTTTGCGATGAAATGGCTGCGATGAAATGGCTTGCGATGAAATGGTTGCGATGAAATGACCCAGAATCGACTGGGCCGAGGCCGTTTATTAAGAGAGACAACGAGAGTAAAGTGACAAGTGAC
>JAALOO010001115.1_pt2 | contig 17597 bp, 15 predicted proteins | sample 7257641 | NCBI WGS metagenome assembly JAALOO01 (sample SAMN14085613, study PRJNA598686) | mite metagenome | biome: ENVO:01001000; feature: ENVO:01001002; material: ENVO:01001226; isolation source: single female mite from University of Michigan culture on fish food culture... ...
GACAGCCTCTCTCAGTTCTGACGTCACAGCAGATCCGCCCATCGCGTACACTACTGCTCCTCTCTACACGCTACTCTTCTGTTTTGTTGCCGGCGAGCTGTCAAAACATTGAGCCGGCAACAAAAAAACTGCAACGCAGCTGCAATTCTCAGTCACCCACGCCCGAGACGATTTCTTCCACTTCCAGTATCCTGATTTAGTTCCGATAGCCTGCTCGGCAACTACGACAACAATCGCCTTCGTTGTGCTGGCGAGATTCAAAACCAATTCGAAGATATCTCAATCAACCAGAGTTTACTGTGTGTTTGTTTCTATTTTTATTGCAGCCAGCAAACATCAAGCTAAACAACAGCATTCCAGTGCATTGTTGGTCGTCGCCTGCTTATCGTGTCTGCTTTCCCTGACAACAAAACATAAAAGCTCCATCACTCATTCGCCATTGGGCATTTGCAAGTTTGCCTTCTTTTTCTGGCTGCCTTGTTGGCTGTCTACTTTTACCAGGTACAGCAAACAGTACAGGTGTGTATTTGTGTGTGCTTATCAGTAGATGTATTGTATAAAACAGCAGTCACCTAGTTTTTTATTGCCCATGGCGACACTGTCACCCAGCACGGGCAACGGCTTTTTATTGCCCCATTTGGTGATGATATAACACTGCTGTACTTCTTCTTCTTAACTTGCTGATTCACATCAATCGCTGACACTTCATCTTTTCCCTTCCTCACAGAAGCCTTCAGACGCACAGCCAATTGCAGATCATTTGTTGAAGATGGCCGCCACTCCTGCCGAACTGACCGCCGCCGTCAACGGACAGGCGCCCTTTGTCGTTGACCTGCTGAAAGCACTGTACCAGAAGGACAAAAATCTTGTCCTCTCACCGTACTCGCTGGTCTCTGCTCTGGCGCTCCTTCTGCCGGGCACCGATGGCGAAAGTCGCTTTGAAATTGCCCGCGTCATCTTTGACCAGGCGGCCAAGGACGCTTCTGCCGCTGATCGCCACGTGGAGCTTTTTGCGCAGACCAATGACGCCAACTTGAAGACCAACTCGGAGACGCTTCGCATTGCCAACCTTCTGTACTCGCATCTGAGGTAAGCACTGGTGACGTGTTCTTTTATTTTAAGTTTTGCTAATCAAATCTACTGTTGTTGTTTCCACCAGTTTCCCGCTGAACCCGCAGTACGTGGCCACGCTGACGAAGCGCCTGCGCGCCGTCGCCAAAGAGCTGGACTTTGTGGGCAAAAACGACGTCGCTCTGGCCACCATCAACAGCGATGTGTCAGAGGCCACCAAGGGCCTCATTCCCAGCCTGCTGGACTCCATCGACCCGGCCACCCGGGTGATCCTCGTCAATGCCATCCACTTCAAGGGTCTCTGGGCAAGGCAGTTCGACAAGTCGCTGACCGCCGCTGACGCCGACTTCACGAAGAGCAACGGCCAGGTGGTGAAGGCGGCTCTGATGTACAAGAAGGCCAAGTTTCCCTTCTACTACGACGAGGAGAGCAAGGCCAAGTTTGTGCAGCTCGACTACAAGCCCGAGGGCGGCAACATCGCCATGGTGGTAGTCCTCCCTGACGCGGGCACCACTCTCGAGTCGTACATTCGCAACTCCCTCAAGGCTGCCACGCTCCAGGAGAAGCTGCAGCTCTTGGCGACGGACGCTGACGTCCGCCTGAAGCTGCCTCGCTTCAAGCTCGAGTCGACGCACTACCTCTCAGGGCCGCTGCAAGGCCTGGGCGTCCGTTCGGTCTTTGGCCCCAAGGCAGACCTGAGCAAGCTGAGCAGCGCCTCGCAGCAGCTGTACGTCGACCAGGTCATCCAGAAAGCGGTCATCGAGGTGAATGAGGAGGGCACCGAGGCGGCGGCCGCCACCGCCATTATGATGCGCTGTCTGATGCTCAGCCCTGAGGAGGAGTTCACCGCCGACCGACCCTTCCTCTACATGCTCGTCGCACAGCACGGCTCCGCTCGGCAGATTCTCTTTGTCGGCACAGTGGAGGATCCCACCAAGTCGCAGTAAACAGTGCTCTACCAAGTACATCTGTTTTGGTGTCTAACTGTAGCTGCTTTGGAGCTTCACTTTTTGAAATTAAATAAACTAAAGTTGCCGAATCTGTCAGTGTGCCTGTTGAAGCATCGGTGATCAAGTTGAAACTACTGATGAGGTTGCTGCTGAGTAGAAGAGACTTTTCCACAACTTGGAATGATCATGCAATCATATAATTCTGCTTTTACTCGAAACAATAAAAAACATTTTGCCGGCCTAACCTTTCAGTGGTGTTGACTTGTGTTCTAGAGAAACTTGACTCCATAGGAGTTGTCCATCTTCATGATGGTCGCCTTGCCTTTGTCCTCAAGAATTTTGAGCGCCTTGAGGAGAATTCGCTCGTCCAGCCCCCTCAGCGATGAGTCCGCCCGCTCGTCGTCGGTGATCTCGTAGAAGGTGCAAATGGTGTTTGCCATCGACTTGGCGTCTACCCACTTCTCCACTGTGCTCGCCCACTCGTCGGGCTTCAACCAGAAGACCAGGCACTCCTGCTGGCGGTTGCCACCGTCAGTGTTCTTGTTCTTCTTCTCGCTGGTGCCCTCTGGCCGGACCCACTCTATGCGGCCGCGTTTCGCCATCTCCTGCAGTATCGTCAGCAGACTTTCCTCAGTCAGACTTCGACTGATGGCGTCATTGCGAAAGGGCGCCTTGGTCAGGCAGTCGCCAATGTTGAGCGAGAAGATGCGGTTTCGCCGACAGTAGTCGAGAATGATCTCCGTCCAGGCGTCCATCTGTAGACGCCTGGTTTCAGTATTTGGCTGAATGGTGAAGAAGGGCGGAAAGCTGTACTGCCAGTAGTCGGACATTGTGACCGGTGGTGAGTTGACGACCAATTCTGCTAGACTAAACAAGGGTGAGCTACTGTTTACCAAACATCCGAAAGACATTTTACTTACTCTTTTAGCCAAACAAAAAACGTCAAAAGTAGATTCACATGAGGTTGTTTACAGTCTAGTCAGCTGACAGATCGACTATTTTCACGGGTTTCGTTCGGGAAGTTTTGTTGACGTAACCAAAAAAGAAAAAAAACATTTTGCAAGTGACATCGGCTGATATTGTTTCCAGGCTCGGCCGCCGCCGTATCTCATTTGCACCATTCATTAACTTTCATCGCCGACTAGCTGGCAGAAAAATGAGGCCAACTTCGTTATCGCAATAGCTGACCTGAGCATCGAGGAAGAACCGTTTGTTTTTGCTGGCACAACAGGTGAAGGAGAAGCCGTTCTGTTGCTATATTCGAAAACAGCTGTTATACTTTAAAGTGTTCTATTGGTACCCATCTCACTGGTTAACCTGTGACCATGTCTTTCGCTCGCTTCTTGAGATATTCTACGACCATCGGCATTGGTGGATATTCCGCCTACGTTCTGCAGCAGAACAACTGGTGAGTGGTGAAAAGTGCCGATGATGCCCCAAAGTCTAAAGTCGTTTTGTTGCAGGGACGCCCGGAACATTGGCATCGTTCGCTTCGGCCGCGCTGCCTGGATCGTCGGCCAGGTGTCGGTTGACTACAAGTTTTCCGTCTCCGAGTTGACGGACGATTCGGAGGAGACCTGCGAAAAGTGGTCGCAATGCCACCTCCGCTCTGCGCAGCGTCTGCTGAAGCTGTGCTCCCAGAACGGCGGCGTCTTCATCAAGGTGGGCCAGCACATTGCCGCGCTGGACTACCTCGTGCCGAAGGAGTACGTGGACACGCTGAAGGTGCTGCACAGCAGAGGCCCACGAACCGACCTGATTGACATTGAGAAGGTGATCAAGGAGGAGACCGGCAAGGAGGTGAACCAGCTCTTTGACAACTTCGACCCGGAGCCGCTGGGCGCCGCATCGCTGGCGCAGGTGCACAAGGCGACGCTGAAGACTACCGGGGAAACGGTGGCGGTGAAGGTGCAGCATCCCAACGTCCTTCGCCACAGCGTCGTCGACATGGCCACCATGGAGTTCCTCTTCACCGTCGTCTCGAAGATATTTCCCAGTTTCAACTTTCTGTGGCTCGCCGCGGAGACCCGGCGAAACTTGCCTTTTGAGCTGGACTTTTACAATGAGGGCAAAAACTCCGAGACGATGGCGGGCATTTTGGCTAAGTTTCCCTGGCTGAAGGTTCCCAAGGTATGATGGAGGTGGTCACTTTGTTGCGTCATTACTATTTGCTTTTTCTTCACAACAGATCTACTGGAACCTCACCTCTAAGCGGACACTGGTCATGGAGTACGCTGAAGGAAATTTCGTCTCCGATCGGGAGTACTTTATCAAAGCGAAAATCGACACTGCCGAACTGTGCAACCGAATCGAGCAAATGTACAGCGAGATGATTTTTCTCAGCGGCACCGTCCACTGTGACCCTCATCCGGGCAACATTCTGGTGAAGAAGAACGGCCGCGACTTTAACATTGTCCTCCTCGACCATGGCCTCCTCACGGTTAGTACACTGACATAATTTGCAGTGTTGTTGTTGAGCAGCTTTGTTGATCTGGCTCTTCCTTTTCTGCAGCGACTGACGGACGAATTTCGCGAGACGTACTGCTGCATGTGGATGGCAGTGCTCAATGGCAATGAGCCGGAGATCATTCGATGTGCGAAGAAGATGGGCATCGACCTGGGCAAGGAGCACTACGCACAGCTGCTCAGCTGCATGATCACCGCCAAGCCCTGGTCAGCGGTGAAGCGCGGCCTGGCGAATGTGCCCGACGAGAAGACGAGAAACGCTGAGGTAGGATATGATCACTTTTTAATGCCACTCGAAACTGACCACGAATTTCTGCCTGAATTTCACAGAAAGACGAACTGCGCAAGAACGCCTCTCGCTACTTTGGCGACATCAGCAAGATCCTCGCCACCGTCGACCGGCAGCTGCTGCTGCTGATGAAGACGAATGACCTCATTCGGTCGATCGCCTTCACACTGGGCAATGATGAACGCCGGTCGTTCCTCACCATGACCAAAGCATGCTACTCGATGCTGCAGCAGAAGAAGGCCCGAGAGTCGGGCAACTCGCTGGTGAAGCTAGCTTTGCAGATGCAGTCGCAGTGGTTCTTCTTCAAAATTTGGGTCTACTCGCTGTACCTGTGGCTTACCTGGACCGGACCCAGTCGGAAGATGGTCGCTTAGGGAAGCCTCTAAAGCTGCTGCCGAAGTGCAATATACAAGCCTTTACCCCGGTGTCCATCTCTTTGAATTAGGTTCACACCCTGTGCATTCTGTTTTCTCTCCTCTAAAATCTCATAATTTATCTCCCCGTTCAAAAACAAAACAGGCAATTGGTACTATTTCCCGAATGGCTTTTATGTTTGTGCATTTAACGAGCGGTGAACAAAAAAAGTATATAGATTTGTAGATAAAAAAAGTGAGCCGAGTTGGAGTTGGAGTTGAAGTAGAATTGTAAAATAGTTGTGCCGGGCTGCTCCTCCAACGGCGGAACATGATAAAGAGATGCGTGGAAGAGGGAGAAAGTTTGTGAAAGATGTTGAGTATCAAAAATATGATGATGAAATAGAAAGGGGTCGATTGTGGGGATAGGAGAGATTTGGCATCTGTGGAGGGGGGACATTGAAAGGAAGGGAAGACTCTCCGGTCGGTCAGGGCTTGAACTTGATCATCGGTATCTGCTTGCTGTTGAGGCAGATATCGCAGACCCATTCCGCGTACACCTCCTGCTTCAGCATGATGAACGCCCGCTCGCTGAGACCGGTACAGGCGCGATGGAACCAAAAATTGCAGCCCGACTCGCAGAGGATGCCCTGGTCGGATTCGGTGACCTCCTTGTGGCAGATGCCGCACGGGTAGATGGGCGGCGCATTGGGATTGTTGGGGTTGAAGACCATCGACTGCTCCGGCGGGTACGTTCGCCCGGGCATCATTGAGCTGGGGGGAGGCGGGGGGCCGCCCGGATGGGGGCCAGATCCAGGCGGTGGTGGAGGGCCGCCCATGCGAGGCGGCGGTGGGCCGTTCATGCCTGGAGGTGGTGGTGGTGGTCCGTGAGGTGGTCCGTGTGGGTGACCTCCGCCGCCGCCCGGACCATGTGGGCCGCCGGGATGAGGCCCTCGAGGTCCCATCATACCCGGTGGCGGTGGGCCGCCCATCATCGGCATTCCATTCGGGCCACAGCCAGGCCCGCCCATCATCATTCCTGGTGGCGGCCCGTGGCCATGTGGAGGTGGTGGCCCGTGAGGCATTTGGCCGCCAGGTCCCATAGGGCCGCCCATGTTGGGTGGCATTCCGTGCGGCGGCATTCCCTGGAGCCCTCCCCCAGGGCCTCCGGACATCATCGGCGGTGGGTTGTCGTCGAATGGATTGGAGGCAAAGAGCGTGTCCCCGTAGCCGCTGTGTGGCTGTGGAACGTACATCTGGTGCCCTGGGCCGCCCATTCCGCCAGGGTCGCCATTCTGGTGCATGTGACTCTGAGGACCGGCATTAGCGTTTGCATTTGCCGCATTGGCGCCCCTGTTTGCCGCCGACCCTCTCCGCTTCTTTGCTGGCTTTGGCGGTGCTTCGGAGCCATCTTCAAGGGTCACCACGGCAGGTGTCTTTTTAGGTTTCCGTTCTCGAGGCATTTATCTTTACGCCAGACAAGTTGTTGACATCAAACTGCCTGTTTCACCACAACAAAAATGATGCGTTGGAGGAGTTGAGGATCAGTTGACTGAAATGATGATTGATCTGCTGATTGTCGTTAAACTTAATGAAATAAAAGCAGGTAACTTAGCAGCCGATGATGAGATCTTCAACATCACAACAAACATGAAAATGAAGATGCACAGAAGATTCAAAACAGAGGCCTTATGTTGATGAGAAAGTTGAGCACAGGACACTGTTGCCTGGTGAGCTCATTTGTTTATTGCTGCGTGTTGGGTAATCAGTGAGCGCGATTCCCCTTCACTGACCGGATGAAGGTATCCGCTGTGAAGATGTCGGTTATCGGTTATCATCACTGATCACCGTCCATTAGAAGGTGGTCAGATCGGGCATCCAAAATCTGCTGTCTTGCAAGACAGATTTTCGACTATTGTCATCGACCGGTGTGACTGCAGTCGATACAGTCGCCAATTTGAAAAAAAGAAAAAGACACAAAATCTGCAGAATTACAACAGAATGGCTGTTTTTATTGTTAAACAATATATCAGATCAAGACAGTAGAAAAATCTTGGTGGTAAAATATACAAAAAGCAACGTTAAAAAGTAGTATAAGTAGTATTTGATTGGCTCACTGCCAAAGTGATCAGTACCAGTCATTGATGCTGTAGAGATCTTCGTAGGCGTTCTCATACTCGGTAAGCAGTGGCAGGTGATCGCGGTAGACACTGTGACTCTTGGCGACAGTGACCACCTTCAGGTCGACCATTCCGCGGTGACCCACACGGTACAGGTCCGTCTGACCGGTGGACCAGATGACCAGGGCGGCGCTGTTGCCCGTCTGTTCGTTCCACTCCTGGATCTGCTCCACCCTGCCCTTCTTGCCGCCGTCCTGGTTCTCCCAGGTCCAGTCAATGCCTACGGTAGAATTCAAACATTAAGCAACTTTGACCATCGAATCTTAGCAACAGTTGTACCTCTGACCACTTTGGCACCAGGCAGGATGCCTTTCAGTGGCACCTTCTTGGCGCCCTTTCTTGGGCCAACGGTTCTCCGTTGATCACTGAGAGGAGAGTCGATTCGATAAAAGTGGTGCTTGACGCTGTGCTGATCAGTATGGTAGCACTGGGAGCAGAGGTCGTAGTTGATGCAGACGGCGCACTGCCAGCGAATGCCGAAAATGCCCGCTCGGTGGTGGCAACTGTCGCAGATGGCACTTTCATGGCGAACTCCACATGGCCCGGTGTCCACGAGGTGGACGTCTTCGGGACGATAGTTGGCAATGGTGCCATTATCCCAGGCGATCACCACGATAATTGGCTCGCCAGGGTAGAGCTGGTTCACCTGACGAATCGTTCCAAGGTGGCCGTCGCCGCCGTCCTAAACAGATATTTAACATATTGGAAAAAGATAGAACACAAATGACACACAAACACTTTACCTGTTTAGACCACTTCCAGTGCTTTCGATTGCGAATCACACGGGCGCCAACGACATCGGCGACATCCAAAGCGAGCATCTCGTTCTCTTCTCAGCTTGTTACGCGAGCTTTAGTAGTGACTTGTTGCCTGGCCGCTGTTGCCAACTCGAATGCCATCACACAGCCATTCATCTTTGTCTCCAAAGCTCGGTCATCGGAAGCAGCAGCAGCAGCAGCAGCTTTCTTTGAAGCAGCCTTAAGAGAGCTAGCATTGTGGCACGAGCCGCAGTTTTAAAAGCGGCGAACATCTGGCGTGGGGAGGCGACAGAGAGAAGGCCTTTGGAAGTGCGAGAACGCGTCATAGCACGCGTCCTGACGTGCGGCAGATGTTTTGTCTCCTCTGACCTTTGCACAACTTACCAACAGGCGGACAGGTCAGCTGCAGCAGCAGGGCGACCCGAGGGGAAAGAGTGCACTGCTGACACGCGCGCGCGGGCAAGCTCAGAGACCGGCCCAGACAATGGTCATTGAGGAAACGATAGACGAGACCACTGGCAGGGATTCCCTAATAGGGAAAGCTCGTCTCTAGGCCCGCAGGCGACAGCTGTCCTGGTACGTCTTCTACGACTGGCGCGACGATTTAAATTTTCGGTTGGCTTGAGAAACAAATCAAACAGCCACTCTTCTTGCACATTCTTCACTGGCCAACGCGCGCGCAACTGTCACCAAAACATCTAATCGAGTTTTGCATCATCAAACTGTTTGTTTGTTTGGAACCACCAGTCACCGTGATGGAGCAAAAAGAAAACAAAGTAAATTCAAATCCCAAGAAGCGGCTGTCACAGTCATCTTCATCGCTCTTTGCGAAACCACTTTTGAAGCCAGTTCCGAGAGCTGACATCGCCAAAAAGTCAACAACAACTTCTAAAGCCAATAGCAAGCCTGCTCTTGCAACACCAACTTCGGTGGCTACCACTGAGAATGGCTTCAAAACACCGTTTAAACCAGTGCAATCACGCATCAAAGCGACCAGTTCAACTACTGATCTTGGAAACATTAAGGCAAAGATTCAAGAGGAGATGGCTGCACTGGACATTGAAAAGCCACTGCTGGATCCAATAAGTAAATCAGTAATGAAGCCTACTGTACGTCAAAATTTGCTTTTAAACAAAATCAACACACCACTCTCAGCAAAGAAAGGTAAGCAACTTTGTGTGCAACAAAATCTTTATGGCTGTTATAAATGTTTCTTTTAACCCATTTCAGCTCCAACCAACTTTAAGGGCACATTTAATTTCGATCCTACATGCGTCACTGGCATTCCGTTGATTCAACCAAAGAAGACTACAGTCCCAAAGCCATTCACGTTTGCCTCTGACAAGTTGGCTGCCAAACGAGCAATTCCAAAGTAGAATAACCTAACCTAATCTGCATCCTCATCACCATCTTATTCTTAAAGATGACAACTGTAAATATTACAAAACAGAGATTTATTTTCCAAGTGTTTATTATCCACACTTACACACACGCATATTTATATTAAAGTGACAATGTCTAAATCATTGAATAGGGGAGAATGTTTCTTACGAGGTAAGCTTGAGGTAACTGTAATGTGAACAATGATACCTTCTTCGAACATGTGCTTAGTAATGTGGGGGCTATAATGACGAAGAAAGTAGTGTGTCTAGGAAGAACTCCATGTGTTTCAGTAGAAAAGTAGAATAGCAGTAATAGTGAACAGTTAACTGTTATTGGGATTCTCTCCTCATCATCTAATCCATTTGTACACCGAATTCATCGCCTCCTTACGCCTCTTCTGCGTCGTACTTGAACCTCTCCACTGAGTTGGCGGCATGTTCCTCTTCGTGTTTTCCCAGTTCGTCCGCATCCATGCACGTGTAGTGGCAGCTGGGCCAGGTGCAGCGGTACATGACCGTCGTCTCCAGTTTGCGCTTCTTCTGCGGTCGCTTGACGCCCTTGTGCGAGTGAGTGACGTGCTTGTTCAGGTCGCCATTTCGCTTGAAGCCCTTGCCGCAGTTCTCGTAGGGGCAGAAGAAGTTGCGCACATCGGAGTGCGTCAACTTGTGCACATTGAGGGTGTTCATGTAGTAGGTGACGTACTTGCAGTTCGGAAAGTCACATCGGTACACGGGCTGCTCGTTGGAGTGGGTCAACACGTGGACATAGTACGCCTTTGGAGACTTGTACACGGCGTCGCAATTTTCATGACGACAGCGGAAGACGACGTTTTTGTGAATGTTCCGGTGGCGGTTGTGGTTGCCGCTGTCCTTGCTCAGCTTGCCACACACCTCGCACTTGTACTTTCCGCCGTGAACCGTGTTCTTGTGCTTGCCCAGAATGGAGCGAAAGTGCGTCGCAAAGTTGCAGTTTTCAAAGTCACAGCGGTAGGCGCGGATGGTGTACTGGTGGTGACGCTCCTTCAGGTGAGCGATCATCTCCTGAGCTGTGGAAAACTTGGTCTGACACAGTTCGCATTCATCGGTGATTGTTGTGTCCTCCATGAGAATCTCGTTGTCGAATTTCACTGTAACAAACAATTAGAGTCAATTAGTCAACGGGCTTTAGCAAGCACAACTTTGGAGACTTACTCGAAGTGACCAACTCAAGCTGCTGGTCCTGCTCGTTGCTGTTATTGAGAAGCATGATGATCTTATTGTTTGTGGATTTGCCATTTTCGTCCACCTCGATAATCTGCTCCGAGTTTGGATCCACTTCCATGTTGTCGCAGATCACTGTAGTCACATTGCTGTCGTTGACGCTCTTCAGGTAGATGATGTTCTCATTGGTTGTTATGCCACCGCTGCTCTCACCGGTGCCATCAAAGTTAGAAGTGCCTGGCGCACTCTCCAGTTCAACTGTTTCGCCATCGGCATATTCTCGCTTGATAGTGGCCTGCATTGAACTGCTCGCAAGGCCATGGTCAATACCTGAACAGAAAACAAAGCTGTTAAAGCCATCACATTCAAGAGAATCATCCATCGCTTACCTCGGTGAGAAATTTCAATGTGTCTTGACAGTTCTCGCTCTCGCGAATAGGTCCGTTTACAATTAGAATATGCGCATGTGTAGCGCCGACGGTTAGAGCCATGTTTCTGTTGATGGATCTGCAGATTTCTTCGTCGCTTGAATACTGAATCGCATCCCTCCACGGGGCACTTGTGCTTGTACACCAGCGACCGGTCTTTGTGAATTAGCGAGTGCGTGTAGAAGGATGGACGATCCTTGAAGACTCGGCCACAACCTTCAATGTCGCACTTAAACTGCTTCGTGATGGTCAGCCCGTGTTCAGTCTGCTTGTGGCGGTCCATTCGGCCAATGTAGATGTCTGTGTAGTCGCACAAGTGACACTTTAGCTTATCCTGTGCAAACGAGATAAACAACAACATTAGTAAGCAGTACTCAATAGAGAAAGCAGATAACACTAACCTTCTTTTTGATGTGCAGTTTGTAGTGCTGAACCAACATTGACTTTGACTCGAATCCTTCGTTGCACATTTCGCAAATTAGATTCACCTCAGGGTGAAAATTCTTTTCGTGCTGGAACATGGTGAGCAACTCAAAAGGCAGATTGCATCCCTCATGGTTGCAGATCACCATTGGATTCTCAGAGTGCTCAAGAATGTGAGCTTCGAGTTTGAGACGACAGCGAGCTTTGTGGCCACAGGCTGGACACTCGGGCAGCTCAGCGGTCTTCTGTCCAGGTAGCTTACGAATAGATGGAGTGGTGACAACCTCGCCATTTACGATCTGAACCAGACCCCCTATAAATAAAGAGCGTTCGCAAAGTGTCAAGCTAGAGTAAACAAACCAAAACAAGCTTTTACTTACCCTCAGCAGTTGTGTCCAGCTCATTCTCGTAGTCATCGTCCATGGTCGTTTCGGCAAACTCAATCTGGTCATCCTCGGTAAAGACGAAATCGGTGTTGATTGGATCGCACAGTTCGTTGTACTTTGCTTCATCCTCACTGATGAACGTCACCAGGTCTGCTTCCAGATCATCGAGTACGTTCTTGTACTTGAAGTGCGGATCTTGCTCAAAGTACTCATCGTAAATCAGCTCGCAGACATTCTTGTACTTGTACATGATTTCGAAGCACTTGCCCATGTACTCCAGCTGGTCCTTGAGCTGCTTCACCTGTTCGTAATGCAGGTTGACAAACTCATCAATGGAGACGGGAATGCCCGCCTCGGCGTCGACGGGGGCGTCCTCGCCGTCAACGGGGCCATCCTCGGCGGCTGCATTGCCACTCCCCACCAGGTCGGCGATCTCAAGCGAGCTCCCGGTGATCTCCTGTTTGATGTTAATTAGGTCCGCCGATGACACTTGGTGCTCTACAGATGCCTCACCAGTGGCACTGTTGTCCGGCATCGTTTGTGTAGTAAAAAAGCGCTTTAGGTCGAGACAATGTTGGATTAGAATAGCAGAAGTGTGTGGAAACGCTGGAAAATAGCTGAATCCAACAAAATAGTGCAGCTGCTGAAAATCAGAGGAGCGAGCGAGCTCAAGCGTGCTCGGGCAACCGTCGTCATTTCTGGCGTAGAGAACGCCAGAGGACCGTTCGTAGAGGACGTTGCCGTTTTAGTTTTTTTTGTTTTCAGACCATTTTCTTTTCTCTTCTTTAGTATTTTTTGTTCCAAAGCTAAAAAGTGTTTCCAACTTTTTGTCAACAAGTATGTGTGGGCGTGTCTTTTAATGGTATGAAGTAGAAACGGTAAAAACTAGAGAAGATGTGATGATGAAATGCAAAATGATTGCCCGCCAAAGGACACCACCCAACGTCGGAAGAGGGCAGCAGCGCAGCAGTGTTTGTGTTTGAAAAGATTTACCGATTTTTTCAGTTGCACTCCAGCCATCAACAGAGGACTGAAGGCAAAGATGAGACCTAAAGCGAAGCGACTGATCAACGGCGGTGGCCATGGAAGAGCCTCCAAGGGCGCCAACACTTCGGCCTGTAATGTCGAGAAAGACTTTGAAGAGGACTTTCACGAAGATGTCGGCCATCAGAGTAAGTGTGCTGTCCCATCTGACCAGCTGTCAGTGGTTTGGCGGGAAAACTGCCTTTCTTTTTCATCAGTTATCTCCTAACTAACAGTTATCCACTTTTAGTCATTGATGACATTTACATGCCACCACCTCCCAAGCATCCAAACCTGACCGGCAACCAGTTAGGAGAACGACTGATCATTGTCGATATTGAAATTACCAACTTCAAATCGTATGGCGGGACGGTGGTTCTGGGACCTTTCCACAAGGTACGACTGTCCAATCGCTAAGAGCCATCTGATCTATCTAATCTTTATTATTTTACAGGCTTTCAATTCAATCGTCGGTCCCAATGGCAGTGGCAAGTCGAATGTCATCGACTCGATGTTGTTTGTTTTCGGATACAGAGCTTCAAAGATCCGCTCCGCCAAAATCTCCAACATTATTCACTACTCTGACACAATGCCAAACTGCACCTATGCCAAGGTGCAGGTTAACTTTGCCATGCTCAACGACAAGGTAAGATGCTGTTAATCAAGCTGCTGAAATGACTAATGACATGTTTTGCTTTGTAGGGCGGCCTTGACCACGAAATCATTCCCAACTCCAATTTCTCCATCTCTCGAGTTGTCGAGAAGAACAACAATTCCTACTATATGATCGACGGTTCTCGTGTCGGCTTCCGCGATGTCTCAAAGAAACTGGAAGAGTTTGCCATTGACTTGCGCTACAACCGTTTTCTCATTCTCCAAGGCGAAGTGGAGCAAATTTCACTCATGAAACCAAAGGGCGAAAATGAAGGCGACACGGGCATGTTGGAGTTTCTCGAGGACATCATCGGCACCAGTCGCTACAAACTGCCAATCAAGCAGCTGAATGACAAGTACTACGCTTTGAATGAGGAGCGCACAGTGTACGTGAATCGTGTCAACCTCTGTCAGAAGGAGCTCAAAACCGTTTCTGAACTAAAAGACGAAGCGGTGAAGGCGCTTGAGATGCAGAACAAAATTTTCATTGAAAAGTCCAAAATATACCAGCTCCACATTCACGAGGAGTCTCGCCTACTGGAGGCTGATGAGGCCGAGTTTGCCCAGGAGCAGGCAAAGTTGGACTGCCTCGACGAACGTCTTAAAGAGGCTAATAAGCAGTGTGAAGAACTCGAGGCCCAGGAGAAGGAAAAGGCAGGCGAGTGGTTAAAGATGAAGGAAGATCGGGATAAGCTGAAGGCGACGTGGGAGGAATGCAATCAGAAGGACTACTACCTCCATAAAAAAGGAAAGGCCACCAAGAAGGACATAAAAAAGTTGTCCACGCAGATTGAAGCGGACGAGGCCAAGCTGGAGGAGCTGAAGAGGGCGGCGGAGGAGAACAACGACGACACGGAGACGAATCGTCTGGAGGCGGAACGCGCCAAGCTGGAGAAGGAACAGGAGAAGATCGACGAGCAGCTGAAGGAGGGGACGCAGGCGGCGCAGGAGGAGTGCGCCGACCTCATCACCGAACGCGATGCCCTCGACGGGAAGCTGACGCAGTTCAAGGAGGAGACGAGCGGAAAGAAGAAGGCCCGAGACGAGGCGGAGAACAATCTGATGGTGCTCACCGTCCAGCGCGACAAGGCGAAGACCAAGGTGACCGGACTGGAGACGAAGCTGAAGCACCTGAACGACGAGACGGAGGAAAAGCGGGCCAAGGTGGCCAGGTTTGAGGAGGAGTTGCCCAGGCAGAGGGCGCGCATTGCGGAGAAGACGGCGGTCGTCGGCGAGCTGGAGCGCGAGCACCAGCAGCTGGAGACGCAGCTGAGGACGAAGCGCGGCGAGCTGCAGACGCTGGTCAGCGAGAAGGACAGCGCAGTGTCGGGCGACAAGGTGCACAAGGCGCTGATGGAGGAGATGCGACAGGGCCGCCTGCAGGGCATCTTCGGCAAACTGGGCGCTCTGGGCGCCATTGACGAGAAGTACGACGTGGCGGCGTCCACCGCCTCCGGCCGCCTGCGCAACTACGTGGTGGACACGAGCGAGAACGCCAAGGCGGCGAATCGCTTCCTGAAGGAGTTCAACCGAAACCGCGCCAACGCCGGCTCTGTCACCTTCATCATTCTCGACAAGCTGGGCGACTGGACGCGAAACTACCGCAGCACGCGCCAGTACCCGGAGGGAGTGCCGCGCATCTTCGACCTGATTCGCGTCAACGACCAGCGCTTCCTGCCCGCCTTCTACTTTGCCTTCCGCGACACGCTGGTGGCGGACGACCTGGAGCAGGCCTCTCGAATTGGCCACAGTGCCGAACGGCATCGGGTGATCTCACTGAAGGGCGAACTCATTGAAACCGACGGATCAATCTCCGGCGGTGGGCGGCCGTGCTCCGGTGCGATCGGCACCACCGTTCAGCAGGAGACGGCCTTCGACCAGCAGCGCATCAATGACCTGGAGGCGGAGATGGAGGAGCTCAATCAGCTGAAGGGCCAACTGGAGCCGAAGATCGACACTGCCCGACGAGAGCTGAACCAGCTGAAGAATGACCTGAAGGTGATTGAAGACAACTTTGCCATTCTCAATCAGGACATTCAGCAGAATGTGAGTCGAATCGAGCAGACGGCGGAGAACCTGCGCAATGCCAAGGCGGAGATGGAGCGCTTCGAGAACAGCCCGGAGATTGAACGGGCGGAGGCAATCTACCAGGAGAAGAGGGAAATCTATGAGCGGGAAGAGGCGAAGATGGCCACGGAGAAGGAGAAGCTGGACGAGCTGAATGAGGAGATCAACACCAAGCTAATCACACAGCTTGAGCCCTTTAAGAAGCAGAAGAAGGCGCTGGAGAAAAAGATGAAGGAGCTGGTCGCCAAAATCAACTCAATTGCCTCGGATCGGAAGAACTGCGAGTTGCAGTTGAAGAAGCTGGAGGATGACCTGGAGACGAGCCGGGCGACCATTGCCCAGCAGAAAGAGGAGCTAGAGAAGATTGAGGAGGAAAAGACGAAGGTCACCGAAGCGGGTGTCGAGGCGAACAACCTCTACGAGCAGGCGATGAAGGACGTCGAGGAGTTGGGAAAGACGCTTGAGCAGATGCGGAAAAAGGCCAAACACCTGGAGGAGGCGATGAAGAAGGCGAACAGTGAAATGGTCGATGTCGGACATGAACTTGATAAGAAGCAGAAGGTGCTTGATGAGAAGCGGAAGAAGAAAAATGAGTACTGTGCACGACTGGCAGATATTGTGCTCAATCAAATTGATCTCGATTCAGACGATGAAAATGAAGAGGATGACGAGGAGAAGGAGGAGGAGGAGGATGAGGGCGAAGATGGCGAGGGAACGGAAAAGGCCAATGCGGCAAATGGAGAAGCAACGCCAACGGAAAATGGAGTCGACGGAGAGCAGCAGCAGCAGTCGAATGGCGATGCTATGGACGTGGACCAGGAGATCGGCGCTGCCAATGGTGACATTGCCGATTCGGACGCTCAAACCGATCAAGTGAACCCTGCTGATTCCTCAAACGATAAGGAGAATGGAGGTAAACAGAAGGGGAAAAAGAAGACCAGAAAGGAGAGGCCACTGTCGGTCATTCCAAAGCTGAGTGCAGAGGAGCTAGATGAACTGAACGTCGACTCGGTCCGCGCAAAGATCAAGCGACTGGAGAGCGAGTTTAGTAAGCTCAATCCAAACTACGCCGCCATTGAGGACTACAAACGCGCCAGAGAGGACTTCAGGGCAAAGTCGACTGACCTAGAGAATGCCACCAGCCGCCGTGACCTCTACATGGAGCACATGAAGCAGACGAAGGAGATGCGCCTGAAGGAGTTCAAAACGGGCTACCACTCGATTGCCCACAAGCTGAAGGAGCTCTACCGGACGATCACGCTGGGCGGTGACGCCGACCTGGAGTTTGTCGACTCGCTGGACCCCTTCTCCGAGGGCATCAACTTTGCCGTGCGCCCCAACAAGAAGAGCTGGAAGAACAACATCAACCTGAGCGGTGGCGAGAAAACGCTCTCCTCGCTGGCGCTCATCTTTGCCCTGCACTACTACAAGCCCTCGCCGCTCTACATCATGGATGAGATCGACGCGGCGCTCGACTTTAAGAACGTCTCCATCATTGCCAATTACATTAAGCAGCGCACGCGGAACACCCAGTTTCTCATCATCTCACTGCGCAGCAACATGTACGAACAGGCGGAGATGCTCATCGGCGTCTACAAGACCTTCAGCGTCAGCAAGACGCTCGCCCTCGACCCGGGCGCCTATGAGCACCGGCAGAAGTACCACGGCACGCAGTCCACCTTCTCCTCGCAGCCCACGTACTCCTCACAGCCGCCCACCGGCAGCTCGCAGCAGCAGCAGTCGCAGCAATCTCAGCAGTCTGTCAACAACTCCTCAAAGACTGAGAAAAAGCCGCCGCCGCCACCACCTTCAGCTACACTGTCCTCCTCTCAGGCAAGCTCTGTCGACCCACAGCCGCCGCCTAAAGATGCGCCATTTTCGCCGCCTGCGAGGGCACCTCCAATCGCCAAGGAAGTGCCGGCCTCGCAGCCATCACTACCACAACCATCACCACCACCATTATCACC
>JAALOO010001313.1_pt1 | contig 17590 bp, 22 predicted proteins | sample 7257641 | NCBI WGS metagenome assembly JAALOO01 (sample SAMN14085613, study PRJNA598686) | mite metagenome | biome: ENVO:01001000; feature: ENVO:01001002; material: ENVO:01001226; isolation source: single female mite from University of Michigan culture on fish food culture... ...
CTGCCGACACCAAATTGGCTAAAGAGCAGAATTACCATGATGTAACTGCAATTTTTTGTTATCAACGGGAGAAAAGTGAGAGCTGTTATATTTGTGATCAACAAGTGGTTATAATAAAGAAGCTCTGATGTCGTAAAGGTGATGATTAGATGATTAAATAAATTGCACTAAAACTATTTTCATTAAACAGTTTTATTTCGATTGCATCTTGATGCACCCCCGAGAAGTGCACCTGCACAAGTAGTAGTGCAGAAAGACGGACTTTTCGCACTCTTGCGGACTTTTTCACTTACACATTTTTGTGAATGAATGAAAAAATTGAAACATGAAAGCTTCCTTTCTGCAGTCCTTTTGTTGCAAGTTAGCTGAAAAATGATACGTCCCTACGTCATAGTGTCCGATAAAGGGTAATAGTAGTAGCGACGACGGCGGCAGCGGTTGCAGCAACAGCTATTGCCAGTCTCCGCCTCGATTAAATATTTTTATGAATCACAGCACCCATGATCGGTTGTGGTCTACAGCAGAAACGGTGTTTTCTTTTTTGAAAAGAAACAAGAAAAAGTCAGAAAAATGTTACGCGCGCCGAATGCAAATTACGCCGTTGCGCAACAGTGTCTGCCAGTCAGTGATTGGAAGCTAGCGTTTGCGTCAACTGCCAACTGTTCAATTGCTTGCAAAGAGGGAACACTGAATGAAATAATAAATCAAAACAGTGCTAGTCTTTGTCTTGACGTGTATCTACTGACTGCCGTTCAACTGTTCATGTTGAGATAAGATGAGTTGCAGTTCTTTCTCACACCAATCCGTCAGATTCGTCTATTGCAATGAAAAAAAGATAGGCACAAGACACATAATGGTAACATGCTGTTCATTGAAAGTTGATGTTTACTTTGCATTAAATTAACAAGAAACAGCTTGCGATTTCCACTGAACTGAATCTTGATTGTGTAGTCAAATGCAATCTATAAATGAGGGTTTTTAGAAGCTAAAATGCTTGCTAAAAGCACTTAATGACGGTGGCAATTTTAAGTGTGAAATTCCTGTTTCTTTTTTACAATTGATTAATACAAGGTAGAAAAAAAGTAGTGAAACTCAGAAATCGATCCAAAACAATAGAAGAGGATCCAACACACACAAGCAAAAAAACTTGACAGTAGTGCTGCAATTACTATCACCATTCAATAGAACAAAACTGGAAAACCTTCTCTCAGTGGTTACTGGGAACGGCCAAACGGTGAAACTAAATTTCAGATTGCACAACGACACTGCATGCGTCACTGACACTGACCTGAACACTGCACACACCTGAAAAAGAGGTACTAGAGGTAACAATAAGATAAAAGAAAGTACTTTTAGCACTGAAACTGATGCGCTCGTATGATAATTAAGTAGGGCAAGCTAATTAAGTAAAGTAAATTAAATGTAATGCATTGATGCGGTGATTTTGAAGATGGGAAAAACAAGCGGCAAAAGAGTGAACAGACATGGACGCCCTGCATTGGGGCTTTCCATAGATTTTAAATCGGCTGCTGTTTTTCCTCTCCCCGAGACTTCCCCCAATTGTGTGCGTGAAAATTAGTGTGACCAATTAGTCACACACACACACAGCTCACTCCCCTTCCTTTCTTTCAACTTTCCCTTCTGATCGATAGTCAGTCAATTGTCTTTTTTGCCGTACTGTGATCGTCGCAGCACACTGTCAAATGCGCTTGAGTGGTATCTACGGCTGGAATCAATTGCTGAAAAACAACTGCAACTTCCAAACTGCAGGCAAAACACAGTCGCACACAGACAAGCAGACACTTTTGTGCAATTACGAGGAGGCAGCGAGATTCTCCCGTCGTGGTGATTATGAGCTAGAGAAGGGAACAGAAGTGGGGAAGTCTGCTGCCACCACCACCACCTTAGTACACTGACTTTCTTTCCTCTTTTCCTGTCCTTAGCGTTGACCACAAACACACACTTGCACCGAAAGGACCTCCACAGTGCCTCCAATTATGTCCGATAAAATGATTGTGGTGGTGGTGGTAAATGAAAGTAAGTGAAAATGAAAACAAAATAAAAAACAAAAAAGAACAAAAATTATGCTAATGGAAACTCCTGGGTATCTTTACTGCCATCTCTCCCACTAATGAAAGGCTATTTATGTGCACAGCATAAAAACTAAACGCTAAACAGAATCATTTGTGTGCATTTAAGAGTGGGTAATGTACACTCTCTTTCTTTCACTTATACACACAGTTATCAAAGGTAGAAAATCAATCAACCTGGGCTGTATAAACACACCTAGCTGCACACAATTTAATTTACGATATTGATTGGTGTGCGACTGTGTCCGTCTGGCGTATATAGCAGAAGAAAAGGTGAAGAAGTTGAAGAGAAAGAGAAAGCTAAATTGGCCATGGAATGGCAATCCAGTTTGTGTCAGCCAGTGTCAGTGCTGGCTGCCTGCCTGCCTGCCAAACACACACTGGGAATGAATGAATGAACGAACGAAGAGAGAAAGAGTGGCCACATGTGCTCGCCTGCACTGTTTGTCTTTGGTGTGCACTGTCTTTGGAACCACAACAACAACATCAGCAGCAGCAGCAGCAGCTGTAGCTGTAGCTGAATGCGATGACATGTGCCGGCAGTGGCGGCGACGACGGCGATGATGATGATACCTGAACGGTTGACGGCCACATCACCACCCGAAACTTATTGATTGTCTGTGTGTCTGTATGTGTGTGCTTTGAAGGCCAACAGTCCTGCAGTGACGATCATCCCCACAGTCTCGCTCTTTCTCTTTCTCATCTCGTCACCCCACTCAATCGGTTGTTGTCATAGCAGCAGCAGTAGTGGTAGTGGTGGTGATGCTGGTGATGACTTCGTGGCCAGGTGATCACCACCATCACCACCACTACCATCACCATCAACACAGCCGAAGTTTTGTACGGTGTGGTGTGAGATGAAGCTTTGAAGAGCAGAAGTCAAAGATGCCAGCATTATCATCATCATCGTTATCAGCACTACCATCATCATCATCAGCAGCAGCATCATCGTGGCCACAACCTTCACTACCACCACCAGGAACACCACCACCACTTCGACCATTCAAGCTGCAAATGTACTTGTCCAGCAGAACCGAGTTCGCCCCGTAAAATACACACACACACACAGAGAAAATCAGAGAACATACCTGATTTTCAGCACACTGTGTACAGGAGGCTGTGTACAGGTGCGCTTGTGTGTGCGTGTCCACTGAAGAAGAAGAGTCTCGATGTGCTGAGCTGGTGAGTCCGATTGATTGCAATTTGATTGTTTCGAGCAGACATGAGCATCAGAGTGAAGGAAAGAAAGAAAAAGGCCTTTTTCTCTATGTGTAGAGGGACTTTTTAGTGGTTTCTTTTTCTTTGTTTTCACTATAGCTAATTACTAAGTTGAATAGAGTTGAAGAGAAGAAGAAAGAGAAAAGAAAAACAGAAAGCGAGAGAGTTCACTTACCAAAAATTAAGTGATGTGCCGTGCCGGTGCTCACTTGCTAACACACAATAACAATAATTATCATCATCTGCCAGTGAGGTGAAGAGATGGTCAATTCAAGACGATGATGACTTTGAATTTATAAAACTTCAGCTGACAGGTAGAGAAACCAAATTAAACCCTCGTGATCGAGGGTGCTCCAGCGGTGAATGGCAGACAGATCGTTCAATCGTCATACACAGCTGTACAGCGCCTTCAACTTTCTCCCTTCAAGTGGTGCTTGTTCAGGCATTTTCAGTTGATGAAAAGACAGTAATCTCCTTCTTCAAGTGTTCATTGCATCTTCTATCTACATTTTTCAAAGGGTGAAACTTGGGACGTTTTCAGTAAATGGTTCCATAATTTAGTAACAACAGCAGAAAGCAGCTCGATTCCACAGTGTCAGTCAGTCAGTCATAAAGTAGGCAAAGTTATTCAGTGGCCAACATATTGCGATATCGACGTTCGGCTTTATTAGTGTGAATGAAGAAGGGCAGGAGAATAAATCAGCGTGGCAGTTCCGCTGGCACCGTTTTCCTTTCGCTGGTAGCCTTTTCTGCTGCTGCTGCTTTAGTTGACAAAACTTTTGTTGCTTGCTTTTCTACAAACTAAAACACAGACAGTGCCCCTCAGGAAATGTCTTCTAGAGAAGAGAGAACTCGGCGTAACATGGCGGGGGCTCTATCTAAAGTTCAGTTGTTGTTGCTGGCACAACTGTTTTGTGCACTTGAACACTGGCGACAACAACAGCAGCGGCGGCTGCGGCGCCGCCATCACAAGAAAGTAAAGTCGAGGATGCTGCTGCTGTTGATGATGTTTTTGTTGGTGATGATCAGGAGATCAGAGAAAGAGAGTAGAAAAGGAGAGAAGGATAGGAAAATAGGCAGTCGATTACCAGCTAATGATAGTTAGTTAAACTGCCTCAACTTATCAACGGCAGCAGCAGCACTCTTGAATCACTGTCATCATTTTTTCTGCACATAAAACACTTATCTCTTCAATCCGCTGTCTTTTCTTCTTCTAGCCTTGCCAACAACTGTAGTTTTCCATTCGTTCCGTCCGCTGCCACCACCACCACCATCAACAACTGATCTCAATCACCGGAGTCTCACATTTCATTTTCATCTTCATCTTCCAACCGAGCTTGCCACTGCATAATAATCCTCATTGAAAAAAGAAAAACTACCTTCCACTTCAAAACATGCCCTCCTCTTCTTCCTCCTCACTGAACGCCATTGCCCGCTGCAAAGACGGCCTGGTCCTGGTGCTGACGCCACTGCTCCTGTCGCCGCTTCTCATCTGGCACTACCAGTCAACGGTAGCCGTTGAAGAGGAATGAGAAATAAGAGCCAATTTAGTAATAAAACTTTTTTTTTCAGGAACTTCGATGTCTCTTCGTCGTCCTGCTGATGGCCGTGTACTGGATGCTGGCGCCCATTCCGCTGCCCGTCACGGCGCTCATTCCAGTGGTGGCTTTTCCGCTGCTGGGCCTTGCCTCCACTGAAAAGGTACTGATAATTGGCCTTCAAAATTTTAACTTTTAATCTCTATCTTTTCCCTAGGCCTGCGAGCCGTACCTGGCGGCGACGAACATGCTCTTCCTCGCTTCGCTAGTGGTGGCCATTGCCATGGAGAGCAGCGGCTTCCACAAGCGAATTGCCCTGCGGGCACTCCTCCTGCTGGGCGACAATCTGCGCACCCTTTTTGCCGGTTTCATGTTCACCACCGCCTTCCTCGGCGTGTGGATCATCAACACGGCCGCCACGGCGATGATACTGCCCATTGCCGATGTGGTCATTCAGGAGGTGATGCCCACCACTTCGCCCACCTATAGACTGGATAACGGAGGTGATGTGGGACAGAAGAAGAAAGAGGAAGAGGAGGAGGATGGTGAGGTGGGTGATCACCACCAACTTCATCAAGAGGAGTTGTCCTCCACGGTGGTGAGGGTGACCACTGGTTTCTCCTCCGAAGATCCTCGCCGAAGTAACAGCCTCGTTGACAGTCGCCGCCTCTCCCCCGAAGAGCACCTGGAACTGCTCGCCCAGCAGCAGCTGATTAATCGGTCAAACTCGAACTCGCAGAATTCGCCAGAGTTGGAGTGTAAGTTGTTCTCAAAACTTGTTGACTTTTTTGATTGCTTGAGCTCATTTTTTCTATTTTGTGACCCGACAGTCAAATCAGCCACCCGACAGAAGGTAACTCGCCGGCGAGTCGCCCGGCTGCAGTACATCCGCCGACTGCTGTACATTGTGATTGCCTTTGCGGCGACCATTGGCGGCACGACCACCCTCACCTCCAACGGGCCAAATCTGGTCTTTCAGTTTGTCCTTGACGAGTGAGTTTTTAATAGATTTTTAAGGTTTTCTACTAACTCTTCTCTTATCCCCATTGCAGTCTCTTCAATGGCCAAGCGAATGTCGACTACGCCAACTGGCTGCTCTTCTGTCTGCCCGCCACCGTCGCCAGTGTCCTCCTCTGCTGGCTCCTCATGACCCAAATCTATTTGCGGTAAAAAAGGGATTTTTTATCGTAAAATTACTCACAAATTTACTTCTTGTTTAGAAAGGACATCATCGCCAGCGTTCGCCGCTCTCCGCAGGGCATCCTGCAGAAGAAGTACGAAGAGCTGGGACCGATCTCCTTTCACGAGCTCGCCGTCTGTCTGATGTTTGTCATCCTGATCGCCCTGTGGATGTTTCGTGACCCGCAGTTTATGGACGGCTGGGTGACGCTGCTCGGTGAGAGCGGAAGGTAAAAGATAACAAAAAATTTTTTAAGAAATTTAAAACCTTTCTGATCTTTGCAAACCAGAAAGACCAAGGACACGACGCCGGCCATTCTGGTGGTCATTCTCCTCTTCTGCATTCCCCGCCACCCGCTGGGCCCCTTTCCCAGCGAGGCGCTGCTCAACTGGAGCAGCGTGCAGAGCAGGCTCGCCTGGGGCGTCATTCTGCTTCGAGGCGGCGGCTTCTCGATGGCCAACGTGGCCACGGTAATCACAGCAGCACAATCAAAAACAACAACAACAACACCTGTTCTAAATCAAACACTTTATCTCTTTTTCTGCAGAGCTCCGGCCTGACAAAGCTGATCGGCGCCCAGCTGGGCGTCCTCCACCGCCTGCCAGTGCCGCTGGTGGTGTCCGCCATCAGCTTCCTCGCCTCCTTCACCACCGAGCTGGCCTCCAACTCGGCCATTGCCACCATCTTTCTGCCGATCAGCAATGAGATTGCCCTCAGCCTGGGCCAGCACCCTCTGCTCTTTCTCATTCCCGTCACCCTCTCCTGCTCGTACGCCTTCATGCTGCCCGTGGGCACGCCGGCCAATGCGCTGGTCAGCTCGCACGCCGGCCTCCGGCGGGCGGACATGGCCCTGCCGGGCCTGCTCACCAAGGTCCTCTGCCTGCTGGTGATGCTCGCCAATCTGTACCTCCTGGGCGTGCCCATGTTTGGCCTGGGAGAGGACGTCCCGGAGTGGGCGGTCCAGGTGGCGGCCGCAGTCACTAGTCAGCCTGCAGTGTTGGGTAGTATAAATTCTACTACTTTAGTCACATCCCAAGCTGCTGTTGCTACAACAGCAGCACAAACCCTTGAAACTTAAAACACGACCTCCACCACCTCCAGTTGCCTACTCATTCAGTATCTTCCATTTTCTACTCATTCCCTCCCCCTTTTCATTTCACTGTTTATTCGATTTTTTAATCTCATTTTTTGCACGCACACAAGCAACTTTTTCCGTTTTGATATGTACAGATTTTATTTTAAACTTTTGATACCATTTTTTGCCTATTGTGTTTTGAGATTAAAGTGTACTTTGGGAACGAGCTTTCAGAAACTGGCACGTCTTTTACTTTCAAGCACTAACATTTAATCGATATTCTTTTGTTGGAAGCTGCTGCTTGTGCGATATGTGTGAACTTTCAACAATGAACGATAGGTTCATTTTTAGTATTTGTGCACAGATTTTTATTTAGTGCTGTTTATCATTGATAACTTCTTTTTAACCCGAATGCTTTTGTTGATAAGACTTAATCAAATGAGCTTAGTGTGATCCTCGCTTCGGAAAGGGTAAGAGCAAGAAGTGTTGAGAAGCTTTGCCATTCACTCCAGATGACAGCACCACTGATGAGGCTCGGAGCAGTTTTTTGTTTAGCTTATTGGACAAGCACTTCTTCACAAGACTGTTTGTTTCCGGCATTCTTGTGAGCTCCCAGCTTCATCCAATCAAAACCATGGTCCCAAATCTTCCAGATATAATTTGGATATTGATTTTTAAAAAATTGCCGGTTAATACACAACTGACAGTCTGCCAGATGAGTCCAAGAGGTGCCAAATTGGTGCGTGCAGCTAATCGCAACGTGAAGACGCTGGTCATCACAAATTGGGCCAATTGGGAAGTTATAGAAAGAGAAATCAGCATGCTTTCTCTTGCATCAACACCTAGCATGCAGTTGGCTTTAGCAAATAGTCATGTTGAGCCTTTTGCCGACTACCCGAAGACCACTGTTCATCCTAGCCGTTGGGGCCATCTGAAGTTTCTCTCCGACCAGTTACTTGATTCGCAAACTATTAAGCTGATTGTCACCGTTTTCTCCGCTGTCACCGATCTCAAATTCTTTGGCCGTGGAGGCGTTTCCTGCATAAACTTAACTGCTCTGCTTCAGCATCCTCAGTGGCGTGATCAACTGACCAATTTGATGATTCACTGGTACTATGAGAAGTCTTCCAGCGATCCGCCTATTGTTGGCCAAATGATCACCGGCATCAACGACCTCTCTTCCCTTCAGTGTCTGGCCATAAAATGGCGTGGAGGAGAAAATCTTCCAGTTGAGCTAACCATACTGGCCCAACTTAGGGCTGTCGTTATTGATAAATACATATCATCTTATTGCGCCCTTCTGCCCTCTCTCAATCATCACGCCGCAGGAAATGACAATCTCAACTTGTTCCTCACCCCACACTCAAAAGCACAACGGAGACTTTTTTTCAACAACCCTCTTTCCCGCCGATTGGCTCGATTTGAAGTTTGCGACACTTTTAACATAACAGATAACCTTCACGCTCTGTGTGGGCAATGCCTTTCGCTCACTTCCATAGGCGTCCATGTGGACGAAGAGGCTGAAGTGGCGCCACTTTTCACCGCCCTCGCCCAACTGCCCCGTCTGGTTCACTTGATGATTGAATATTTAAGATTTTTTAAACAACAAAACAACCAGTCTGCCACTCCAGAGCGTCCTATGGCGTCCTTGCCTTCAGTTCAAGCCCTCGATCTTAACTTGAACATCAGTTCTCAGTGAGAACTTCTCACTCACAGGTAAACTTGCTAAACCTAGGACAAACAATGCCCCGTCTGCAAGCCATTCATGTGGTCAATTTGCGCTGCACCTACTGTAATGTCTCCTACTTCGAGGATCATGAAATGAAGGTAAGGATGTACAGTGAACAAACGAACCCCAACTCCGAAACTGCCATTGAATGTTTTCGTGCCACACTGGGCCAGCTCCACCCGAAAGTTCCCTATGATCGCATCATCCTGGGCAAAACAAACCAGTTGTGTACTCTTCGACAACTGCTCGCAGCCAATGAGCGCCAGTAATCATTAGCAGTATTCTTTCTTAGATGATATTTTGTATTTTTTTTGTTTTTTTATTATGCTTGTATTGTGAAACATAGAAACAACTTGCTGAATTCAAAAAAAAAATGATATTTGTTTGTTGAAAGCTGTTTGTGCGAACTTATATGTGAACTTTTAACAATAAACGATAGGTGCATTTTTAGTTTTTGTTGCACAGATTTTTATTTTTTACTGTTTATCATCGATAATATCTTAACCCAAATGCTTTTGCTGAGGAGACTTAATCAATGGAGCTTAGTGTGGTCCTCGCTTCAAAAAGGGTAAGAACAAGAACTTCGAGCTTCCGATTGTCACCTACATTTTGCATTCGAGTACCCCAGATGACAGCACCACTTCGAGGGGAACAGGACTTCTGTTTTCTGTTTCCAGCTGTGCCAGTGGCACAAATGTTTGCCAGTGTTGTTTACAGTTTATTTGCCTTGGCTGGTGCAGTGCCGTGCGGCAGTAGTAGCCGGCAGCAGCAGCTGAAGTGCTGATCAGTTCTCCCTATCTAGTTATGTCAAGTGGGATGATTAAGTCATTAAGGCTGCTGATTTGTATCTGGGTTTTCTCCTTTCTAGTCTAGAAGTGGTGGTGGTGAGGGGTAGTGGTGGTAGTAATCGCTGTCCAAAGTTGTCTTTAAATGCCAGCAATTTGCAGGTGCTCAATTACTGAACGACAGCCTTCACTCCAAGTTAGAACAACACGTACTGCCAATTCTTGAAGTGAAAACAAGCTCAACATTTTTTCAGTTTAACTCTTTCTCCTTTGTGCCTCCTTTAAGACGGTCCACCACCACCACCACCACCGCCAGCTCCTTCTCGATCTTTTTCACAATGTCAAACAACAACAACAACATCAACTTCTTTGACGTGATCATCCTCGGCGGCGGCGTCTCCGGCGTCAGCTCGGCGCTGCACCTCCTCAAGACGCCCTCCTTCCGCGGCTCCATCGGCCTGCTGGAGGGGCGTGAGGACCGCTTCGGCGGACGCATTCACTCGACAAAGACGGCCGTCGAGGAGCGGAAGATCGAGATGGGCGCCAACTGGATCCACGGCATCATCGGCAACCCGGTCTACGAGCTGCTCAGTCGGCGTGGGGCTGTCGATCCACTGAGAGTGGGTGAAGGGGAGCACCACGAGGACGACTACCAGCGACCGACGTGGAACATTCAGGCGCGGGCACTGGACGGCAAGGACGTCAACTCGTACTGGGTGAGGAAGGTAAGGGCTTCGATTTTTATGGAAAATTGTTGGGCACTGTGACGTTGATCTGTCTTTTTTTCTTCTTCCCCGCAGGTGTACGACGTCTACTCGGAGATCATGAAGCGAAGCGGCCTCTTCTTCGCCGGCGAGGGCGTCGACCCGCCGCCGGGCGACTCGCTGGGCGCCTACCTTCGGCGCGAGTCGGACCGGTGGATCGCCGCCGAGGTGGCCGGCGTCGAGGAGGACGCCGTGGTGGAGGTGGTTCGCGGCCTCTTCCAATCGCTCTACAGTCGGGAGACCTGTATTAGGTAGGTGGTGTTTTTACAAGCTAAATTCGAATTTTGATGGACTGTTTTTTCTTCCCTTTCAGCGGCTGCCACTCGATGGACGAGGTGAGCTGCCAGGGCATCGGCGCCTACGAAGAGTTCGCCGGCGGCAATCTCACCGTTCCCCGGGGCTACTACACGCTCATTGAGCTGCTGCTCGAGGACATCAGCTCTCTTTGTGGTGGGTCTGACAAAGCTCGAAGCTTCGAAGCGCTCAAGGGCTGCAAGGCGGTCAAGGTGGAGTGGCCGAGAACCACCACTGCTGAAAGTCATCAACCTACGACTAACCAACATGAAGTCCAAAGCTCAACCACAGTCAAAGTTACCTGTGATAACGGACGCACCTTCCAGTGCGCCCACCTCATCGTCACGCTGCCGCTGGGCGTGCTGAAGGCGGCGACCACCACCTCAAAAGATGGTCACCAGCAGCTCTTCTCGCCGCCACTGCCCGCCTACAAGCAGGAGGTGATCAGTCGGATGGGCTTCGGCGTCGTCGACAAGATCTTCCTCGAGTACAGCTCCCGAGCGGTCATCAGCTCACTCTTCACCCGCGATGGCGTGCACACCGACGAGATGATGCTGCTGTGGGGCGAGGAGGAACGGGGTCAGTGGTACGCCAAGATCTTCTCCATCTACCGCATCTCCGACCACTGCATTCAGCTGTGGGTGACGGGCGAGGAGGCGGCCACCCTGGAGGGCCTGTCCGCCCAGGCGGTCAACCAGCAGCTGACCACCCAGCTGCGGCGCTTCTTCGCCGACCCGGCATTTCCGCCCGCCGACCACGTGACCATCACTCGCTGGGGCGCCGACCCCTTTACCCGTGGCTCCTACTCCTACATCAGCGTGGGCAGTTCGGTGGAGGACGTGAAGCGGCTGGCGATGCCCGTCTACCACCGGGCCACTGACGCCAAGGTTTGTGGTGGAATGTACTTTTTATAAGAGCTAACTTTCTGATAACTCCATTTTCTTTTTTGTAGCCGGTCATCGCCTTCGCCGGTGAGGCGACCCACCCCTGCTACTTCTCCACCGTTCACGGCGCCTTCCTCAGTGGTCAGGCGGTGGCGAAGCACTTTGCCTCGGCGGACGATGCTGAAAACTGATGTTGAAACTTTAAATCGAAGTGTTGACCAAAGCGTGGGCTTTTACTACATTCAAAGATGTCTGTTGCCAAAAAAGAAGTGTGCTGTGTTATTTATCTGCAGCGTGTGTTGTCTGTGAGCTCTTAATGAAGTCCAGTGAACAGTCCACTTCACTCTTTCCTCTTTTGTTTTGTTTTTGTTATCAAATTAATTAAACTTGCAATAGGTTTTTAGTTTACAAAATATAAAACAGTTGTTCAGTTGTTCAACATGAAAACTAAGATTTAAAAATATCAAAAAAGTTCTGTCCACCGGAATCACTTTCTATCAGCTTCCACTAGTTTCTCCGAACTCAAGCTCAGTACATTCAGTTGACGTCAAGAGTGCAAAATAACGGCATCAACAACAGCAACAGTAACAGCTGCACTTCCTGCAAAGAAATCTAGGCCGATCTAACACTGTAAAACGTTTATTGGTGCTGTTCTACTCTCCTCCAATCTGTATGTTTCAAAGTCAATGTCAATCGCCATTTCCTCAGTCGATCGAAGTTGGAGTGACACACTGACAAACAGAGAAAGACAGCATTTACCAATGTTCTTTTAGTGAGAATCATCACAGCACACACTGTACATTTGTACATTTCGAGTGAAATGAAAACCCGAATAGAAAAATCATGAATGAAACCTCTGATTCAGACGCCGTCCATTCCACCTACTCAGGTCGTGACCTTTTCCTCCTTATTCTTTATCTGATAACGGCGGTCACGGCCACTCTGGGCAACCTCTTCGTCTGCGTGACGATTTACAAAAAGAAGAGGCTCACCTCCACAACTTATATCCTCATTTTCAATATGGCAATTTCAGACGTGGTCGGCGGACTGGTCATTCCTGGTCAGTGGCTCTTCTGCTCTAGCTGGTCACTCGACGGTGGCCTTCTCTTCTTTGGAGTGGCCGTTTGTGGGTTGCTGAAGCTGTTGCAAATTCTCTCTTATTACATTTCTTCGCTGACAATGGTTGCCATTAGGTTTGGGGATGAGAAAGAAAGAGGGATAGACTTGGAGTTTTTGAAAACATTTTTAAAGTTAAATAAACTACTTTTTCTCCTTGCAGCTACGACCGCTTCTGCCTCGTCTGCCGACCAATGTCCCGTCGACCAGGGCCCGCCCTTCTGCTGGTGGTCATCTGGTCGCTGGGACTGCTCTTCATCCTCACCATGACCTTCAACATTCGCGTCTCGGAGTACTTTTCACCGGAGAAGGTGTGCTGAGAGGAGGAAATTTCCTTTTTAATCACTCACAAAAATACCTTCCTTTCACCAAATCATAGGGACTGATCACCTGCCGCGTCATCTGGCTGCCGTCCTCCCTTCCTCGCTCTTTCATCAGCCATTTCCGCCTCTTTCGTTTTCTGCTTCATCTGCTGACGCAGTACGTTCTGCCACTGCTGCTGACCGCCCTCTTCTACGGACTGGTAATGCGGCGGGTGTGGGCGAGGGAGCAGGTTGGCCTGGGCGCTGCAGCTTCAACCGCTGTCCTCCACCGAAGTGCCTCTCGAAGTCGGCGAGCCGCTGCTTTTGAGGCGAAGAAGCGGCAGACGGTGGTGATGCTCGCCGTGGTGACCGCCCTCTTTGCCGCCGCCTACCTGCCCACGCAAATCTGGCACCTGCTGATGTTCACCACTTCGGGGGTGTTGCCCAAGTTTAAAGGCGGCTGCTACGTGTCCACCTTCTACATGCTCTGCTACTGGCTGGCCATCAGCAGCTGTGCCCTCAATCCCTTCATCTACGTCTACTACAATGGCGAGTTCCGGAAGGAAGCGTTGAAGTACTGGCTGTGGTTGTCGTGTAGAAACAGAAAAGGAGGAAAAAGGAGAGGTAAAGGTAATGATCAGATTGAAGAGGAGCTGAAGAAGGCTGCTGCTGACGCTGATGCCGATGCTGTGGAGCACTCGGGACTGGGCGCCAGCTCGGAGATGGTGGACGGCACGATGACCAACAACAACAACAACAGCAGCAGAGATGGGCTGGAGGAGAAAACTGAAGAGAAAGTGAAGGAGACAAAACTTGGGACTGTTGATGTTTAATAAAGTTAACTTTTTTATTAGAGTTTATAAGAAACATGTTAAATTGTATGGCATAACCAAACAAACGGAGAAATTAAAAGACAAAAACATAATCACCCGAGAGACTTAAGGGGTCGCTTCGTAGAGTGCTTGTGACTAGACTAAATGCTAAACACCTGCTACAACTTTATGTTTTCCCTGTTTATTTTCCCTTTTCCCTCTACAACTAAAATCCAAATGCTTTTGAGCACACTTTTTTCCTCCATTTTCCCCAATCAATTTCCTCAGATAACACCCTACACTTGAAAAAACAGAAGCAGCAGCTACAACCTTCAGCAACTGTCATTTTTATGTTTCCGGCATAACCAAAAAAATTTAGCATGGCGTTTGCACAGTCTTTGTTTGCAATTTACTAACTTTTCAACCGCCGGTACAACAAGCACGAAAAAGAATGGAGTCTACAACCACAGTCACATTCAACTCCAGCCTTCTGTACCACATGATGGAGAAAGAGGCCATCACCGTTCCCTACTCCCACCGAGACGTCTTCATCCTCTTTCTCTACCTGCTGACGGCGGTCACCGCCATCACCGGCAATGTCTTCGTCTGCGCCACCATCTACCGAAAGAAGAAGCTCACCTCCACTACCTACGTGCTAATTTTCAACATGGCCATCTCGGACATCCTCGGCGGCGCCGTCATCCCCGCTCAATGGCTTTTCTGCTCAACGGTCCTCCTGGAGACGGGCATCTTTTTTCAATCCGTTTGCGGGCTGATGAAGAACCTGCAGGTGCTCTCCTACTACGTCTCCTCGCTGACGATGACCGCCATCGCCTATGACCGCTACAAGTTGGTCTGCTGGCCGATGACCGCCCGACTGGGCGTCTCCGTCCTGCTGGCCATCGTCTGGGTCTTGGGGCTACTTTTCATCTCGCAAAACTTTGTGCTGATGCGCGTCTCGGAGTACTTTTCCCCTACAAAAGTATTTTAGAACATTTAAAATAAAAACACAAAACCTTTCTAAAACCTCTATATTTTTCCCCATTCAGGGCCTGATCACCTGCCGCATCGTCTGGCAGTACGCCTCTGTGGGGCTGATTTTCCGCAAGGTGCGCATCCTCGTTCTGATGGTCACCCAGTACTTCATCCCCCTGGGACTGGTCGTCTTCTGGTATGGAGCGGTCGTTCGCCAGGTCTGGTACCGACAGCAGGTGGGAACGGGTGGCCAGGACGCCGACAAGCGAGCCAAGTTCGACGAGAAGAAGGCGCAGACGATCAAGATGCTCATCTTCGTGACGGCGCTCTTCGCCGCCTCCTATCTGCCGACGCACGTTTGGCACTACCTTTTCTTCTTCACAAAGGTTTTTCGCTTTCAGAAGAACTCCTGCCACTCTTCTACAGCCTACATGATCTCCTACTGGCTTGGTATTTCTAGGTAAAGAGAGGAGGCGTTTTTAACTTAATTGCCAAGCTCAACCTCTTTGTTTTGTCTATTTTAGCTGCGCCTACAATCCCTTCATCTACTGCTACTTCAATGGCGAGTTTCAACGAGAGGCACTTCGGTACTGGAGAATGGTGGCTCGTTTTTGCGGTTGCACCTCAGTCACTACATCGAGTGAAGATGGTGGGGAAGGAACTTCCAGCGGTGGCGGTGGCCACTTGGGGGTGACCACCTCGCAGACGGACTCTACCAGCAATGATGGTCACAGTGGTCAAGTGGTGCACGGAAATGACCAACAGGCAGTTGGTAATGGCAAAGCCAATCAACAGACAACGTCCATTTGAAACTCATTTGCTTTGTTCAGCGCCTCACTCAACTGCCACTTTTTCCACTTTTTTCCATTTCCATTTCACAGCAGCATTTCCAGCAAATTCAGCGGCCAGCAAAACCATTGCTTTTCTTTTTATCAGAAACGCACAGCAACTTTTCTTCTTCTCTTTGTGTGTGTGTGTGTGTTTATGTTCAGTTCCTTATCAGTTTCCTGTGTGTGCTTGCGTAGGTTTTACCCCAGAATTTGCTCTGTATATTACACTACACTTGCCCTTATTAAACGTTAAATCTCCGCTTCCGATGACAGAGAGAGAGAGAGACGGAAAAACGACGGCAAAAACGCAGCATATTCTGAAGTTTATTCTGTTTTTGTTTTCAGTGGCCTGAACCTCTGAAATCAAAACATTAGACCACTACGACCATGGACAACTCCTCAAGCACGACTCCTGAAAGTTTAACAACAACAGCCCTCAACACCAGCCTAAAGCTCTCCGAACTTGTTTCCTCCTCCTCCTCCTCCTCCTCCTCCTCTGAAAGCGTTCCCTACTCCCACCGAGACGCCTTCATTCTCTTTCTCTACCTTCTAACGGCGGTCACCGCCATTCTGGGCAATGTCTTCGTCTGCGTGACAATCTACCGAAAAAAGCGGCTCACCTCAACCACCTACGTCCTCATTTTCAACATGGCCATCTCCGACATTCTCGGTGGACTGGTCATCCCCGGCCAGTGGCTTTTCTGCTCGACGGCTCTCCTGGACACTGGAATGTTCTTCCAGTCCGCCTGTGGCCTGGGAAAGACCTTCCAGATTCTCTCCTACTACGTCTCCTCGCTGACGATGACCGCCATCGCCTACGACCGGTACATGCTCGTCTGTCGGCCAATTGGCGGAACAGGTAGTGGAGCGAACCGAAGAATCGACGTTCGCATTCTGCTGGCCGTCGTCTGGGCGCTGGGGCTGATCTTTATCTCGCAGAACTTTGCAACGCTTCGCGTCTCTGAGTACTTTTCCCCCAGCAAGGTAAAGTCATTATCAAAACTAAAAAGCCTTTAACTTTTGACCTTCTTTTCTGTCCTAAACAGGGCCTGATCACCTGTCGCGTCGTCTGGGTCTACGACGGTGTGCCGCTCATCCTCCGCCGCATCCGCGCCCTCTCGCTGATGATCACCCAGTACGTCCTGCCGCTGACCCTCACCTCGATTTTCTACGCCCTCGTCGTCCGCCAGGTGTGGTACCGCCAGCAGGTGGGCGCCCCGAGCAGCGACCAGGCCCGGCGGAAGGCCTTCGACGAGAAGAAACGGACCACCATAGTGATGCTCATCTTCGTCACCGCCCTCTTTGCCGCCTCCTACCTGCCGACACATATCTGGCATCTGCTGCTCTTCTACACCAAGCTGATTCCCGTACAGCGGAACACCTGCTACTCCTCAACCGCCTACATGATCTCCTACTGGGTGGGCATCTCCAGGTAAAGCAAAGTTTTTTTTATAAATAATGAAGAAAGTACTAACTCTGTTTTCTATTTTAGCTGCGCCTTCAATCCCTTTATCTACGTCTACTTCAATGGCGAGTTTCGAAATGAGGCACTTCGCTACTGGACCACGATAACTTATGCCTGTGGTTGCAGTGGCAAATCCTCTGGCGATCAAAACAATTCTGGTGAAGGTAGTTCGGGCTGCCTGGGCACCAGCAGCACCGATTCGACGGGCGTCACTAAGAATCTTGAAAAACCTAGTGAAGAAGAGCTTTCAAATGAGGGCGGGAAAAAGGAAAACGGCGGTCAACAGCAGCAGCAGCAGACGACGTCCATTTGATCGATGATGATGATTAGGATGATCAGACTGATGCTCACTTGGTGTCCAATTTCAAAAACAAGTCAAAGGACACACGTTTCTCACGCTAATCTCACACCAACTTCAATCTCATCACTGCAATAGTGCCCATCGCCACTAAACACGACATTATCAGCGCAATTTTTAATAGAGACACCTGCTCACCTGGGACACCAAAACAATGCCACTTGCACGTCTAAAA
>JAALOO010000630.1_pt1 | contig 17589 bp, 17 predicted proteins | sample 7257641 | NCBI WGS metagenome assembly JAALOO01 (sample SAMN14085613, study PRJNA598686) | mite metagenome | biome: ENVO:01001000; feature: ENVO:01001002; material: ENVO:01001226; isolation source: single female mite from University of Michigan culture on fish food culture... ...
TACTGGAAGGATATTATAAAGAGTTTGTGTTAGTGAGAGGGATTATAAAATGTCTGGTAGTGGTTGTGGTCAAGGCATCATAAAGTGGCTGGATCGGTTGGGAGAATAAAATGAAAGTAATAGCAACAGTGTTTGCAATGTAATTGGCAAGAACAAATCAGTCACAAAATGAAGCATCATGTGACAGTACCAAAGTGTTTTTATGGTATGCCCAAAAAAGCAACAACATTTATATTTTGGTTTTTGAAAACAGAAGCCAGTTTTTTATTACAGGTTCACAGAGCGAGTAGTATTAGAAACAGAGCATAGTGTTCCGAATAAGAATAAGTGAATATGTGCACATTAGGGTGGAAGCTGACACTGAGAACGTTGAGAACTGGTGGGAACACGCATCCGCTGTGTTTGCAGTAAACACCTTCTCAGTGTTTTATATCGGGTACTTAGAGGTTGCAATAAAGAAGAAAAAATGTGGCACTTGATAAGGTGAAGTAGCAGAGAGTAATTGGTAAGTTTTAAGAGAGAAAAAATAATACAATCATAGAAATATCAAGTTGAGGTTAAGACTCGGATAAGAAAGAGGAGGGTCAAATTGAAGGAGAAGTTTGTGTCCGCAACCAGAAGTTGGTCAGTCTGAGAAGAGAAAGAGAGAAGTGTGTAGGAAAATATAAAGAATATATAGTATTTATCAATCGGCATCTTATAAAGTGTTTTGTAATAACTGTGCTGTATGCTGAATGAGGCTAGTGGTGATTCAGGTGGTTAAGATTGCTTAGAAAATACATTGGCATTGAAACATTGAGACTGGTGGCACAGTGGACTGCAGAGCTGCCAAAGTAGTCAGAGTTTAGAAGTTGATTAGGCTGTGGCGATGGGTTTCTGTGCGGTCCTTCTGCTGACGGAAAAGAAGTTAAAATTGTGTAGCGTTGAATACAGGAGAAAAGAGCTCAGAATAAGCGTAAGATTGGTAGTGATAAGATCAGGGTAGTGCTGACTGGGAGACTGGCTGACTGAATGAATGTGTGTGTGTGCTTATGAGATGGTTGTATTGCTAACATTTGGACTGCTCTGGAAAGTAATTGGCATAGGTAGTCATAATGTTGTGGAAAAGGTATAAAGAGATATTGAGTGACTGGCTGGACACATGTGGTGGGGACATCTGACCAAGTTCGACAGGGCAAAGAGTGTGAAGAATAAAAGATAAGTGTGGTTAGCAATGAGAGTATGTTTGGCCAAGTGAGTAGGAAAACGTAAAAAGGAAAGAGGGAGGACGGTTGAGAGCAAATTTTGGATGCTTCAATTGGAGAATATCATTGCACAGGAGAGCGACAATGACGACCCGAACAGCAGTTGTGAAAAGAACACAGCAGAAAGAAGTTGATGCTTTGAGCCAGCAGCTGACTGATACTACGAAGGAGGAAGAGGGAGAGAAGGGGTAAGGTTTAGAGAGGAGGATCACTTGGGTTAGACATTGCTTGGTTTTGGTATTCCCTGCTGTCGATTGATGCTGTTCCAGGCTGACCAACATCAGTCAGTGATGACCACCACAGGTACAGAAGGGCTTTGAAGCACAGTGGAAGATTCCAAATCAGTAAGACTGGAAATTGCGAGGGGAGTGTGGATATAACAATGAATAGACAGACATTGAAATGGATTCAGTGGAAGATAATGAGAGCACAAAAACACAGTGGAGGGATATTCAAATTTCAAAAACAAAGAGATTTGAGATGATGACCAGATAGACAGAAGTGGTTTGCGGTGTGACAGGGAAACAAACAAGTGGAAAGAAGTGCACAGGAGCAAAGAAGGCAAAGCAAGCCCATTTCAGTGAAGGGGATATGCACACGAGCTGACTGAAGCGATGATTTTCCAAGTCCAACACTGTGTGTGTGAGCTGCTTCCACTTGATTGTAAGTGCAGATTAAAGTGAAGTCATCAGTGATGTGAAGCTGCACAGCAACCCCAGAACCGCAGTGACACCTGATCAGCAGTAACTGAATCCACTGAGTCAATAAGGAGCAAATGCTTTGTTGTGAATGTCTGACTACGAATGCAGTAATAAAATATAGAAAAGAAAAGCAGAAATAGTATATAAATGCAAGAATATAGAGAAGGAAAAAGACACACAGAGGAAGTGGAGGACAGGTGAAAATGAGGGCAAGTGAAAAGCACAAATGTAAGTGTGTAAGTGGTGTAAGCAGATAGAAGAAGAACTTTGATCAGCTTTCAGTGAGATTATCACCAACATGACATATGAAGGTAGTAAAATAGAGAGATAAAGAAAGAAGGTATTCGTTCTGATTTACTACTGTTTGAAGAGTGCAAAAGAGAAGGAGATGAAGATTATGTGAGTTTGTGTGGTGATGGTGGTGGTGGTGGGCTTGTGATCAGTAGTGATAACACGGTTTGATCCAACTCAAAGAGAAACAATTTGTGGTTGATATCACTTGATTGAAGAAAAAGGGGAGAAAAAATGAAAACAAAGGTCTGAGCAAGAAGGGGAGTTACTAGTGAATGGGCGTTCACTGTCCCATCATAGCAACCGCGGAAATGATAGTGATTTCAGAAACAGAGAAAAAGAGAAGGGCACAACCTAGTAAAAGGGGCTGTAGTGAACTGTTTTTTTTGCGTAGCATTTAGCCACTGGTTTTTTCAGTTTAGTTTTGTGTTGTGTGAAGAAGAAGAAGTTCAGCGAAGAACAGATTGAATCCAAATAGTTTGCCGATTAGGTAAGTAATTGTGGCATTGATGCACCGGAAGGTCAGTGGCAGATAATGGAGTTGTCTGTACAAGAAAAGGAGTTTTCTACAAGAATGGCAACAATCAACAGGAGAGGTATAAGAGAGATAGTTGGGAAAGGTAAGATAAACAAAATGAGAGTCAATGATGATTGGTAGTGTTGACTATTTGGAGAAAAGGGGAAAACATTTGAGGAATTAAAAGTGTGAGTTGGGTGCGATTGGGAAAAAGAGGGAAAGTATCACGCGAGAGAAGAGGGCTTGGAATTCAAAGTGAGAATATCAGGAACAAGCAACTCCCTTACCCTTGACCAGATTAGGTTCACGTGCTCATATGGGCTTGTGTGTCTGAGGCATCGTAGTGACTACAGGTAGTGTGTTTCTGCGTCTACACAGGTTGCAGCAATTGTTCCTTTGCGGGAATAAAAATATAGATATTTATGTGATAGCATCATATGGTTAAGAATGGTAATATATCAGTTTATGTGTGAAAAAAGAAAAAATAGAAGCTGTTATGTGTCAATAAAACTTGTAAGCAAATAAAGTGAGGCAACTCGATGAGAAAGAGGGGAGAGGGAAGGGGTCTGATGACAGGTGCAAGGTGGCAGCCAATAAAATAGTAGTGGTCACAAGTTTCAAGCAGACGGCGTTGACAGGAAGTAAGGTGAGGTGTAAGGACGTAGTAGCACTTGGAAGATAGAGTGAATGGCGGTCAGGAAGAGTGGTATTGAGAAGAAGACCACTAAAGGACCAGCAACTGTGTGATCGGGTGAGGCAGGAGGCAAGCGTTGTAGCAGGCGGTGTAGGAGTAAGTGATGATGATCAGTAGTGGTCAGCTCACCTTCCTACAGTGGCTGGCTGTTTCGCTGGTGTCGGTCATTCAGTTATTATTATTATTGGAGTCGTAGTGACAGGCAAGTGAATCCACAGACAAAAGAGTATATCACAGGCTGACTGTGGTGACATTGAGGGCTTTCAGTTCACCAGCTTGAGTGAGGTGCTCAGTGGGAAATCATAATTCTCGGTAGTAGGACGGCTGGTGGAGTCAGTGGTAGAGTCAGGCATTGATTCGGGCATTGATCAATTAGGTGGGTCTTTTCCAGTTATCAGGTGTCTGGGTGTGGGTGTGTCGGTAGTTTTTATTATATTATTTAGTATTAGATTGATATTAAACTTTCATCATTTCAGTAATGTTTCAGTAATAATATTATTAGTGAGGCAATGGCTGATTGATAGGTAGGTTGACGGGCCGATCAGCAGAACCCGATTAGAGCGAAAGAGGAAGAAGAAGAAGGAAGAGGAGGAGAGAGAAAGACAGAGCAGAGACAGACAAACAGGACAGCCAGTCTGCTGGAGGAAAGGGCAGAAAGAGTAGTGACAATTGCTGATGCAGAAGAAGTGAGAGGAAGAGGAATGGGGCTGGTGCTGATGCTGCCGCTGTGGCTATCTGGTGATTGAACTGCTGCTCCTTCGCCCTCTGAAGCGCACACTGGGCGCCAGCGTTTTTGGCGGTCTGGCAGCTCTTCGAAACTTGTGGACTTCACATGGACGGCAGCACCGGGGGAAAAGGTGGAAGGAGGAGCAGACAGCAGAGTTTGTGTGCCAGCAGAGGGTGGATGACAAGTAGGCGTAACAGCTTCGGAGTTTGAAGACTTAGAGTTGGGAGTGAGAGTGAAGCAGGTTGAGAGATTTGCCAGCAATGGCCACCATGACCACAACCATCAGGTAAGGAGAAAGAATTATCACTGATGTCTGCCTGCCTGTCTGTCTGCGTCTGTGGACTTGAGTATACAAAACGAGAAAAAAAGAAAGAGAAATAGAGCAAAAAAGTTTGACTTGAGATGCACAACAACAGTTGACGAGTTGGCCAACAGAGTTCAGTTGATTAGGGGCGTGTGAGAGAGAGATACTTTTGATTTGGCTAGCTGACGAGGTCACGGCTGAGGTGAGGTCGTCCAACGAAGAGAGAGAGAGAAGAGGCGTTGAGAAAACAAAGACACGGTGATTTGTACGGCGGGCGCGGCCCAAATGATTAGAGGAAGAAAAGACTGGAGAAAGAAGAGGAAGAAGGAGGATAGGGTGGCCTTGAAGCCGACCAATTGACAAGAGAGAATGAGAGGAAGTGTGTGTGTGGTTGTGTGTAAGTGTGTTTGGGTTGAGAGTAGAGGCCAAAGAGAGAAATGCAAACCGGTGCAGAGAACAGCCAACGGCGGGCAGAGCGAATAGTCGACTAAATAGCGGCAAAGTGTGTGTCAGGTGTTGGGTGTGATTGCTTCGATTTGAGAGTTCGAGAGGGTGGGAAAAGGTATAGGATTAGTGAATAATGGCAACAGGTCAAGCACAGATAAAGTGTTGAAAAGAAGATTAAAGGAAAAGAAGGAAGAAGAAGAAAAGATCGCAGTCAAAGTGAGGAGGGAGTCAGAGGAAAGAAAGGTGAGAAAAGAGAGAGAAAGAGAGAGAGAGATTTTGGCCGGTGGCCCCAATTCAGAGAGTCCCAGCAGGAGTGAGAGAGAGCGAGCCAGAGACAGCAACTGGTTGTGTGTTCACAGGCGATTGCATTCAGTGGTAAAGGTAGGTGAGAAAGATGTGGGAGACATAGGTTAGACAGATAGTAATATTGAATCCATATATCAACAACAGATTTGGGCTGCAGGTGTGCTTGTGTGTGTGTTTGGTGTGAATGTCTGTCAGGTGGTGGCATTACAGGTGTGATAATAATAAAAAGTAGACAAAATAATAATTAAGTAAAAATAAGTAATAAGTAAAGAATATATAAGTATATAAAGCAAAATAATATCATCCAATAAGTGTGTGGCTGTCTCTGCCGGTAGGTTTGGAGTCTGTCAATGCGTGTCTTGTTCGAAAGAGAGGGAGAGAGAGGAAAATTCATGTCAGAGTGATTAATTATATAATAAAAAAAGTTAAAATAAAATGTAAGAAATCATAGAGCAAAAGAAGGTCAGTGGGAGTTCAGTGTTTGCGTCGATGTGCATCTTTGACTGGCACAGCGAAAGACGTAAGCTTTGCTGGGGAGTGTGTGTGTGTGTGTGTGTGTGTTTGTAAATGTGAAATGGGCGAGAAAAAAAATGAAGAGCTGTTTGGTTCGTGCGTTCAAGAAAAAATTGTGTGTGTTTGGGGCCCGACTGTGTGTGTGAAAGTGTACAATTGGAATTCCGAGTTAACAGGAAAGACGACCAGAAAAAGGAGAGAATTGCTCGATTGTAGGTGGTTCGTTTGGTTGTGGCGGTAGATGGCGAAGTGGACTGACGCACACACCACATACCAGTGAAGACTCACAACCTCGGATCAGAGCGAAGAATACGGATTTGTCAATAAGTGCGCAGGTGGCAAGTGATGATGAGGAAGAGGAAGAAGTAGAGCATAGAGAGTAAAGTTGAGTAAGGGGGACAAGGGCTTGAACTCATGCACGGGTTGATTTGCAAACTGATCAATGGCTGATTTCGCTGATTGCAAAAGAAGGGAAAAGAAGAGAGAAAGAGAGAAAGGGAGAGAGAACATTGAGAAAGAAAGAAAAAGAAAGATACTGTCTGCCGGTGACAAGACGGCAAGGCGGATAACTGTCTGCCGTGGGTGAGGCTGAGGTCACGTTGGTGTGCAGAAGGAGCGGAGATTACGAGTGGATTGTGGTGCTGGCGTAGAGTGCTGGGTTGTCCTTGGTGGTGCAGGTGATATATAAGAGAAAGTTGAACACGTTTTTGGCTGGTTGGCGTCAAAGCAGTTCGTAGTGCAGATCAGTTCGCTAGTTGTACTGGAAAGGGGGCGAGCGAGGTCAACGAGAGATAAACGAAAGAAGATGGGGGTGACACCTGCCACCGAGCAGACAGCAGCAGCAGGTATCACACCATATCACCGGAAAGTAAGAGAGAAAGTAGGAGAATAGGGCTGTGCTGCGCGCATCTGATATATCAACTTGGAGTTGGCTTGTGAATGATGTGTCAAAGGGAGGGGCGTGTGTGTGTGCTTGCTTCGGTGTGTGTGTGGCACGCTGGCTAAGGCTAAGTAGCTCGCATTGTGGGTGGGTCGAGAAGAAGGATTATGGTAGATATCAACTAGTAGGTTTTGCAATGGGGTTCAGTGCTGATTAGATGAGGGCTCAAATTGGCTGCAGTCTTCTCCGAAACTACACTTCTGCAAGAAAAGGTGCATTTGCCTGGTTAGGGGAACTGCTATCAACTTACAAACAATGCACAACTTGCACTTACCAGTCGACCAAGAATGCCTCGTCAAAGTGTGTGGAGTGGAGTCACTTCCACTACCGCCTCTCAGTTGTTGTCCCCCGTGAGAAGGTCCCCGGGAAGGAAAGCATTCTGAATGGGCGTGTTTCGATCAGCGGCACCGTAGCCACCGGTGCTCCACAGGCCGCCTGAGGCGCCGGGCAGTGCGGAGCTGTCCCAGAGACCGCCGCTGCCCGAGGAGGCAGTGTTCCACGAGCTGAGCAGGCCATTGTCCATCTTGGAGAACTGACTGGCCGAGTTGACGCCGACGCCGCCAGCAGCCTGGCTGAGCAGAGTGGAGTTGTAGTTGGAATGCACCGAGCTGACCAGACCGGGGGCACCGCTGTTGTAGGGCAGTTGGTTGACCTGCACGGGAGCGGAGCCGCTGGCAAAGGGCGACATGTGCGCCACGGTGATGGGCGCAGAGTTGGGACCGGCGGAGACGGCGCCCACGCTGCTCGTCCGACTGTACAGCGGAATGGGCGCAGTGGAGGGGGCGGCATTGGATTGGACGTTGCCGGCGCCGCCACCGGCACTCGACTGACTAGCATTAGTTCCGTTTGACCAGCTGGCGGTGTTGGGGTTGCCGTACCCCGAGTGGTGTCCTCCGCCACTGCCACCTCCTCCGTGGTGGCCGCCGTGTGATTGCTGCCCTCCTCCGCCGGAGTTGTGGGCATTGTGGCCGTTGGCACTGTTTGCCGACTGTTGGCCGCCATTTCCGTTGGGATTAGCAGAGTGGCCGCCGCCGTTGATCAGCTGCAGGTACTGCTGCACCTCCGACTCCAGCGGCAGGTCGGCGAGAATGGTGGTGTTGCCGAGGACGCAGTTGTTCAGGGCAGACTGCGCCTTGATGGCCTGCTCGCGATTCGAGTATCGAGCAATGGCCGCGCCGTGGTTCAGAAAGAGGTGAAACAGGTTCAGGGGGCCGTGCTGGCAGCACAAGGTCTTCAGGGTGGAGCCATCAATCTATGGAGAGAAAGATTGGTCAATGGGTCGATTCATAAAGAGCAGTGCATTCAATTGAACTTACCTGTGGCGTCAGATTACGCAGTCTGAGGTACTCTGAGCCACTGCCTCCCGATGACCAGATGGAGTTGCCACCAGAGGTGACACTGCCCGACTTGGACAGACCAGGCGGTGGGCGAGGCTTGCCGGCGCCTGCTCCACCTCCTGCAGGACCACCATTGCCCCCGCTGTTGTTTCCACCACCCCCTGAAGTCCACAGCGAGTCAGAGTAGTCTGAGCCCGAGTTCAGGCCAGAGTTGCTCCAGGTGTGCGAGTTGTTGGGCTTGCTGTTGTTGTTCATTGCGTTCTTGTTCTTGTTCAGATCAGCCGCATTGAATGGCGTCGCATTGACGCCCATGGCTGCGTTACCAGCAGCAGAGGAAGGGGCGGGGCCGCTGTTGTACGACCAGGTGTTGCCGCTGAAGCCAAAGGGCGAGTTGAGCGAGTCCATCTGACCTGCGCCCTGGCCACCACCGCCGCCGCCGCCACCTCCGCCAAGCAGCGAGTTGGAGCCCTTTGAGATGGCATTAGCAGAGGCAGCACCACCGCCCATGCCACTGTTCCACGAGAACGAGTTGTCACCGCCCATCATGGCCTTCTGTGCGATCGGCGACCGGGGGTCATCGTCCACTAGGGCCGACTTGGCAGCAGGCTTCCACGAGTGCTTTCCATAGCCAGAGTCAAAGGTGTCAGGAGCCCCCATGGGAGCGCCAAAGTTGCCCAGACCGCCGTAGTCGGCGCAGTCGAGCCCGCCACCTCCGGCCATGTGGTCGCCGCCGCTCTTGTCCGGCCATCCCCCGCCGCCATTGTCGTCCATGAAGTTGCTCCAGTTGGTCGCCGAGTGGTTCGCCTTGGGCAGGCCGCCGGGGGCGCGGATAAAGTTGTCGTTGCCCATCGGTCCGCCGTGCTCTCCCGCCGACTGCTGTTTGCTGTGCTTCCAGTTGAAGAGGCGAGAGCCCTGCAGACCACCGCCGCCGCCGCCCGGGTGGCCCCCGGGAGCATTGCCATTGCCGCCGCCGTAGTTGTCCACCGGGCCCTTGCTCAGCTGAAAGACCTCCTTGTTCATGCTGTGGCCTCCTTGGTCGTTGTTCGGCTCAAAGTAGTCCTTGCCAATGCCATTGTTGGTCATCTTGCCGCCGGCGTCATTGCGCAGCTGATTCTGCAGCTGAGTGATATTCTGGCGCACCTCACGCAGACGGTACTCCAGGGAGGACTTCAAGCTGCCACCCGACTGCGCCATCTGCCCTTGCACCTCCTTCAGATTCTTAATCTGATTCAGCAGCTCAGAGAGGATCTCCAGGTTCTGATTAGACAGTGGCTGATTGAGAATCTACAAATGGGGAGAAGAGTGGAGTAAAGAGGAAGAGAAAGAGCAATTAGTACCAGAACAGTGCCTGATCAGATGGGTTTACACTAACTAGTCATGCAGCCACAAAGTATCCATTGTGGAATTGGAAGTAAAGAAAGAAGGACAAAAAGGAAGAAGAAGAAGACATCGATTAGACAAGTGAGAAACCAGTATGGCTACAGGAAAAAAGAGAGAAAGCTACTGCCGCCAGTCTCGTCTCGTCCAGGTCTGTCTGTCTGGCTGCTGCTGTCACACAGCCGCCGTCCACAGTACCACGCCCAGACGGACTGGTTTTCCGAAAGACAGTGCCCACTGTCCGGGCGCCCGTCTGTGAGTTTTTAGTCCCTCTATGCCCCAAACACAAATGAGCCGGCAGTGAGTGGTAAGCTCGGTTTTAAAGGTTGGAAAACAAAAGAAAAACATGAAAAAGGGGGAAGAAAAGTAGAAGTTGAAAGGCGTAATTACCGCTGGATTGAGAAATCCGGTGCTCACCGCCAGATGAATGCGTTGCGCCAGGTTGTGCAGCGACGCAGGGGGACAGGCGGAGGCGCCGCCGCCGACGTTTGGTGGCATGGGCGCCAGGCCGCCATGGCCGCGACCGTTGCCGCCGCCATTGCCGCCGCCGGCACCGCTGAGGGTCATCTTGTTAAAGTCCATCAGCGGATTGTTGCCGATGCCGCCGCCGACGCCAAAGCCGCTCTTTATCGGCTTCACCGTCTCCAGGTGGGCCAGTGCATCCTCAAAGCGGCCACCGCAATTACGCAAAGCGTTCTCCGCGTCATCCTTCTGCAAGTGTGTAAGGGGTGAAAGAGAGAAAAGCGTCAGTTAAAGTTGAACAGCATTTAGTTTGGGGTCACATCGATTGCCCACCACAACTTACCTTGTGTCCCAAATCGACGAGCAGACGGTACTGCTTGCTGCTGAGAATCATCTCTCGCGTAAGTGGCTTCGCTGGCTTGCTGCTGCCCCAGCTGCTAGTGTCAATCTGACCATCGCTCCAGTTTGGTGTCATGGAGCCTGGAAAAAGAAGAACAAATCAAATGAGAATCATCTGCAACGCTTAATCTTAAGCAAATGAACTTACCATTCATTGACTTGCTGTCGTCATTCCACATTGAAGGCGACTTGCGGTGACCACTGCTCGCATCAGTCCAGGTTCGAGTGAGCATGTTCTGACCGAGTGGCTTGTTGCCGCCGTTGTTGCCATTGTTCCAGCCAGGATTGCCGCTGTAGCCGTTCTCTGCAAGAAAAACAATGGCAGTGAGTTAAAGTGAGCGACAATAAATTTTATGATGCTAAAGAGTACTTACTGTTGACACCAGGCATGGGCATTCCGTACTTTGGCTGCTGCTGCTGTTGCTGCTGTTCCTTTTGCCAGTTCGGTGGCTGAGGCTGACGAAGTTGTCCGTGCTGGCCACTGTTGCCAGCACCACTTCGTCCGCCTGGATTGCCCCAAACTGCAGTGCCATCATCGACGCCCTTGAAGCTGTCATTGGAATCCTTGTCCCAGCAGCCGTCCTTGCGATTGTCGGGCGGGTTCCAGGTGCCAAAGGAGCCGCCGTCGTTGCCCGATTTGTCCCAGTTCGACTCAGAGACAGAGTCGGATTGATCTGAAAAAAGGAACAAAGAGGATATGAGTATGCCTTTGCAGTGTTACTCCTCCTGTGTGATGACCATCAACACTTACCAAAATTGCCCCAATTGGTGGCCTTGCGCGAGTCGTAAGCACTCTTGTCGTTTCCATTCCAGTTGTTCATACCGACGCCGCCGCCGTCACCGCCGCCGATATTGTTTGCACCGCCGAGACCGCCGGCACCGAGGCCCGAGGGAGTGAGTAGCGAGTAGGGATTGGAGATGCCAGAGCCAGGGCCCCCATTCGACAGAGCCGATGGCCCAGCTGACCAGTTTGGATTAATACTTGAGGAGTTGACGTGCCCGCCCAGGGCAGAGTGGCCGCCCAGTCCAGAGGGGCCACCGGTCGGTGCCATGCCCCCGCCCACCGAAGTGACTGAGTTGAGCGAGTTAGCGGACTGGGGCACGCCCGTCCAGTGGTTGCTCGTGTCAATGCCCTCCTCTTCGCCCCAGGTGCCGCCAATGTTGGTGGTGGGCGTCTGTCCCCAGGGCTGCACCGGACCACCGCCCACGCCCATGCCGACGGAGGCGGAGGAGAGGAGGCCGACGCCGCCGGGCCCGCCCAGAGAGCCCTTCTTCTGGCGAATAGAGCTCTCCCAGATTTCAGTGCCTGAGTTGACTGGACAGCGCCAGGTGGACGTTTCCTGGTGAACCTTTGGACTACTGCTGGACGCGTGGGAGGACGAGGGCAGATTCCAGGGGGAATCTTGGTTTATCACCTGAAGGAAGCAATAGGAAAATGATTAGATGGGTGAGTACGAGTTCAAAATCTCTCACAGTGACCACTACTTACAGATGAGCCCCACTTTTCAGTAAAAAGGGTTTCACGGAAATCGTCGCTCAGGCCACCGATGAGATCGTTGATGTTGGCGCCAGACGTGGTGGTCGACGAGGAGCTACCCATCTGACGCTTGTTGGCCGCAGCGTTCGCTGCGTCCATTGCATTGCCACTGGAGCCTGCGACATTGGAGCTGCCGCCGAGCATGTTGAGACCACCAGCTGAAGGACCGCTGCTGCTATTGCCGTTGCCATTGCTGCTCGATCCACCACTGCCTGATCCAAATGCCATGGTCGAGCTGACAACGTTGCCGCTCATGCTCAGGCCACCGGAAGAACAGTTGGCGGTGGTGGCCACACTTGAGGCGGAAAGACAGGAGGATGCAACGGAAGACTGCTGTTGCTGAGAAGAGGCAGCGCCGAGGCCAAGGCCGCCACCACCACTTCCCACATTGGAAGTGTCGTGACTATTTGTGGTGATGATGCCTGCGCTGCTGATGGCGGAGGCAGTCGATGATGCGTTTGGTCCGCTGGCGTTGCCTGAGGCATTGGCCGAGGTCGCGTGGACCAGGCCCTTGCCGGCGGCTTGTGCCCAGGAGCTGGAGAGAGCTGGCTTTGGTGAGGAGGACAGCAGAGACTGCTGCTGCTGTTGATCGCCAGACTGATTGCCGCTCATCAGCAAGTTGGCCTGGTTGCTGTTCAGCGATGACTGCTGCTGCTGTTGGCTGCCTCGTAGGCCACCGTTCGCCGTCTGCTGGTTGCTGCCAGTGGAGTTGATGGCCATGGCGGCGGATACTGCGGCACCGCTGCCGCAACTGCCTGCAGACGCCCAGCCTGAGCCAGCAGCTGAGTTGTTGTTGTTGTTGCCGCCGCTGAGGCTGGTGCTGCCGCCGCCGCTGCTGCTGTTGTTATTGTTGTTGGCTGAGGAGCTGCCCCAGTCTGAGGAGCTGGGCGGTGGCTGTACGCCCCATCCCGAACTGGACGCCAGTGAGGAGTCGTCTCCACCACCGAGGAGGCCCATGGTGGTGGTGTGGGAGACTTGAAGAGAGGGCAAGGGAAGAAACTGACTGACTGAGAGAGTGAGTTGGGGTGCTCGCTGCTTTCTCGAGCTGAAGGAGAAGGAGGAGAGAATTGAGTGCCACTGATTCGACTGAATGTGTGGAGTGCAGGAGAAGAAGGCAGACGACGGGGCTACGCTTCACCGAGCTGCTGTCCGGTTCTCTCGGTCTTCCCTGTCGATTGACCAGTGCGTGTCCAGTGGAGTGTGAGGTGGTCGGGACACGCTTTACCAGACGTCGATTGTGTCACAAGCTGTGATTGTGTGAAGATCGCTCTCCTCTCTGAAGAGGAGCAGGTGGACTGAAGAAGTAGAAGAAGAAGTAGAAGAACAACATAAAAACAGTGCAAAAGAACACAGAGAACGAAAAAAGAAGACAAAAAAGGAGGTGTGCTGATAAATAAATAAAAACGAGTAAAGCTAAGGTGGCGTCGTGGAAGGGTGATGCCAACAGGAAGGGGAAGAGAAGAAGAGGAGGAATTTGGTGTGTGTATGTGTGTGGCTGCTACAGCGACAAAACAAGGTATTTTTGAGGAGAAGAAAGACGTCTGTGTGCCTTCACGGGGACAATCTGATGATGGGAGAAAGAAGAAGGGAGAAGAGGACATTAGTAAATACTCTAGAAAACACTAATACTGCAAGAGATACAGCAAACAACGGGCAATGGTGGGGAGTGTCTGAGCACGGATAGTAATTACAATCATCATCGTCAGCATTTTAATCGGACAGACTTTTGGCTAACGGTACTGGTAAACTGTTGCTGCTGCCGCTTCTGTTTTCTGCCCCTTTCTGCAGCTTATCAGCAACGTCGGAGAGGGCAAAAAATCGATCTGCTTTCGAGAGAGCAGCACTCTGTTTGGCACAACGAGCAGCCACTAGAAGAAGCCGATGATCTTATCAGAAGAAGAGAACTCTCTTATTCTCTTTTTTTCCTCTCTCTACAAATGATAACAAGGGCAGACTAAAAGAAAAAAATGACAACGACAACTAACAGGTGGGCGGGCAAGTACGAGCTGAAAACCACTGTCGACAACTACTAAGTGGTGAAGAATGTCAGTCGTAGGAAAGGATGCATTCACAGCAATTGACAATGGACACACATTTCAGTGCACTGATTAAGAGTGGTGAAAAAATACTTTAAAATGACAACATTGGTGGGCAATTGGCATTCATCCTCTATCACCAGCTTTACCACCACTGCCACCAACACAAACAACAGCAAACAGGAGTGGTAACTGCGAAAACTGCTGAGAAAACGACAACACATCGTCCCCACATTGTACAGTGCTCTGTGGATGAGTCGTAGTGGTTGTACAGCGTCGCCACATCAGTACTACTATCAGCACTATCGGTTAATCAGAGGCACAGAGAAGACAACAGCACATGGCCAGCGAGAAACACTGAGAAGGGGAGCTGCCAACAGCAGCATTACATCTGCCCATTGCTGAGCTGCTGTAGCTGCTGCATCACCTTCATTCCACTGACGCCTTGCTCCAATCGCTCGCACCATTGATCGACTTCTCAAACGGGAGAGAGTAAGTGAGTGGTCGTCAACGAGTGCGCACTGCGCACCACCACCACAAGACAACAACACCACTGGAGCACACGGCAAATCTGCCCAGCTTACTGCTGCTGCCAGACAGAGTACGATCCGTCGACACTGATCAGTGCGCCATCACTATCCAACCACCACCACCATCAGCATCAACATCAGCATCGTACCAAAGAGAGTATTGCAGGAGTGCACGTCCAAAAGTGCACTGCAAGAAGCCACAGCAAAACAAGAAATGGTAACAAACAACAACTGCAACGAGCCACTGCCAACGAGTCGGCAGTGGCTGTCTATGTATTGCCTTAGCGCCCAGACTTTAGTGCCTGCTGCTCTTTCGGACTCCACTGCCTCCCTATCCTATCTGCCTGACTGCCTGTCGCTCTTCCCTTCCACCACCACGACCAGCAGGCACCTCAAAGAGCACTTGTCTCAAAGGCACACACACTGCTGGAGTAGTGCTCCTCGATGGCTCGCATTCGGCGCTGACTGACTGAGAGGCAGCACGAAAGAAGTAGAAAAGTCGCACTGTGAAACTCGCTTGTTGCAGTGGCAGTCGTTGGCAAAGATTGCCGTGGTAGTGCTGGCGGTGTGGCGGGAAAGGAAAAATAGAGGAATGAGTGAGGAGAAGAAGGGAACATAGTCAAACGATACTTGGCCTGCACTGTTGCTCGCTGCCTCCCTGCCTGCCTGCTTGCTTCACTAGACAAGAGCACTAGCAATGGCTCGCCGAGCAGCGACAGTTCATGGCAGAGCAAGCTGGCGGATAAGCGTCAAGGAGTGCGAGAGAGATTGAGAGCTCGCAACAACTGCTGGCTACTGCGAGCGACGGCGGCGATGATGACTGCGATGAGGATGCAGCAGCAGAAGTAGCAGTAGCACTGAGAAGACACTGATTGCCAGTCAACCAAGTGAGTGTGGCGTCTCTTTGTGGAGCATACCATACTGGGTATCTCTTCGTCGCCATACAGGACACTGATTCACTTGGTACCGGGCAAATTAGAATTTCAGGCAGACTAATGGCTGAAAGTGTGATCAGCGCACCAAATGAGTGCCCTGAAACTGATCAGCAGAGGCTGACTGCATGGGCATGAAGTAGCATCATCACCACCACCACCAAGCGACCGACGACAATGGGAGAGAGAGAGAGGCAAATTGAGGACAACAATCACCATCTTCCCCAGCTCCCCATCTGCGTACGGCCGCAGCTCTTTTGTACGGCTGCTTTGCTGCTGAAGCACTAGCAGCTCTGACTCCTCGTAGACGGTGGCTGTGCGCAGTGGACATGGGAGAACAAACAGAACACAGTATTCAAGTGAACGTAAACACACGTCCTCCTTACGCTGCGGAGGCTGCTGCTGCTGCTGCTTATGGACCGTTGCGGGCAAATGAGCGAGACTGATGACCAAACAGCAACAACAACAAGAGCGCCAACAATGTGATCACTGATCAGTGATCACCACCTGCCAGGTGTCGGTGTGCAGAGAACATGCATCATTGCTGTTGCTCACTGCTGGTGATTGGCACTCGTCGCCAGCAACGGTCTGCTACTGTCTGCCGCTCCTACACTGGTACTCGAAAATGGTTGTCCAGGAGAAGAGAAGGTGGCAAGGTGATAGACAATTGGTGAAGAAGAAGAAGAAAAGGTTAACACTCACTCGACAACAATCGTGGGGGTGTGCAACTGATAGAAGGAGCATATGGAGCATTCGATGGTCGACTTGACGGGAAGGAGAGAGAAGAAGAATTGAAACAGAATTGGAGAAGTGATTGAGATCAACTGGAAGGTGGCTAGTCGAGGCGACTGGTACTGGAGCTGAAGAGCACTGTGGCTGCTTTATTGCACTGTCTTCGGTGGTCGTCTGGGTAGAGGACACACTGAATCAAGAAGGTGAGGAGAGGGGATGACTGGAGAACCTCGGCACTGTTCATCACCGTGGAACAACATGGAACATCAACATTGTGGCTCTTCTGGAGAAGATTGTTGCTGAGAAAAAGAGAGAATTATTGGCAAGGCAAGATCACTCTGACTCAAAGGCACTCGGCGATTGGAAACGAGTGAGGCACTCACACTGCAGTGAGCGAAGAAGAAGGAGAAGGAGAAGGAGAAAGAGGCACACACTGAGGAAAATGACTACGAGTGGTTGAGCGAGCGACGAGGCGACGGTGCCATCGATGCACAGCAGCACAGCTCACTCGCCAGCGGCACAGGCAGCGACTGACAGCAGCAACAGTGGCACAACTCGGCCTGGAGCCAGGCTCACCGACTCTGCGTTCCTACTCGCTCCAGCTCAGATCAGAGCAGCTCAGCAACAGTGCCGCTCACTGCTGCGCTGCCGCTGCCTTCACTGCACTGACTCTCTTTGCAGGGGAGCAGGAGAAGGAAGAACACTGCTCGCTGAATGGACTTCATGTGGAGGCAGTGGCAGCGAGTCGCTCTTGCTGCTGCTGCTGTGGTCGCCCCACCACTATCATCACCGCCATCCACTGCTGACTCTGTGCCTCAACGACTGTGCCCATCAGAGCGAACACAGTGGAATGGGCTGCCAAACAGGCGCAGAACGAGGAGAAGACAAACGTGGTGGCCGTGTTTGAGTTGTTGTAGTAGAAGCAGTAGTGGTCGTTGTTGTTGTTGTTGCCGAAGCAGTGGTCCTTTGCTCCTTCAAATCACTGCTGGTCCACAATGGCAGCAATAACGGTAATCACCGTCTTTGCAAGTCACTCTCTGTGTGCCCACCACTAGTGCACTACTGAAAGCAAAGCTAACGGTGTCCACGCTTATCAGCATCACCATTTGGTGATTTAGGTAGGCTAGTGAATCTTCCCTGCGATCTACCGATCGTTCAAACCAAATGACATCAGTTAGAAGCATTCAGTAGTGCAGCCCTGTCCTCTGGAGAGCACTGCAGTGCCCTCAGTGGTGCACACACCTTCTCTGCATAGAGCACAATTGAGCACACAGGTAGGGCAGCACTTAAATTAGGAACTGACGACTGAGGGCAACAGTGATGACAGCGTACTTTACATGCTCTGGAATTATTCAACAGGCGGCATAAAACCAAAATATAGACAGTAAACTCTGTAATTCTCTCAATCATCTGGACACTGGCGCACAGAAGAATGGCTCTATTAGTCGGATGACCGAGCACAAAGAAGCGTTCAACTGAACTGAACGGTGCCGAATTCCCTCCAAGTATAACTCTCAAACATAGGCAGAGTCAGGCGTCATCAGCAGCGACAACTCAGGCAGT
>JAALOO010001314.1_pt1 | contig 17588 bp, 11 predicted proteins | sample 7257641 | NCBI WGS metagenome assembly JAALOO01 (sample SAMN14085613, study PRJNA598686) | mite metagenome | biome: ENVO:01001000; feature: ENVO:01001002; material: ENVO:01001226; isolation source: single female mite from University of Michigan culture on fish food culture... ...
CTCTCTCTCTCTCTCTCTCTCTCTCTCTCTCTCTCTCTCTCTCTCTCTTTCAGCTGATCATCATCAATTAAGAGGGAAAAGAAGAGTGCCAATTGCCACTAGTAGTGCTTGCTCATTCATTGACTGCTCTTTCTCTTACTTGGACTACTCATCACTTTGTGTCTGCCGCTCGATTCTTTCCGCGGTTATGATTTAATTAATTTGCCTGCTTTTCAGGGAAAGTGCCAGTGCCGGCAGTGGCCGCCGCTGCTGCTGTTGTTTCATTTCATTTTGTGCTCTATCTGTCTTTCTTCTCTCCCGTCTGATAGACAGACAGACAAATTGGCCAAACTGCAGTTGCCCCTTTGTCTGTGCTCACTTGAGTGTTTGTCCGAAGAGCTGCACCGACCGTTATTCGATCGTGTCTGAATTATTCATGAGAGTGCCTGTGTGTGTGTGCAGTACACAGCAAACTCTGCAATGAAACTGACTGTCTGACTGACTTCAGTTCCTGTGCCGCCGTCGTCGTCTCGGGTCCGCGGTTTTTATTGACTTCAGCTCTCCTTGCTGTGTTGTTGCAATTTAAATTCAATTATACAGCTGAGTTGCAGCAGTGTACAGTTCATACAAGAAGAGAAATTGCCGACTTTCGCTGCCGTATATCACCAGCAGCAGAAACTGTTTTTTGTCGCCAAAGTCCTCGCTGTCGCCATTCGTGTAGCCCTTTAGCCTTTTAGCACTCAATCACCACTTCACTGTCTTCACTTGATCGTGTCGCGGTTATTGCTCACACCGAGACAGGCAGAGGATTGGCCTGGTACAGCGGAGTCCAATGTGCAAACAGCAACCTGGACAGCCAGAGAGTAGTGACACATGCAAATGCTTAATTACTCGCCATTTGCGCCTCTTCTCTGGCGGCTGCCAGTCTGCTGCTGCTGCTGTTTGGCTATTCGGTGCCATGCTCTCGAAGACGGCAGTGTTTAGTGCTGTGGAGTTGGAGTTGTTGAGGAGCTCACCTTCCTCACTCTTGTTCTCCAAATGATCTGCCGCTTGTCAATTTCCAATTCTAATAGTGTGCGGCACTGTTTTTTACTGCAGAGCCTTTTTTCTTCATTTTCTTGTTCTTCTAAAGTGCCCGCTCTCCATCTCTTTCACTTAGTTGCTTGTGTCACATTGTGACAGTGTGTCGTCCGTCAGATAGTCATTCACTCGTTCACTCACTCGCTCATTCTCATATCGCACAGCCGCCGCCATAAATGCGGTCCTTTTCCCGCTGCCTTTCTTTCTTTCCTTCTTTTGAACTACTTTGTAATGATGATCACACACACACACACAACTCTCAACCAGACTGTTCATTGAAAAGAAGTGCCTGTGCCTTCCTTTCGCTCCAGTGACTCGTTCACTCGCACAATTCCATCGATCGCCCTCCTGTTTCACACCTTCCTGTTTGTGTCCCTCTGTTTGTTGTAGTGTGTTTTAGTGTGTTTAAATGTGCTTGTATGTACACCTTCTAAGTGGGGCTGCTTTCTGTGTGTGCCTTTCTATTAATAGGGCAAGACTGTTCCGAGTACGACGGCAACGGCTGTGTTCCAGGTGAAGTGCATGAAATGGCATATGCACCCAAACGTTGATGATGATGATGATGATGCGTCCAGTCAGTCAGTGAAGTGTGTGTGTGTTTGCAGGAGTGTGAAATATTGAAAGCACAGCAAAATGGTCTCAGTTTGAGTGCGAGTGTGTGCTGTGTTTTTGACTCGTGTTTGGCGGCACTTCTTCTTCTTGCGGGCCACCTTTGCCTAATGGTACACTCTTGCATATGCTTGTGCTTGTGTGCACTCGATCTATTTTTCGCCCGCCTAATTGATACCTTCTGCGCACTCTATCTGATGATTGGTGGCGCCCTTTCACTCCTGTTGCTGCTGCTGCTCGCGTTTTGTCCCTGTCTTTTGTTGCCTGTCACTGCTGTGTGGTGGTGGTGGTGGTACTCCCATGGACTTTGACCATCATTGCACTCTTTTGCAAACCGCACAGTGCGGAATTGTATTTTTCCCCATTTTCTGCTGTTCATTGTGAATAGTTTTGGTGGTGGTAAGCTCGTCTTCAACCTTGCAATTACGCACATTGTGCAGTACTGTGCTGTGTTCAGTAATGATCGAATTGAGCAGTCGATTGAGCAGCAACGGCATCGGTGCACTCAGACTTGAAGTCCTTTGCGCAAACCTGTTGCAATTTCAGCCAATCTCTCTCTTCATTGGCAGTGCTGTGGCTAATTAGTGGAAAGTGTCTCCATCAGTCTGCTCGGCTCTTGGAACAGTATCGCCGCTCTTGAAGCTCATTGTCTTTCATTTCATTTCTGACTGTCTGTCTGTCTGCTACGCCGTTCGGAAACTATCAACGGCTATCAACTGCTGCTGCTCTTCCATTGCCCAATCGGCGAGGCAAGGCTGAGAGTGAGTTTCTCGCGACTTCTGACGACGAAGGCGTCTGTGAGAACCTGAACAGCAGCAGTTGAAGAAGAGGCTGAAGAAGCGATAATTAAATTTGCGCTCGCTTGTTTTATGCGAACGTTGCCTTTTACTTGATCGTCTTCTTCTTCTTCTCTTCTTCATTTTCTTTGTCAGCGAGACCGGTGTCAGTGGCAACTATCACTGTCTGATCTGATCATACTGTGCTTTCTTAGTCTCTCGGACTGACTGCACTAATTGCACCTTTACGGTCTTCAGTGTCTTCTGCTTCTGCTGCTGCTGATGAACACGCGTCCGCTGCATACGTTACCTTAGGTCTGCTCCTTTTTGCTTCTTTGATGTGACTTTTTCCCATTGTCGCTCTGTCGAGGTAATGGTCACCTCACTGAAGAGTGAAGAGTGAAGGGATAGTTTGCATAGCAGTAGCCGAATAACTGTCACAGATGGATAGGAAGAAGAGGAGGTGTTGTTTGGTTGGCCGCAGTCTGACACAGCGACAGGCTCTTCGTCACCGGCTTCTTTCTCTCACCTTTTTCCACACTGTGAAGTCCATTTGCTCTATCTTTATCTTTATCCAGGCAGTTTTATTCCCAGCAGCTCGCACTAATGACCACGGCGGCACAAGCGCACAGGTCACTATGCTAATTTAATCGGGTCCTCTCTCTGAGCATATTTTTTCCCTTCTGCCTTCAATGACTTCTTCTTCCCCTCCTCCTCCTCTTCCTACTCTACACCAGAGTAGTAACTCTTAATCCCCTCATTTAGCTTCTTGCCGGTCCTCGTCGGTCGGTCAATTCATCTCAATCTTTCGGTGTGTGCGCCGCTCGCTCAGGTGCTCAATTCATTCACTCGTTCGCTTTATCACCGCCGCTGATGCTCATCAGCGGTGATTGCACTGCACTGGACTCTCACCGGTTCAGCAGCAGCAGCAGCAGCAGCGGCACACTAATCATCGATGAGGGAGATTGAGACACAAGCGCACAACCTAACATCACATCACATCACATCACATCACATCACCGGCATCTGCCGTTGCTCATCAATATAATGGTGTATAAATTGAACGATCGCGCTCGCGGATTAGGCGATGATGAAGAGCAGTTGGCGGCGGCGGCACCTTCACCTCACTCGTTCACATTTCTGCAGTGCCAATGTGTGCACTTTATTACTCAACACAAACACACACACACACACACTCACTCTGCTCAAATGATCGACTGTCCATCTTTCTCTCTCTCTCTCTGGTTCTCTCCCAGTGCTTCAGACTTCTTTTATTTATAGCCACCGCTGCTGCTGCTGCCTCAATCACAGGAGTTGTTGGTCTTAGTGTCTTTGAGCGGCGGCGGCAGTTGATGAGATGAACATCAACTGTGGCAACAGCAGCACCAAATGCACTGCTTCAGTGCTTGCTTGCTTGTGTTTGGGATTCGGTGTTTGATGAGTACGGTTTACTCTCTCTCTCTCCCCAAATGCATTCCAATCTCTCTGGTGGTGGCACGTAGGCGCTAGTCTGGGCAAATATTATGCAGCCGGTGTGTGCTGTGTGCTGGATGGACTCAATTGAATTTACCTTATCTTGTTACTACTTGTGTATGTGTCCTCTGCTGCTGTTACTAAAAGAAGTTACTTGTGCTGTTGTTACTTTTTCTCCGCGGCGCATCTTTTTCTTGTACAAACTGACATGGCATTACCGGCGTCGGTGCTGCTGATGGTCAGTTCACAGTTTTACTATGCACTCACGCAATCAAGTAGTAGTAGTCTCTTCTAGTAGTATTATAAACCTCATTCTGTGCCAGATAAAGCAGCAGTTTGAGGAGTTGAGCACTTCTGCACTTTACTGTTCTTTTGTCAATTTACAATTTACATTTTTTGCCACGTTCTGCTGTCGCCGCCGTCGGCCACTTTGTTTGTTTGTCCACTTTGTCGTCGCGCAGGTCGTCGACGATGGAGAAGTAGAAGTGTTGTCGAATTAGCACTTTATCTCCTCTCTTCCCCCCCTCTTTGTATTTCTTTAGAGCCGAGTGTCTTGGCAACCACTTGGATAGACACGCACTCTAAAAGACAGGCAGATTCACCCATTGCTATTGTTTACCAGCAGCAGCTCTTTTCATTCTTTTTCTCCCCCCCCCTCTTTTGGCCTTATCTTTTGCGCAAATAGTCGCCGTCTGTGTGTGTTTACTCTTCTGCCTGGGTAAATCGGTTTCTGCTACTTTTCCCTTTCAGCTTTAGAGCAGAACTACTGCTGTTGCTGTTGTTGCTGTTGCTGCATCTTTAGCACTCTTTCTCACAGTGGCGACTGTTGCGTGAGCACGCCACCGGTTCGCTTAGCTTCTGTCTCCTTTTCCCCGGTGCTTCAGTTTTGTTTGAGAAAGAGTGAGATAGGTGAGGGAAAGACCAATTCAATTGAAAATTTTGTTTCGTTTTCCAGTGGGGAGAGGGAAGGAAAAGAAAGAAAGAGCTTTCTTTCTCTCGCTTTTTCCCTTTCTGTGAACATCCTCGATTAGATAGCGCGCTGCATCCTAAGCGGCCAGTTGATGCTGGTGATGAGCACAGACAGAGTCAGACCGACCGACGTCCAGCCAGTCTTGTCGGATTAGAGGTGTGCACGGCAGCAGCACTGGACGCGCATACCAACGTAGGTTGCGCAGTTTGCTGACCTACAAAAAACGGAACTAGTCAACTCCTGAAGCTCGGAACGGTACTACTTCTACTTCTACACTTGCCGCTGCTGCTGCTCACTTTGGTCAGCTTAAGTGGGGCTTATTTCACATTAGCGGTCGTAGCTGAAGAGAGAGAGAGAGAGAGAGTAGCAGGTTAGCATTAGTAGAAGCGGCGACTAATTAATGCAGTAGGGACGACCTTAAACAGAAAGAGAGAGAGAGAGATGATGGTCAAATGTCATTTGCTCCTGTTGGATGGATTGATGCTCTTTGCTTTCTAATGGCACTGACTATGCCGCAAATGATGCTCTTTGCTGTGCTCTCTTTTCCTTCTAATTATAGCCACCACCACCACCTCTCCACACCTTTTGCGCCTGCCAGTTCTCCCCTTTCTCCTCTTTATTTTTGCTTGCTTTTATTCGCGCATTCGTCCACTCCAGTGGTGGTTACCCCTGGCGATGACAAGGGCTCCTCTCTGAGAACCGTTGGAGATCTTGTCTTGGGTGGTAATCTCTACCATCTGATCTCTTTCTCTCTCTCTCTCTCTCGCTCTCTCTCGCTCTTGTTAGTCGTTTGAGCTCTCTCTTTGACCTCGGGTTGTGGTTTTTTATTGTACCGAGCTTTAGCCGAGGCTTTAAGTCATCTCAAAATGCTACTGTGACTGATTTAATTCTCCTTCTGCTGTAGATGAGGTTGGCTGATAAAACTGCAAAGTTGACTGGACCACTTAACAGTTGTTAACAGTTAGCTATTTTAATAAAATTGTTCAAGCGTCAGCAGAGCAATCATTAGAGGACTAGCGCAAGTCCCAGGTGCTCTCTCGCTGCTCAAGAAACCGTTCAGGGTTCTTCTCGACGACCCATCGTTGGACTTTTGCGCGAGGGCGACGGCGTCGAGGGCGAGATTTCTGTGCCTTCTGAGACTTTCCTTTTCCCTGCGCCCTCTTTCCTCCTCCGGCCACCTTTTCCCTTTTGACGACGTAGTGGGGCACAAATCCGGCGCCGGGAATGGTGCTGGAGCGCGTCGGAAGGAGATCGGCCAGCCAGCGGGTGCTCTGAATGGCCAGCTGCAGGTGGCGGTTGCGGAGGGTGTAGCGGCGGTGGTTGGCGCTGTGGCGGCCGGCGAAGAAGAAGAGGCGGTTGAGGACGTGCTCGAGGAAGGTGGCCAGCACCAGGACGGCCACCGGGGCAATGGCCTGGGCGCGGGAGTGGGCTCGCAGCAGGTGTCGCAGGCGGGACAGGCGAAAGTGGGTGCTCCGGCGGACCACTCTGCTTCCTCTGGTGCCAGTGCTTCCTCTGCTTCCTCTGCCTCCTCGAACCGGACTGATGCGGGTCGTCAGCGGAGAACTTCTGCTGCTGCTGCTGCTGCTCGAGCTGTTGGGCGGCTGCACTGCCGCCGCCCCTCGACCTCCTCGACGATAGCGAACCGGAGTGCGCTGCTGGTCGTCGTTGTTGATTGGAGACTGGCTGACGGAGGCTGGCGAAGTTCGGGAGGACATTTCCCAGCTGAGTGACCTAAGAGTTGAAAACTATGGCAGGGAGAGAGAAAGTGGCCGTTTAATTGCTGAGTTGTCACACTGTGTTTTTTACACTGTGTTTTTTACTCTGACTAACTGCTGTAAATCGCTAACCTTTTCGCTCTTCGCCTTTAAATGTGACGTAGAACGCAGAAAAAAAATTGGAACACCGCTCAACAATGGCAATCGAATTTTGTGGCGGCAGCAGCGGCGGCAAAAGATTCGATCGTGCGACATCTCGAGCAGTGGTGCTTTGGTGTGTTGTGGTCGCGGCTGTTGGTGGTGGTGGTGGTGATTGTAATTGTGATTGTTGTCTGTGTCCGCTGTTTTCCCTCTCTCTCTCTTTCGCTCTTTCCTCTCCCGACACTAAGTGGTCGTTTAATTGTACATTTGGCTCTACCATCGCCGACAGTGACCGAAGCATCTGCTGCTGCACTTGCTTGCACTGCCTGGCGAGCCGTGTGTGTCAGTGCTAGGAAGTAACTGTGCTCTTGTTATTGGCCAAAGTCGCCAGTTTTGCTGCTGTTGCTGCTGCAGTAGCTCTGACTGATCGACCGAACGAGCCGATAATCCGACCTGTTTGAGTCAATTGGCGATGGTGGCTAGCTAATGTGTCTGTGTGTGTGTTTGGGCGAACATTACTTGTCTATTTCATTTCGTTCAGTCAGTCATTCGTTCAGTCAGTCATTGCTGTGATGTGTGTGTGTGTTATTGTTGGGCAGTATGTTATTCGCCTAGTTGTTGTGTCTGTTTTGTGCACTGCTGCTCTGAGCACATCCAATGAACGTGGCCAATTGGTCATCGCTCTCACTACTTTTCCTTTCTTCAGCTGCTGTTGTGTTGTGTTGTACTGTTGTTTCTTCTGATCATCCTTTCTCCCTGAGCTAATCCGCCCACACTTGGATGCGTCAATTTGTTTGCAGCAGCAATTGCAATTGCAGTACACTGTCTGTCTGCTTGTCTGACACGACTGTTTGGCCAAGTGCCAAGTGGTGACCGAAGTGGAGGCAGAGAGAGAACGATTTATTAATTAACACTTTTCAATGGTAATTAATCCAATTGCCTGCTCGCGCAGGGCTGTATTTTGATTTTTCCTTCTCTTTGCTCTCCGCTGCTTGAGTAATCGATGCGCAATGAGAGCCTGACTAACTGACTGCCTGACTGACCATTGACCACTCGATCGCCCAGAGCACTGTGGCTCAGTTTGAGTTCACTGCTGGTGATAAGGCACACACACACACACACTTGTATGGCACACATTTGTTGGTCCAAGTGCAAATGGTGGTGATAGCGGTGGTAGTGCTGAAGACACCACCACGGTCGATCACGACTGTGGAGTTCAGCGGTGGTGGTGGTGGTGGTGATGGCACAATCAGTTTAGCCTCTCATCTCATTTGAAGCTGTTGTTGATAATGAGGACGATGCCGGTGCTGAATCGGTGAGCTACAGAAATTAGAATTTCAAATGACCTTTTCTGTGTGCTATCGATTCCGTTTGATGATCATATTGCACCTTCTCTCTCTCTCTCTTTTGTGGCAGGCCTCTGTCATCAGTAAAGGAGAGAGAGAGGAGTACCAGTGCTGACTATATTTAGTCATTGACCAATGGTCAAAGGCTTTTTCAGTTTTTCATTATTAATATTCCCCCCCCCCTTTCACTCCATCAGCAGAAGCAGAAAGTATTACCCGTTATGACTTTTGTTATCCTGTCTCCCTCTGTCTCTGTCTGTCTGATGCACATTCAATACATTCTCCTCTTCTCTTCAGAAGAGTATCTGAATTTAATTGCAATTAACATAACGCGCGCGCGAGCGCGAATATTAAAAAGAGCCAAGAGAGAGTTGAAGAAGTTTGCTCGATTGGCAATTGAATTAGCGTGAGTGTGTGCTAGGCAAACATTGTAAGTGTGTCTTGTTCTGCTCTGTCCACTTCTCTTCTTCAGTTGACTGCTATAAATAGTGTGATGCTGGACTTTCTTTTGCTGCCGATAACTGTTTGGTGATGGTGGTGGTGGTGGACTTCTCTCGGTGGCCAGCACCATACTGTGCAGCAGGAGACCGGAGCGGTCAGTGAGCGGTCACTGGCGCTTAATTCACCACTCACGACCAGTGTGTCTGCATGTGCCCTCTCTCTCTCATTGCTGACCATCCATCTATGATTATTTAGTGTTATGCAGCAGCAGTAGTAAATTGTTAGTTTTCATTTAGACTTCATTTTCCAGCAGACTGTTGCGGATCTTTGCAGCAGCGGCGGCATCTCCGCCAGTTGACGTATCTATCTAGTAGCAGCCATAACTTTGGGGTAATTTATTAGCCTGCTCTCCTCGTCGTTGTCGTCGTTGAGAGGATGAAAAATATGTCTGGGGATGTTTAGACAAAACCAAATCAATACAGTGTGTAGCGCGGAATTCTCAAGTAAGTGAACTGATGACCTCCTCACTTTCTCCATTAATTGGATACAGCTTTAGTCGGTCTCTGGTACTCGGTGACCCACTTTGTCGCATTAAATCGAGTGCTTTTTGGTGCACTAAACTGAAAACAGTTTTGCACTAGACTTTGCTGAATTTTGTTTGTTAGGTAGCCAACCAGTCAGCCATCACTAACCTTTATTCTATTCCGTTGTTTGCACCTTCTGAGAAGGAGAAGAGTGTGCTGTACAGTACTTTAACTGTGCCTTTTTCTATCTATCTGCTATCAGTGTATCCATCTTCGGTGTGTGTGTTTACCTTTCTTTCGGTGTCATCATCTGCTGCTACTTTTGCTGCTGCTGTAGTCAACAGTTGTCGTCATGCTTGCATGTCGATAAATGCAAATAAGTGGCACTGCTGTCGGTGCTGGACGATATGCAGAACAGCAACTGCAGGCTAAGGTAAATAGCACAAACACACACAAACACATCTCTAAAATCAGCAAAAGTTAAATCAGTCACTGCTGAAAGTCAGCTCAGCCGGTGCTGTGGCTGCCGCTGATTGGCCTCTAACAGCGTCGTCTTCGTCGACGAGTGGCTGTTATTTGCATTTGAATCGACTCTCTTTCATTTCGGCGATGAAGACGACCTGTTCAGTGTTTTGCTGCTGCCGCTGCTTTTACTTCTTCAAAGTTAAATGGGCCGAGAAGGACGAACTGCTGCTGCTGCTGCTGCTGCCTCGGATGAAATGTTGCTACTGCACAGCGGCGCGGCAGTGCTTCATTTCTTCGAGCGGACCCATAGGTCGCTGCTTCGGCCATCACCACTCTTCTTTCACCCCCTTTGTGGTCTCTCTTTCTCTATTTTTGGTACTCCACCTGTCTTCTCGGACAGATCTTCGGCTGCTGCTGCTGCCGATGTGCTCGTCAAAACACAAGACCGCTGAAATGTCTTACTAATTCCTCTCACTGCTGCTGCCAATGTCTGTGGTAAGGCTGGCGCGAATGCAAATGGAGAGCTGATTAAGTGGTCGAGTTTTAATTAGAAATCAACTGGTCGTTTTACGAGCTTTCTCTGCTGCTGCTGTTGCTGTCTCTTTTCACTGAAGACTATTTCGTCTACTAGTGTGTTGTCCCTAGTTCCTTCTCTCTTCTGTTGTTCTTCGAGGTCATTGTCGGCTGGTGTGTAGTGTGCCTTCAATGAAGCTTTTTCAATCGCGCAGTGTTTGCGGCGCCCAAACACAATGGCCCATTGACGCTGCTTAGACGCCTAGCACTTTGCTACTGCTGCCTCTGCTGCTGATGCTGTACCGCACTAATTGCTCTTTTCTTCGCTTTTGAATTTTAAATTAATTGTGTGTGTCTTGCGTTGGGTGCAAGAAAATGTTTTTTAGTGTTCTGACTTGGTCTATTTTTGGGGCTTTCAGTGCCTGCAGAGGCTGCTGATGAATGAATTCGAAGACGGTTAGGCAAAGGCATAAATCAATTTGATGATGACAGTGACAGAAGTAGTGTGTCATTGATTGTCATTACTGTGTTTTCAGTTTTGTAGTTTTGACCTAGAATTTGAGTGCTGCTCCCAATTGGGATCACTTTTTCGAAGATGACTTTCCTCTTCTTCTGCTGCTTATCTTATCGAGCGTTGTGGCAGCAGCTGTTAATCTGCCCAACAAGTGTTTGCTAATTAGAGCAACAGGATTTTTGTTTGTTTTTCAACGATTTTGTCTCGACTCTACTCAAACTGTCCTCAAGAGGACTGCGAAAGAAATATCAGTTCTTTTCATTCCACTCGTCTTTCTACTGCCCTTCAGCTCTGCTGTTCTCTCCGTTCTCCTCGATCTCTTGGAATTTGCATTTAGTCTTTGGCCTTATCGCGTTTCTGAATTTATGCGTTCAGGATATGCTCAACAAAGTGACAGTGGCAGTGACAGAGATGAAACAAAAAGCTATCTCTGGCGTGCATGTAAGCGCGCGATCTTCTCCGGCAAATTAATTCCGTTTTCCTTCTTTCTTATTCGGTTGAGCTGTTATTCGCCAATGTGTGACACTTGGCAACACTAAGCTGAAAGCGCACAATATTCACCTGTTGCTTCGGTTTGTGGTAGTGGTGCTATACATAGTCCACCTGTTGTTGCTGCTAATGGCGTCTACTCGCTTGCTCCCTCTTTCTCTCTCTCTCTCATTTAATTGCCCAAAATTCGATTACAGTTTCTAGTTGTGCACTGCACTAGACACTGTGGTGGTTGTGGTGGTGCTCTATCAAGAGCTCTTTTCGCTTTTCGCTTCTGCTGCTTTGTTCTACCTTTGCCGATCTCCATTGCCGTTGTAGTTGCAGTGGCTGCTGAAACAGCAGCGTCGCTCGCTGTACAACACAACGGCAGCGGCAACTCGTGCTAATTCAAGGCCAGTCTTTATTAGCCGCCTTCCTTTCCTTTCCTCTTCTTGGCTTCTCTGAGCGGCTTTTCGTATTTATAACTGGACTGTGCTCTGTCTGTCTGTCATGTTGCACACACCGTCGTCGTCGTCGTCGTCTTAATGGCCATTCTGTGCACGCAAAGAACTGATGACTGTGAAGAGAGTGAGTACAGTCTTTCTCTTTCTCTTTCTCCCCAGCTTTTCTTTTTATTAATCCATTTTTAGATGGCACAGTGCGGTTGCACATGTTTTAGTGGTCGTGGTGGTGGAATCCACCGCCAAGACCACCACATTTGCAATCCAGCAGTACTGATCTGCCTTGATTTCTTTTCTGCCTCTTTTTTGCTGCCTCACTCTCCGCATCACCTTCTTCGCTTGCTCCTTTTGCATCGTGTTCCATTAACATTTGTAGCGGTTGACCTTGCAGCGTCTTCGCAAGCGCTAATTGATTTTTGCAGGGTGACAGTGTGCTGTGTGCCGCCTGTGGCTGTTTGCAAGCGGTTCTCTCGGCCCTCACTCAAGAGGTGCCTCATTTGAATATATAGCACTGTTTGTCTGTAAATTGAATTGTTTCTGTTTTTGCTTCTTTTTTCTGGCCACTCTACACACTGTGCTATGATGACTTCTCTTTTCCCTACATTTTATGGACGATTGATGACACACAGACAGAGTCAAACGTGAGGAATGATGGCAAATGGCTGACGGCTCGTTTTGTGGTGCACTTTTTGTTAGGGGAGAAAAGAAAACGGTATTAGAAAGATCGTCGATTGAGAGGTAGAAAAAGAAGAAGCGCTCGTGCAGTCACGCCGAAACACTTCAATTGATCTCCTTCTCGACTTTTGCTGTTGCTGTTGCTGCACTGAACTAAATTGCTGTCATTTGAAATAGAATAGTCGCATTCTATTTTATGATTCAATTTACAGTTCTTTCTTTTTTTGACGTTTCAGCAATAGTTATTAGGAATTCTACGATCGTTTGTCGCTCTTTTGGCTTGACCAGTGCCCACCACCACTGGTGGCCACACATTTCTCAAGTCATTGACTGCTGTGAGTTATTTGCTGCAACAAACAGCGTCAGGCGACAACGCCCGCAATTTTTAGCAGCAGCAGTTGATTTCCCCAGTTTTTTGTCTCTTAACTTTCTTTCACTCTCTCTCACTTACTTTCTCCTTGCACACCTTCTTTCAGCAGCACTTCACATTTTTTGCTGAAAGTGCTCCTCAGTCAACAATTGACTGGCTGAACTGAGCCACTTCTGCCAGCATTTCGGCAGTAATGGTAACACAAATGGCCACAAAATTGTAACTGCCACAGCACACACACACACACACACACCCTGGCTAGCTGACTGAAATGACGATCGATTTAGGCAGTAGCAGCAGTAGCTGTTGGAACAACAGAAGCAATTTTTGAAGCAGACAGAAAATATTGGGTCTAGGCCACCACCACCACCACCACCAAACTGACGCCCAAGAAGAAGTTGTCTCTTTGTTCTTGTTGCCAGCTATGAGTTTGAGCAGTCAGTCTTAATCCAGCTGAGTAGTGCAAGGTGTAGTAGATTAGAGAGACACTGAAAAGTAAATTCGCACACCTATTTACTACTGTTGTCTTTGTTGTTGTTGTTACCTGTTACCTGTTGTGTCATCGATGGCGGTGGCGGTGGTGGTGGCGATTTTGACTTTGGCTTTGGATTTGACTTGTCTTGTCGTTGTTGTTGTCGTTGTTGTTGTTGTTGTCTTTGCACACTTTCGATGAAATAATCGTTTGGATAGCCGCAGTGGCTAGCCACCACCGCCGCTCTTCACTGCCGCTGCTCTCATTTGGGTCAAGGCGAATATTTGCTGTAGCGATTATGATCTTTGGCTAAATGTGCAGTCCAGCTTGTGTCTTTGCTTAGGAGTTAGTGTGTTTGAGTGAGCGATTGAGTGTGTGTTTGTTTCTCATTGAGCATGCATGCACTGTGCCGGTTGTGGCGGTGGTCCTTGTCCGATCGGTCATCGGCGACTGATGCTGTGAGCAGCTGATGGAGACATTTTTCAGTGTCTCCGACTCGGCAGTGTGCTGTCTTGTCTTCATTTGTGTCTTCCAGTGCTGCCTCCATTTACCTTCACCACACGCACACGAGCACTCATTTACTAACTGCTGTGACTGCAGCAGTTATGTTCTGCTGTCTATTTGTCCTTCTCCACTGCCACTGATACTCACAACTCTCTGTGTGTGTGTGTGTGTTTGTCTGATGAAAGATTGGTGATCACGGTGTGTGTGCGAGAAGAGATTATAAAAATAGTGTTTTTCCCACAAAAGTGCTGGTGACCATCATTGCTTCACTTGATTTGGATTTGATTTGATTTGGATTTGCTGTTCCATAGTCAATTTAAAGTGGACGGAGAAAGTAAACGAGTGCACTTTGAATTAGATTACTGATTTGTCAATTGATCTTACAACTGCTTGCTTGTTAATTGGTTGAGTGCACTTGACTTGAGTGTCAAGTGTTGACAAAGAAAAGCAGGTGGGCTTCTCTCTGTTCGGTTCTTTTGTTGAGGTATTCCTTCCTCTCTCTTTGTCCCTTTCCCTTCACTATCTGCTGTCATTTGATTAGCATTTATCGCCATTGTTGTCTCTGTTTGTGTCTTGTCTGTCTCTCTGTCGACCTTTTAATTACCATCTCTGTTGATATTATCAACATCATCGCCATCAAGTGCAGCCCATTGCAAAGTGACCTTTTTCGTTTGTTTGCTGAATTCCTCCTTCTTCTCCTCCTTTTTGCCCCCAATCCTAATTCGACTGGTCATGATGACTGCACTGACATTAAAGCATGCAGAATCGTTCGGCGGTGATGATGTCGAGATTGTAGAGCTGTACAACAAGAATGACGCTACGCTGCGGTTTGCACGCCATTGAACTTTCCTTCAGTGGAGTGAAGTGTTAGTTTTTGCTTTGAAAGAGTGTGCACACACTGAGGCGAATGCTTCTTCTTCAGCAGCAGCAGCAGCAGCAGCAGTGTCCAAGTGAACACGAATCGCCACTTTGCCATTCGACTCGCCTCACTTCGAGGTGACATTGGAATGTGCACTTGACATGTGCGCTCACACCGTCAAGGCAGCAGAAGTTTCAGATGTTGGACACATCTTGGACTCGTGCACTACTGCTGCAGCTCAGAATACTGCTCATCAGTATTCAGCGACCATGTGCGCTGGTTGGCTTGTTGGCAATGGAGCGACATTAGAGTAGTGGCTGCTGTCGATTCTCCCCATTTCGCCAATTACGCCACTGTCTGTGGAGCTCTGGGTGCATTGTCTTCAGATCTCTCGTACTGTGCCAACAATAGCTCTCCACGCAAGTAGCTCGTTTTTGTAGAGTGTTGTAGAGAGCTTGCCTACTTGTGTGTGTTTTACCTGAAAGTGGTTTGTCTGTAGCAGTTGCTCGTTGACGGTCACTCGTGCCCTGCAGTAATTGAGCTGCGGCGGCGGCGGCAATGATTTCTATCCGATCTTTATCCGACTACTTTTTTCAAGACTTTTTTAGTATTCTTTCTTCTGTATTTTACATTTGCCTATTCATCAGTTTTCGCTGACTTTGCCAGCCAGCTGACTAGAGTCGACCGACAGGTGACACTTATTGGCGGCTGTGCCGTGCCAATTGGCACTCTCTAGTGTAGTGCCACTGTCTGTCAGTGTTTGTGTGTTTTGGAGACAACAGTGCCTCCTCTGAAGCAGAAGCCGTTTTGACTGCTGTCTAATGACAGCGGTGGTGGTCGTCAAACGGTTTAAAGTGTTCACTCTCGATGTCCTTTTTTTCTTTACTAAAGCAACAGACACAGCCACAATTACCACCGATGGCTCGCAGCAGCACCGCTATTAGCAGACTTGCTTTTCTCCCTTCAAAAACTGCAATCCTAATCGCCTGCTGCTGCTGCTGCTGCTGCTGAAGTTGATGTTGGGTGGCACTGTATGGCACTTTGAAGTTCGCTCTGAAGCGCAGCCTCTCTTTGACTGGTACGATCACTGGCCAGCAGCAGCAGCCATGATTTGTCAAACGGCAAACGTTTTTGCCTTTTGCACCATTCGATTGACATCATTAGCATTCGTTGGCATTGCCGTGCTCTGATCGGAAACGGCAACCTTGCTCCTCGAGTTTGGTGGAACGAGCTCGAACGAACTACTAATCGATATTCTCTGATGATCAGCGGTGGTGGTGGTGGTGGTGCTCTCCTTGCACGACGACACCTTAGACAATTTCCTCTTTCTCCTTCTCATTTGCCTACCACTGAAGAGGAGGAGGAGGAGGAAAGCCTTGTAACGGACTTCTTCTTCTTATCATCGGCGATGTGTCGCCGTCGATTGCTCATTCAATTTGGTGCATCACGACACTGCTGCTGCACAATGGCGACCTTTCAATTGTGTGTGTTTGTGTGCTCCCTCAATTGATTTGCGATCAGCAACAAAGCATCGGCAGTAACACTGAACTCTTTAGTTCTCTTTCCTTTTCTCGATTGAGAGGAGAGCAAAACTGAGATTTGATCTCCTCAGCACTTTCCTCCTTTCTTCTTTCCTTCTTTCTTTCTTCTTGCTCATCATCACCACTCGCCAACTGCTGCTGATGTCGCTGATGCTGGTCAATCGATCAAAGTAATTAGCATGTGCTGCATAAGCAGCAGCAGCAGCCTGTTGCGTTGTGTCTTTTTCTCCTCTCACTAATGACTGCCTTCACTGCGACTCTCTGAAAGTACTTCACTCTGGGGCAGCATCTCTTCTTGGAAGTCGGCTAATTTGCCTCCTCCGTGCTCTGTTCTTTCTTTGCTTTGCTTTGCTGTCTCTGCTCTGTGTCTCTTGCCACTTGATCTTGAATTTTATTGGCGACTCTTGCCAATTAGTTGCCACTGCTGCTGCTTAGTCCTTGCCCTTTGTGTTTTTGTTCAGTTGCACTTTGTTTTGGTGGACAGGACAGTTGCTATCGATTGGCATTATTATTAGCTGCTGTTGCTGCTGACCACTTGCTGGCGAGATTACTGTTATCACTAGTCTAATTATTATCTGCTTGGTGGGCGGCAGTTACGATCAGCTTGTACAGTTGTACAGTGTTGTAGAGTTTTCAATCAGAAGCAGCAGAAGCCAGCGTCTCAAAACTGTCACCAGCGGCAAAGCTGAAGAAAGAGAGCACAAGTTGTGCTCCAGCAGAGAAGAGTCACTTTATGACGAGCAGCAGGGCAAAAGACGGCTAATTGGCGAGCGTGTGAACATTACCTGCGAGGACTGTGTTTGCATTACAGTTGACTAGTGTCTGTCTCTCTGTCAATGTGCAATTGTGTGGCAGTAGTGAGGAGAAGAAGTTCAAGCAGTCTTCCCCTTTTGAATCATCACTTGTTTGCACGTAGTCGCCGAATAGATTGTATACTCGCTGGAATGCTCTCCACACCGAGACGCTCGCAATTCCCGTAGTGTTTGAGTAGTAGTAGCTGCAGCAGCAGTTCCAAGGCTGATGGGCTCGAGTGAGCTCACTCGGCTTCTTTCGGTGATGAATTGGTCTCTGTCTCTGTGTCTCTCTGTCTGCTTATCCCATGAGCACTGCAATTAGAAGAGTTGTAACTGAAAACCTCCATCTCTACTTCTCATTCGGCTGGCTTATGCAACTCACTCACTGCAAGCTCTTCTACTCTAATAATAATTAATGGCCAACTCTTTTGCTCGCTCTCTCTGCGCAGCTAATCCGAGCTCATTCTGTGTGTGCTGTTCGGTGGACTGGCCAACACAACAACAGCACTGCAGCAACTCACTGCAAACAATCCGTGACATTCACGTGTGTGCCTCTATGGATATTTATATCGCTGCTGCTGCTTCGGCACTCTTACAATGGAACAGAGAGGAACAGCACAATGCAGTCAACTTCATTGCCATTGAGCAGCAGCACAGGACGATTGCTTTTTTACCTTTTCTCGTTTTCTTTAACTCTAACGGTGTCTGCTTTTCATCTTCTTTCTGGGCGCCGGTCAAAATCTCGTGGCAAAAATCTCGCGGCAAAAATCTCGCGTCAAAAATCTCGAAAACAAAAATCTCGAATGTCAAAAATCTCGCGTGTCCAAAATCTCGAAACTGTTATTACCTTAATTTAGTTAGGTTAGCAAAATTCGAGATTTTTGCTTTCGAGATTTTT
>JAALOO010001316.1_pt1 | contig 17575 bp, 16 predicted proteins | sample 7257641 | NCBI WGS metagenome assembly JAALOO01 (sample SAMN14085613, study PRJNA598686) | mite metagenome | biome: ENVO:01001000; feature: ENVO:01001002; material: ENVO:01001226; isolation source: single female mite from University of Michigan culture on fish food culture... ...
GGTTATTGTTGGGGAGTACTCTCGGTTATATTAGGTTAGGTTATTGTTGGGGTGTTCCCCTTGGCTCGGCCGCCTTCGGCGGCCTCGCTGTTATATTAGGTTAGATTATGTTATTTACTAAATTCCGCTAGATGGCGGCCTAACTAAAGTTTTTATTTTTCTCTGCTCTCCACATCAATGGTCCGTCTGGTGTTAAGTGTCAAATTAATATTGAGTGCAAAATATTATACCAAAAACAGTAACCCAAATAGGTAATGTTGATAAATAAAGGAAGACGATTATTTATAATGATGATTAATTAATCCAAAGCCTGAGGAAGAATTAATTTTAACTGGAAAAATGGGAAAACTGTAAACTTGTTTGAACGGCATCGCTACAACCCCTCCTAAACGTGAGCGACCTTCAGTCTCGAGTTGATGATACGAGACGATGATGACCATTAAAGACATTAGTGAAGCAGTGCTGCCAGAACACATAGAGTCTCTCCGGAGACGATCAAAAGACTGACACTCACTGACATCTCCGATTGCCAACAAGTTCCATTATTTTGCAATGAATCTCATTCTTCCGCTGTTCACATTCATCGTATTCCTCACCTTGATTCGCCAGTCATCCTCATTATGCAGCACTACTTCATCTTGTCAAATATACTTTGGTCTTGAAGCCAGCTGTATTGAGTCAGTGTGTGTCTGCAAATCAGGCTTTATCAGCAAAGTTGCAACAACCTGTGAATCTGGTGATGTACTTCCGGATAAGGCAAAGGAGACTGATCCCTGGATCAGAGTTGAATATCTCCTTTTACTTGGAACTCTTGTGATTTTGGCACTCCTTTCAGTTTACATCTACCGAAGATGGAAACGAAAAAATGAACCACTTGACAACAACAACAGCAGCAACAACAACAGCAGTAAAAGCAGCAGCAGCAGCAGTAAAAGAAGCAACAGCAACAACAACAGCAACAGCATAAAAAACAGCAAACCACCGGCACTTGACAGTCCTGGACCATCAAGTTTACCAGTTTAAAAATTTGTCGTAACTTTAAAGTTATGAACTTGCTTTTTCTGATTAAGTAATTAATGTACGTGTACATAAATGCGTAATAAAAATAATTAAGGACTTTCCCTACTTGAAGGAAGATAATGTTGTTTTTTTGCTGATATAATCTAAAATGACATGTGATTTTTGTGATTTACAGAGATTTTATAATGATTAGGTGGTTCTTCAGAAAACTCATTCAATTTTTGTAACTGTATTGTAAGCAAAAGCTTGTTTCTACAAAAGTTTTAACTTTAATTTTGTATTTTACTAATTTTAAAATTTAAAGAATGAGAAATAAACAGTGAACATATTATCAAAATATTGTCAATCAGCTAATGACAACAACAGAAAAGAGACAAAACAATGTGTGTGTGTGTGACTTGTCTGCAAAGGCAATCACCGCAGGTAGTGGTTCACTGGAGAAGGAGGCACAGTCACGGGCGAAACAACCCTTCGCCTGAAATCGTCAGACACCTTCCTGGCTAGTGAGTGCTCCCTTCACATCCACGTGCTGTTTGTCTCTTCAAGTGAATTGTTTAATTTATTCACTGCCACTCATCAGCGAAAAACACAAACAGACAAGTATCTATGCTCAAGGTCTCGCCGATAAATGACGCATTACCTTAGCAGTGGCGCTTCAGGAAAGTACATTGGCTCACTTCGCCTGCCATTCTCTTTTATCATATTCTCGTTCAAAATGAACCCAATTCTGCTCTTGGTCCTCTTCACCTGCAGTCTGCTTCACTACGTTCACAGTCAGTGCTCCACAGATCAAGATTGCGCCAGTCGACTTGGTGTCAACAGTATTTGCATCATCAATTACTGCCGCTGTAAATACGGCTACACATCAACGGGAAGTTCTTGTGTACCAGAAGGAAGAGGAACTGGTGAGGGCAACAACCAGCAGGAACTAAACACGGCAAAAATGGGTAAATTTGCCATCGGTGTTGGAGTAGGAGCAATTGTCATTTTAGCTATTGTTGCCTTTTGTTTTTATAAACGTAGGCAATCTGGGCAAAGAAGATTAAATGCTTAAATTACTGTAATAAAAGTTTTTATTTAATTTCTTTGCAAAACTTTGTTAAAATAACTGTAAATTACTTTTTGTTATTTTTTTCTCTTCTATAATGATTATTCTACTTACAATTATTAAGTTTAAAAATATGATTAATAAAAACAGCATAAAATTTAACTGCAAAATGTGTTATAATGTCTTGTTTGTCAGAAATCTCTAAAATTGCATTACTTCTGATGAAATTTGCAACGAGCCTACTAAGCACTTTAATATCAAATATCTAAATTAAATAAAACCAACTGATAACTTTGTCCAGGTGATAGCTAGTGACATTGATTTAGTTTAATCCTCACAAGCCAACACTGTGTCTGCTGTTGCCAACTCAATCCAACGTAACCTTCTGTTTTGCTGTACTCATTTATTATACAAAAATTAATATCTAGTATAGAAATGTCTGACGCTTTCTTCATAACTATTCCCGTTTTTCTTATAACTTTCTTAATTTCACTCATTTGGTGGTGCTACCGCTATAATCAACAAAAGAAACTTGAAGCTGCAGTCACTGAAGCCTATCGCGCTTACGCGGCCAATGCTCAGCAAGGACGACATGTCGGTCCACCGCCTTCCATTTCACTGGTTTCGAGCACATTTCAAAATCAAGCCTTTTCACAACATTCACAACAGCAGCCACAACAACAACAGCCATTTCCTGATGCACCGCCGAGTTATGCAGAGGCACAGTTAGTTTATAGTCAACAAGAACAGCATCAACTAAATACTTTTCAAAATAATAATTCAAAATAGGTAACTTTTTATTAAAAATAAAAAAATATTATTTCTATACGAAATGTATGTCTTGTGAATTTTTTAATGGGTAAATACGGGTGAACTAAAAAAGCTAGTGCATTTTCAGAGTTGAGTCAGTTTTTTGGCATCTCACTCAACTGTACTATATAGTAATCGACTTTTTGCTCACTGTCCGAGGATGCCCAGTCAGTGTTCCAGAAACATTCTGCCACTGATTTGTGTCAAAGTGTCTGTTTACCTTTTAGCAAATTGCTTTTGTGTTCACGCTTAAACTTTCTTTTGCCTAAATCATGCTTTCACTTTCAATCATCGGTACTTTACTGTGTGAACTTCATCAAACATTCGGAAAACCGACAGCTTGGCAAGATGTGCCTGGCAGTGGCAAATCGGTGATGGAGCAGTTCTTAGATCTGGTGCCGAGCGTCTTCCATATGACCTGGTTCATCTGTGCTGTCATTCTCTTGTACTTTACCTTTTGGAAATGGTTTGAAAATGCATTAAAAAGCGAGTTCTACTCATCAAACTTGCGTAACTCTGGGGAAACAACTTTCAGTACTTTGCAGTCAAAAAAATAATTTTGTTGTTAATATTTTTAACTCTAGTTTATAACTAGTAATTCTTATCTATACAAAATAACGTTGCTGTACATAAATAAAATAAACTGAAACGTAAAAAAGTTATCAAAAAATTGTCGTTTAAATAAATTCACATTCTTACTTACTAAAACTTACTTTTCAATTTATAAATTTTTTAAACTTACAAAATACAACTATTAATATTAATATTTGTAGAAACCTAAAAAACTTAAATTCTTATAAACTTGTCAATTAATGTTTGCTTGACAAGTTTTTCAAAATAGTTATGCTTAATAGTGCTCCAACGTACATTGCTTACATTAATACGTTTAAAAATAATTATTTTTTAAGCAAACTTAAATACTAAAATATTTATTTTACACTTTCTAGCTAATTTTCCTTGTTTACTTAACTCGTTGCCTTTAAAAATTTTATTTTTTAGTTTGTCGCTATCAAATTATTTTAAATTTTAAATTTTAAAACACATTAAAATTAAATTAAAATGACAACAGTTTTTAACAATTACTTAAATAACTTATTTACTTTTTATGAAAACAAAGTCAAAGATGCCCATCAGTTTCGTACTGCTCCAACATTCAGAAAAAAATTGTTTTTAAACATGTATATCTGTTATGCGTTGTTGGAAAGTATTCGTTTGCTTGCAGTATGTGTTTCGTTAAAATTTGGCTTTACCCAGTACTTCCAATATGACCTTTTTATGCACGAGTTTGTACTGGTGACCAATTTTGATTATATGGCTTTTTTGATTTGCTCAATTTGGTGCTCAAATGCCTTTGTATTTCACTACATAGTCTACAACTCTCCAAAAGACAACAAAATATGGCAAATGATTCATACCTTAGTGATAACAAACTCACAACATTTTTTTAGGTTGAATCCAAAATTAAAAAACAAAAAGCTGCCAAAAGTTAAAACTGCTAAATTCAACTGTAAAATTTTGCAAAGTTTTTCTGGTATCACTATTCAACTTCGAATTTTACTTGTTCATATGGTTATGGCAGTAAACAAAACACTTGAATATTTTTTTGTTTTTGGAGGTAAAATTAATATTTTCACCAACTGACAAACAGATAATTTTTTATGCTTTACAGTCTTTTTATACATTTCCATTGTACTTTACTTTTATTCAGTTTTAAAAGCAAAATGTTATCCAAATTATCTTATTTTTCTAATGAATCTTAACATTACTTCAATGGCTTATTTGTACTGGTCAGGTCTTTCTAATTCACAAGCTTGTATCAATTCAATTTCAATTCTCATATTTATTTACAAACACTATTTAAAACAACTTTGTAAAGTTTTAAAAAATATGATTGGTCAGTTTGCAAACAAAAACTCTATTTATTATCGACTTTACATTGCTTATAAATTTGATCATTTTACAAAACAGCATATTGAAATTGTAAACATGGTAGAGAAAATGGATCAACTAGTTTCAAAAGCCTACTCAACATCAGTATTAACTTCAATCTGTTTTACATGCTACATGTTTACGCTGATTCTTTTTAAAAATCTCAACTATATGACTAAAATTGCTGTCATTTGTTTGTGCATTGTTAATTTTATTGGTGCTGTTGTGGCATCATTTCCACTGATTGAGCTGACCAAGTTGATACACGACTACGGAAAGTATCTAGTTCCAATTCAGTTGTTTATGCATTCAAAATTAGTTGCACATAAACTAAAACTGAATCTTTATTTTGAGCTAATCAACTCATTTAAAAAAATTACTTTTTTCGTTAGTCCCCTTGGTGGAGTTACCAGTTATAGCCTAATTAAAGTTAAAAACATTTTATTTTTATTATAATAATCTAACACAATTTTTTCTTTTAATTAGTTTTTGATTCTCTACACTACTTACACAATGACATCTATTGAATTTTATTTAAATACGTTTTTTGTTTTGTAGTTCAATAAATTTTTTAAAATTAAAATAAAAAACCTCAAAATTTAGTTTCATTTCAATTACAAATCAAGGTCACCATTTGTTTGAAGCAGTTTTGCAAATAAAAATGATAAAAGATAACTATTGCAAAGTACTTTTATCAACTTAACTTTAACCAGTTGTCTAGGCAATCAAGTGCTTTATAAGTTGAAACCTAGCAGTTAAGGCTAAGTCACGTACTTGTTTGATTTTTCAATTGCATCAATCAACAGTGGATTAATGCCACATTTTTTATTTTTGATAACATGGAACAGGAGGTGATAAAGGAGAAATATACAACATTTTTATGATATCACAAAGTTTTTAAAAATGCAAAAAAAACGCAAGATTGACCAACAAAAAGGTAATCGACGGCAACGCCCAACGGGCAGAATTGCTTACCTCTTGAACGTTAGATTCATAAGATCGTTCTTCTGTTCTATCTTTTATCGTTTTAGAAGTTGCCACACATGAATACTTTCCTGCTGCATCCTTAGTCAATGGCTTCACTTGAATTTGGTAGTCAGTCTGCGCAGTATTTTTACCTTCAGTAATTGTTAGTGCTTTAGAAGAAGCAGGGGCAAAATTAAGAGTTTTGTTTGCATCAGATTTGTGTTCATAAATTGCCAAAACATCCGCATTTTTGTAAAAAGTTACTTGCACAATTTCAGTCAGGGTTTGATTAGTAGAAGAGGTTGTTTTGCAGTCAACGGTAAATTGCTTATTGATGGTAAACTTTGAATTGCTGACTTTCAGCGCAGCAGTGTGGAGTGGGTCAATTGTTTGAACTTCTTTAGATTTCAGCAAAATTTCAGTTTTGTTTTGAGCTTCTTTTTCTAAAATGCAAAAATAGTTTCCTTTAGCACTATTTTTATTCAGTTTAAGGTAAAGCTGAAACTCATGAGTGGTTAGATTGCTTGACGGAGAAGTAATTGCGATTCCTTTAGATTCTGAAACATTTTTTTCGTTGATATTAAACGAAGTTATCCATTCACCTAAAAAATAAAATTGTTGTTAGTTCAAAAACCTAAATAATAATGTTGAACTTACTATTATTGTTTGCATTAAGCGCCCATTCTGCAATTTTAAACTCTACAGTTGACAAATTGGCATAAACAATAACTTTAACATTCGGAGTGTCTGTTGGAACCAGTGGATGATTGACAATTTTGCAAGTTACTACGTTGATACTGTTGACTTCAATAGGAGAACTGGCAAATTCCAGACTTCCTCCCTGGGTCTGAGCCAATGTTTGGCCGCAGAAAAGGAGAAAAGCAAAGACAGCAAAATGTTTCATTTTGTAAAACTGGAGTAGCTGGGTTCGGCGTCGCTGGCTGGTAATAGAATGAGCAATTCCATTTATATGCTTTCAATTACCAATTGACAGGTGTTTGATGGTGTAATTGATTAGGCGGGAACTTGAAATAGCAACCAAACGGTATCACTAGCAAGAGGATTAAAGATGTCGAAGAGATGAGTGCTGAGTGCTTGCACAGTGAGTCAGGCCGTGTAGTGGCTGGCTCAGAGGTCGTAATTGGGGAAAAATGGAAGATTAACAACCTTGATTAGGGCAACCAATCGACGAGTAAGGAACGAGAGGGCTGACGTCAGCCAATCAACTATGCAAACTTAATGGGGGTAAAAGGTATTACAGTTTTGGCACGCACTTGAAGCATTACTCAGAAAGGCACACTGGTACTTTGTTACATTCTGAGATGTCAATGACTATGCTATTTTGTTCCTTGTTTTTAATGACTCAAAGATGGTTTTTGTTTTAGTTTTAAAAACATTTTAATTGTTTGATTCCTAGAATATACTAGATGCAAATTTGCAAAATTTAAAAAATTTTTACATAATTTCAAATGAAGTAAATAATCATTTTAATGAATCTAAACTTAATTTTTTAACACGTTAATAGCATTTTGAATAAAAATATTAATTTGTTGTAAATAAATCTTGTATAACGTGTCAACCAAATTTATAAAACAAGTATTTTACTAAAGATTAAAACCATTAAAAGTATTTAATCAATAAGTTAACCCAATTAAAACGCTTTAGATCTTTTTGATTACTAAAACATTGCTAATTAAAATTGACTCAAATGCAACAAATACTTTTTTAAAGGTGTTTTTATATTTTCTTCCTTAACAAAAATTATCAGTTTTACAAAACAATTTACAATGAAATCACAAACTCTTTTATCAATCTTTGTTTTAATCGTATTTCAAATTATCCTAACTTACTGTGAGCCTTTCAACCAATCTTCAAGTTTATATTTGGAAAACTGCACAACCAGTTCTGACTGTCCAGCGGATCAAAGTTGTGATTTTGATACAAAAAAATGTTTATGCAATTTTGGTTTTAAACTCAACAACGCGTCCCAATGTGAACCATTTAATTGTTCATCAATCCAAAACTGCAATGATAATTTTGGACCGTATAGCGAGTGCAAAAACGGAAAGTGTGCGTGTTATGACACTTTCAGTTTAGATCCTGAAAATCAGCAATGTAACAAGCGAATTGGAAACAAATGCAAAACAGATTTTGAATGTGGAGTTAATGCTGGTTGTTACGGAGAAAAAGAAAAAATTTGTCGCTGTAAATTTAACAACTATGTTAACTCCGATCTATTTAACTGTGACCAACTTGCGTGTATTGACGATAGACGCTGTGTTTTCCACTTTGGAAAGCTAACACACTGTCGAAAGCCAACGAACCCAAATATTCCCGCAAAATGTGGTTGCCCTTCCCCAGTGGGATACGTGTTTGACAATGAACTACAAACATGCATCACCCAAAATATTACCAAAGAATGCTCAGTCACCTCAGACTGTGGTCCGCACAGCGTATGCCTCAACAGTACATGCTCCTGTCAGTTCGGCTACGTCTTCAATGAAACAGGTGGTTGCAGGGCTCTTCACTGTCTTAATGATAACGAGTGCCTGCAAGCCTTTCCTCATTCTCTATGTACGCGGAAGTTAAATTGCGAGTGTAATGAAGAACACTTTGAGTTGGATTCTGGCAGAATGATATGTGTTGAGAAAAAAGGCGCTTTTATTAAGTATGTTCTGGCATCAACTGTGGTACTTATGGTTCTTGCGCCAATCTTGTGGTTTCTTGTAAAAAATTTTTTTAAATCATAAAAAATACAAAGAAGTCTAACTCTGCATCATTTCCGGTTGAATATGTAAAACGGAAAACAGTTATCTTGAAGAATATCCGGTCTTGCTTATGAAACACAATTGTTGCATTCTATCTAATTAAATTAAATGTACACATTTTATTTTAAAACTGTTGGTCAACTTTTTATATTAATTAATTTGGTAAAATGATTCGCGATATTTTTTGCTTTATTCTCGTTATTGGCCTTCCCATAATTATCCTCCTGCTATGTTACCTATTGTATATTGTCTTTCAAAGTTGTTGCACAAAAGATTCTGATAAGAGTTCTCATGGAATTTCGATTGCATCTGCTCCACCACTGACGGCCATGTACCCGAGTCTCTATCAGTATGGCATTCCTTCGGACGGAAATGGCTATGCGGTTATAGGCATGCCTCCAAACAGTGGCCAACTTGTTCACGGGACTCACGCCACAGAATATGCGCAGTTGGTGTTTCCAAGCATGAGATAGTGCTGCTCAGGGTTTCTCGACTCATATTGCACTGCTCGTTATCTCTGTGAGTCAACCACTGATTAATATACTTCCATAGTGATTCTATTGTCTTTGCATGTAAATAACGCATTATAAACATTTACCAGAGAAGTCTACCAAACCTTTGCAAACATGTCTACCAACGCCAATTCATCGATTCAAGCCATTTTTTACATTTGCGTATCTGTGGCGCTTCTATCAGTCATTCTTATTATTCTCAGCATTGTTTTGCACTTTATCAAAACTTATCGCCTTCAAGCGAATTCTACTCAAGTAAAAACTCCTTATTCTAACGCACCATACCCAATCTACCATGACCCATCATGTGCTTCAAACTTGAAAATGTCCACTTTTATCGAAGTTCCCCTTACCCCGCCGCCTGAATATAAAAAAGTTCCAATAAATCTAATTTAACTTTCCTAAAAATGATGTTTTTCGACCACTACTCAGGCTTCAATGAGCGCAGAGTGTTAGAAGGAAAAAGCAAACTTTTTAAGAAAAAAGTGTTTTAGGCGCGAAGTGACCCTTACACCCATGGATAATTTAATAGGTTAATCAATTGACAGCTTCAGTTAAAAGCCATCATTTCGCACTTTAGCGTGCGCAGGTTGACCATGGCAACAATTCGCGAGTCTTCAAAAGCGGGCACCGCTAGCAGTTGAACCTTCTTGCCGGCGGGCGTTTCAAAGGAGGTCGCAGAGAACTCTGGTTGATTGCCGGCAAAGAATATGTCAGGGTAGCTGGTGAGCACAAATGGATCCTTGGTGGAGTACGGATAGCAGGGCAGAGTGTCCGGACAGGTGGGCGCAATGTGTCCCCACTCCATTAGGTGGCGCATTATCTCGGTGCTCTCTGAAAGGGCGGTACAGGAGCGAAGAGTGTCGACGTTCTGTCCGGAGGTGCCGAAAAACTCCACGCCAAAGTAGCTGGCTCTGTGGGGATTGGTCACCGAGAGCACTGAATCAAGGCGATAGGCATTGGGGAAGAGGCACGGGTGCATTGGCTGCTGTGGCCAGAGGGTGTTGCAAGGATCCAGCACGCCAGGCATGATGTCCACCGAGAGAAACTGGCCAACAGTGCAGAGGAACTTGTCCAGCAACTTGACGGCGTCCACCGTGAACGATTGAACCTTTTTGTTCCATAGCGGCGTCAACTTGTCCTCCTCATTGGCATCCTTTTCCTCGTCTCGGGCGTTTTTGCCGATGCAGTTGCCGGCAATGATAAAGTTGGTAATCTGCTTGTCTTTTGAAAGGATCGAATTGCCAACGAGAAGTTCAAAGAGAAGGTTCAGCGAGCTCGACAGCAGGTCATTTTTGGCCATGTCCATTGAAAAGCCTAGTCCAGAGGCGATGACAACGTAGTAGTCGACGGGTTTGAGTGGCCGCTCTACTTCGTCAATAGCTACATGGCAAATGTCCTCGACGATGAAGCCGCTGCCATGTTGGTTAATGTGCCCTTTGACGGCAACGCAAATGCCGGTGCACAACTTGTCCATCTTTAACTCTTCGCCTTTCAGTTCCATGGTCTCGTTTCCGGCTTGCAGATACATCCGGTCCTCTTTGGACACGAAGTTTGTCACCTCTTCATCTGCGTGCTTCAGGGATAACAATTTTTTCTCGGCATCTACTTCCTTTAGGATGTTTGGCTGATTGGGCATCTTTTTGAACAAAGTGCCCAAGACCACTACCACTTTTCCATTGAGGATTTCTAAATCAATGTGTGATCGTTTCGAGTCACTACCCTGTGAGGAGCCACCATTTTTCATGTGTTCATCCTCCTCTTCATCCTCCTCGTTTGTAGCCAGATCGGACATGTCGTGGATAGGTGTTGTAGGCCACGATATAGTGGCTTGTTTCCTCACCGATTCTAAACAAAGTAAAGCAGTATTAAACAACAATGGTGCACAACAAATATCCCTGCAAAGTAATATCCTACCTGCCATTGCATTAAAGCGGGCATTGTAGTATGGAAAGAACTGTAGGTCGTATTTGAACTTCTTGATGATGAACTCCTCATTCTTGTACGTTATCTCCTTCGTTTTGAGTTGCATCTTGATTGAAAAATTGTCACAGACTGTTTTGTTTTGGCGGGATCGTGAAAGAGTCGATTTTAGCGCTCCAGTGGCGGCGACTAGCACTACGCTCAGCAGAGGAGGAGCTTACACAGCTGAACTGACTGTTAAGTTTACACATTGAAGGTTCCTCTTTTTAAAGTGTAAACCAGTCAATGCAAAGAAAGCGAAAGAGAAGCACGTGCTTTTGTTTGATCACGTGACTGCAAGAGCACTTCTCAAAGGCAAGTGACGTAATGTTTATTTTCTGGTGAACCTAAGCTTTTTTATTCTTGAATCTTTTAATTTTGACGATTTTATCAGAGATCAAACGGTAAATAATTTTAGTTTTATATAAAAACAAAATCATGTGAGAACGCAAGCTCTGAGTGATGCAATGCACAACACGGGTGGCAGACCGGCGGTGGCTGTCCACATTGTCCCCGTCTCGAAACGATATCGCCTTCAGCAATCAAGCTTTCTGTGCGAATGAAGGAGACAATCCTAGCAAATTCAAGAAGTGTGACTCCTTACAAGCAACGTCGTTGTCGTCTCACTGTTTGGTCGTCGATAAAACCTTGGCCAGTGGCCACGACCGGTCAGACCAGCAGCAGCACTGCCATCTTGCTCCGTTTGTTATCTGCTTCATCACCGTCGTCTGTTCCCACTCTTCAGCGTGCGACACTGTTCTTTCCGCAAGCGCCCTCGCCAGAGTGTTTGACTGTGATGGTGGTGGCATGCCAGCCAGGACACAGTAAGCCAACTTTTCTCCGTAAGCCATCTTCTCCGTCTTCTTCACAAGTAGCAGCAGCACCACGCTACTCTCTCTACGTCCTCTCGCTACGTCCTCTCTGCCATTCTCTCACTCTCTCACTCTCTCCTTCACCATTCCTCGACGACCGCATCCAGCGCTGGTGCCTTCTTCACTCTCTCAGTTGTTGAAGCAGTACCGTTCTTTCCTGAGGAAGAAGACGCCAACTGCTCCAGTGGCAAAGACGATATTTCTTTCTTTCTTTTGTAATTTACACCAGAAACACAGTCGTCTCATTTGGTCGGGAGATGTATCTCGTGCCCAGGGATAACCGGTGTAACAAACTGTTTGTCAAGACTAGAAGAAGTAAGTGATTTCTCGCACTCCTGCCACATCTGTACCTTACCATTTTGTTTGATTACTCCTGATTGCTCTAGCCGTACCACAAAAGTTGGATTCCTTTGATTCGTCCATCAAAAAGGACGCTCAGGAGCTGAAACAATTTTGGTAAATGAAATGACACGGTAGCTGGTGATGATCATTCCACTGATTTCTTTTACCTTCTAGCTCTATCCCGAAGCCGGTAATACACGACAAGCGACTGAATCAGGTAAATGGCAACAATGTCGCTCAGGAAATATCCGCTCAGCATGAAGCAATGATCAACTACGTACACTCGAGTAAGTTGGCTCTCTTTCTGGCAGTGCTCCAGGTGCACTCTTCTTAGGTGCTAACCCGGTAAATGTCAAACTGTTTGTTCTCGCCTCACTCTCAGGCTGGCGATGCATCAAGCAAGAGCTCGAGTATTCAAATAAACAACAGACACCGAACGGTGATTCGCACAGTACTACAAATAGCATCGGCAATGGCTCGGCGGTGAACGGTTCTGCGGCAACTGGCAAAATCAAATACATCAGTGGCTGTACAACTTCCTCGATTCCCAGTATGTGTTCTAGCGTAAACATTATTGTCTGCTGTTTGCTTTAAGCATTTTTTTGCGTTTACATTCACAGAAAACTTTGTTCCTTTTGATTTGGAATCTTTCTGGGGTCAGCGAATTTACCAAAACTTGCTGCAGTCTTCGTAGATGCCGGTCGGCCTTAAGCGCTCATCAATGTCCCTAAACACGGTAGCTCTCTTTTCCTTATCAGAATGCGCAATCAACTTAACTTTCCCACTCAAACCAGCGAACTTATTTAACGACTGTGGCTTTCATTCAAGTAATTTTAGTGAAACTGATGAGGATGATTTATAGTATTCTTATACTTTTTATACCTGTCACCTTTGCTCAGCCGCCATTTAGAGTTTTAGCATGTTTACCATGCTGTTTGTTATGTTTTTTAAAGTCATAGCACTATATCGTGATAGATTACTTATTTTTAACGGATCGCAACGTTAGTTTTACTTATAACCCTTTGCTCAACCTTTGGCTAGCACTACTACCACGAACCAATTGTGATCCCCCCTGAAAGCTATCGCCTGCACACACCATAGTCATCGAACCCATTAGCTCAACCCTCCTCACTCACACCTCACACCACCAAATCAAGTCTTCCCCGATCACCTCGCATGCCTGATGTATTCTGTACATATAGTCACTTTTTGTACGAGTTAATAAAACTACGCAACAGTTAACAAAATGAAAGTGAAGCAGGGAGAGATGTACTTTTCGGGTACATGTTTGACTTTCAAAGTCTCCACATCTCCTCACAGCCACCAGGAGGCAGCATAGTGGTTGAAACTAAAAAAATATATTTTTTTCAAACCCTGCACAATAACTCTGCATCTGAATGTGAAGGAATTTTCAAAGTCAGTAGCATCATTTACCTGGGCACATCTCTCTAATTTGTTTATTTTTCATGGCAGATTAAGGGTGCAAAAGTATTTAAATGAATGCCAAAGTAGGGCGATGATAAATGATGTGCGAAGTTCAATTTGGAGTGATGTGCCACCTTTAGTCCATTTTTGATTGCTTCGAATTTGATGCAGTAGATTTGGGCATGTAGTCATTGAAGTAGTGAGGCTTGGTGCCATGCTTCGATTGGCGATCGCCCACTTTAATTGCCGGCTCTTCGGCTGCCGAGCACTATCATTTGTGTGTGCACTCGGTGCTTCAGTGACTGCCTCTGTAATCAGGTGGAGAATGCGCGAGCAAAGACAATGCTCTCCTCTCTGCCATTTACTATTCATGGTTAATTCAGGCACATTGTCATTACGAGGTTCTTCGCTTTTCAGAATTTAACTTGGTATTGAGCTTGGCTGTTGCTGCACTAGGCTGAAGCACTACCTCATCCCCAATTTGCATAATTGCTCGTCTACTATCGACAGTTTGTGCACACAGCAGCCGACTAATTTGTACGCAACTCCCTGTCGAACAAGTTCATTTGTCATTTGTTTGCATAGTGGCTTTGCCTAAGCTGGTAATGAATTGCCACAAACAGCCGCGGTAATTAACACCAGCTCAGCGGCACTGTCGTCGCTGCTGAAGCTGATGCTCACCCGTCGCGCCAGACCACACAGACCACACAGTGTGTCCATCACCAGGTTCTGGGGGTACATTTGCCAGGTCAATATTGACTTTAACTCCTTCGAGACTTGAGTTTCACTTTTTGCACTTTTTTCTCTCTTGCTTATGAACTAGCTAGTCCATTGAGCTGTCAGGGACTTTGCCGGTGTGTTTGTCCTCGTGCCTGGTCACTGACTGCAACAGATGTGGCGCAAACAAGACTGCCCACAAAATCTGCTGCAGTTTTACTTAACTTTTACCATCATTTTGCAATTGTTGTGCATTGTACTCGTCGATGTGTTTACAAGCGCATGCAAATTCTTGTTGATTAGATGTGCAGTAGACGGGTTAACTGCCTGTTGAACGGCAAGATTTACGATGTGTGCCATTGATTGCCGGGCAGGCACTTCTAATAATTTGTCGATCAACTTTGACACCGACTGGCTATCATCAGTAGATTGAAAAACAGACCACCAAGAGCACCAAGGCACCATTTGGAAGCTGCTGCAGAAGCTTTTTAGTGCTAAATGGTCATTTTTGAAACGTACAAATGACCCTAGACTCTTTCAATTAGCTTCTGTTAAGGCAGTATTTATAATAACTGTCGAGTCCTTCATTGCCACTGAAAAAATTCACTTACACATTTTAACCAGAATGGCATTTAGTTTGTCAGAAAAGCAGTTATTAGGCATGTCACAAGACTGTGAACAGTGCTGAATGTTCTTGTGTTGAATGTTATTTCCCTTAATGTTGGGCAATTAGCACTGCATTCATTTTAATTGTTTGCATTTTTGCGGTTTGATGTGCCGCTGTGTGGCCATTGGCCATCACCATTTTCATTTTGCCTCAAACTGAAGCAGACTTCAAATGTCGAGCCGTCTGCCAATGTGTAATTAATTTTTCGTTTTTCAAATGGCTTTATCTTTGGCACTTTTAGTTTTCTCTACAGATTTTTGCATGTTTAGCTGAATGCATGTATGCAGCATTTAAATGTTCTCTCCTTCTGTCTATCTGCACTCAACGTTACGATCACTTTATAATTGGCTCTAATTTGGAGAATCGATTGCACTACTTTTTCAGCTAGACGTCAATGGCTTTAAATTGTAATGACTCAATTCAAGGAGCACTGTAGTGTATTGAGAGCCCAAAAGGGGCCCCAAAGACTGTTGATGAACTCACATGTTTTCACAGGTTTCCTCAGTGTGCCTGATGCTATCAACTGAGCCCACTCTAATGAACTGTCTGAAATTTATCGCGCTTTCTCTCTTTTTCTCTCTGTGCAATCAGGTGCAGGTCTCCAATCGGTGAGGCCACACTTTGCCAGCACACTTCAACCTGTGACCTTTCTCTCTGATAAAAGTTGGCGACACCGCCGCCACTGTCTTGTATCGAGTGATTTCAACCTGTGTGTTCGCCAGCATTCGCTGCACTAGGCGGTCAATCGATTGGTTATTATGCCTGAGAGGCATCGTTTGAGGAGTATCGATAATTAAAAGACTACCAGTGCAATCGCCTGCCACCGATACCACATCACAAGCGGGACAGAGCTCTTATCTTGACACTTTAAATTACGACGTCATTTGGAACGCTTTCCAATGAATTGGCTCAACATTTGCAAGCACACGAACTTTCTCTAAAGTCAAACAAACATTTTAATACATTTTAAATCGTTGTTATATTTTTTAGTTTTTTTTACAATGCAATCATGACTGGTCTGTATGACAGTAATTGTGTAATGTGCCAATTTTGCTTGTTTTCATTTCTGGTGCTGGCAATTATCTTGCATTTATTACTTGTATTCATTGCCTGTTTCGTTTTGGCCTGACAAGAAGCAATCAAATCGACGGCACTTCTTTTTCTTCATTTCCTTTTCAACCATCTTTTCAGCGCACATTTTCATTTGTAAATGGCTGCACATAAGTCACGCAAAATCGTTTATCGCGAGTCTTTCACTCTTATGGCATTGTCGAGTCCAATTGTAATTACCAATTTTTGTGTCTATGCTATAAGTTTTCAATGTCGATTTATTGCAAAACAAAAAACTAACTTGTCTAAACACGGGTATTTCCTCAGTTGTAAAACAATTGTTGCAAGCCTTTATCGCATTTACATACAAACAAGTGCATCAATCTCCATCTCGCACTGACGCTATGCAAATTGCTACCTTCTGCCTTTGCTGTCTTTTTCTCCAAATTCCGTTTTTGAGCAGAATCGTCTTTCCTTCTCTTGATTTGTCTACACTGTTTTTCCTTTACCTTTATTCCTTCAGTCCGCTCCCTATCTCAACGTCGGCGTCTGTGCCCGTAACCTGAGGCACAGTTGCAGGGGCCAAAGAGTGGACAGTGAACTTGGAGAGAGAGAGAAGGGAAAGGAAGAGAGGAGAAGAGCAGACTGCTAGGCAATGGTGGAATGCATTCGAAGGGTGGCTAATTACAAGCAAGCCAAGAGACGACCTTTGTCTACCGTGCTCCAGACGCACGGCGATTAAACTCGTGCGCAAGGTAAGGCTGTTTGGCGGCCAGTTGAACTAGCGCGTAAGCCTCGATGACCCTGCCGAGCCACTTGATTTACTGACTGTGTCCAGTCTTTAAAGGAGACATGGCATCAGCAGAAGGGATACTAACCACTCCGGCTAACCATCCACACTTGTCACCGCAGAGTTGCTGTCCATTCAAATATATCTCATGTCAAAGTGCTTGACTATTTTATCAGATTTAGATTGGAGACAAAAACGAGCAAAATATTGATTTTTATGTAAAACTATTTGATTAACTTGGTTATCACTTTAACGGATTTTAAATGTGTGCTTACTAAAATCACGTGAACAAGAAATGACTTTTATAAGACACAATTCAATTAAAGATACTCTATTGTTAAGCCTAATGGATTCTATTGTTTTTGAGGGGAGAAAAATTAGTTTCGCCCTGTCCAGTCAGTCGCGTGCAGTAAAATCAATTTAATTAAATTTTTGCTGTGTTTGCACGAGAACACACGTTTTGTAATGTTAATTGCTTTCAAATGACACTGAAAAGATTAATTTGCTGCCTACCTGTCCAAAGTGGCTACCGTCTTCTTGCTCCTGTTTTGGCACCGCTCGCTGTGCTGATGTGGTGGCACACTTTATTCAGCCGTTTGTTTCATCCTCACAAACAGTTTTTGGGCAAATTCAATTTACCAAGTTTCTCTCTCTCTCTCTCTCTCTCTCTCTCTCTCTCTCTCTCTCTCTCTCTCTC
>JAALOO010000308.1_pt2 | contig 17572 bp, 18 predicted proteins | sample 7257641 | NCBI WGS metagenome assembly JAALOO01 (sample SAMN14085613, study PRJNA598686) | mite metagenome | biome: ENVO:01001000; feature: ENVO:01001002; material: ENVO:01001226; isolation source: single female mite from University of Michigan culture on fish food culture... ...
TACTTACATCCCAGGTGAAAGGTGCCAGAAAAAGGTACTTGTGATCTTCATCTGTTTTCTTTACCAACATGGATATTTCTTTCAGGTTAAACGGAAACGTTAAATCAAAAGCTTTGAGGCGGTCATAAGTTTGCCTGTCAATTAAAGGCACACTTTAGCAAATTAAAAAGCAACTCTAAAGGAGTACCTACCAGTAGCCATTAGCACCAATGTCAACTTCACCACTGGCCACCATTTTCAACATGCCAGTCCATTGGCCGTCAGACTGAATGTAGCCTAAATTGGCCGAATAATCAACAATGAAGTTCGGAGTAAAGTTGAACTTGGCCGCCAAAACGAGGACCATTTCATGTGTAGTGCCCACTATTTCCTGACTTGAATTGCCATAAACTCCATTTTTGTAGATTCGAATCATGGGGGGTTGCTGCACAAAAGGTTGATGTGTGAAAAACAGTTTATCAGGAAAGCAAACTTACGTCAACTATGCCTATATTTAGAGGTCTGTTTTTTAAATTGGTCTCGCTGTCATGCTCCTTTTTGATTAGTAGACCTTTGAAGACGTTCCAATTTCCTTCTTGTTGAAGCATAATCTTAAACTGAATATCCTTCGGGTTCACTTGGACTACCCCACTCGTTCTATCAACAATGTCATTTGTTCTGTGCTTAACTAGACTTTCTATTTTAAAGTGATTACAGTTGCCACATGAAAAGTGTGTTACGTTTTGATGAGCCAGAATGATCTGTTTTGTTAAATTTTTTTAGATCAAGCTTATTTTTGTTAATCGTTTACCTTGCTTTGTGATAATATTCGCTGTTTAACTTGTAATCTGTTCTCCCAAGACAAACTAGAACTGACAAGTGCAATGCGAAATGTTCTTTGCAGCACATCTCCTAGAAGCTCTGCCAGACAGTGCACATGCATGTTGACGCAGTTCATGTTGCGTTCAGGTTGAACCAGTAGAGCATCAGATTCACTGACAATATTTTGTACTTGATCATTTAAAAGATGAACCGGAGATAACTCGGAAAACACAAAAATCCATTTGTTGGAGAGATTTAGCAGTGACAATCGCTTCGAAGCAGTGATCACCTTTTCCACAAAAGTACGATTTCCTATGACAAAGAAAAGGCATTTTCGACAACTACTTTTGTGACTGCTTAGAAGTTGCATATTGTTTTCTGAAAGTGTTTGTGTGGTAAGTGATTCGCCAGTCATCATATACTCTTCCATTTCGCTTTCTTTATAAACTGATTTCAACAAACTAAAAAACTTTTCAAAATAAATCATGTCTAGAAAAAACACAAATTAGATAGTTAAACCATCGACAAAGATACAAACCGAGAGGGGTGTCATAAAAAATGATCACTTGTTGCCACCGATCACCAAGTGTAATGCCAAAATCAGCGAGAAGCGGGACAACATTCATTGAAGTTCCCAGCTGCGGGATTCCGATTCCAATGTCATTTGGTGGACGTTCACAGATAAACTCAAAAATAGAAAACAGAACTGTTGAAGGACAAAATTGCCGCAGATGCTGGTACAGAATGGCATTATCTGCACACGGAATCACTGCCACCACCACAGAAAATGGGCACTCTGTTTTGTTATTAAAGGGCAATTTAAGTTTACAGTGGACTTAGTTTTACAGTTTACCTAGCGATGATATATTTACGAATTGCTTCAACCGCTGAAATGATTGTACATTAAAGTGTACTGACTCATTTGAAGATTGATTATTTGAAACTTCAAGTTTCGAGACAAATGATGCTGCAAAACTCTCACTCACATTGTTGCTGTGATCAACGATGAGTGCTAAGGGAGAGCAGGTATGATCACTATAGAGAATTAAATATAGAAAAGTAGGCATTACCTAGCTTAAATGAAGTATTCAGTGCAGCATCCGTGACTGCAAGTATAGAGATAAGAAATGTAAAGTAAAAAGTGACCATTTTCTAGCAATGATGTATTTCACTAGCAACTATTCTCTATCGTCATGAATGGCTTGGTTTGCCAGAAAACTTCAAACAGAGTGACATTTCAAAGTGGGCCATTGTCATTGTCTCGCCTATATGCTCCACTCTTTAGTATTGATTTGTCACCATTTCATTACGACTGAACCACTTATATTGGACAAATAGTCTTGCCAGTGGTTGCCAAGCCAAAGTAATTGTTTTCATTGCCGTCACTACCTAGTGGCACTGAAGTTTTGTCCACTAATCAAATTCTTTATTGAACGATCCGTACGATCAAAGTATTGCCAAGTGTACGAACAGAAAAATAGCTATAGTTTGGGTTAGTTTAGGCTGCTTTTCAGAGTCTACTGATTTTCATGAACGACCTTGAACAACAACTTATTATTCCCTTAAAGGTGTTCCAATGAAATTTTGCCTTCTAGCAGATCTCGATCAACGGTGTACTCGCCAAAGCCGTCCTTGCCAGCGCTCTTTAGAATGCTAGTCAACTTAGTCAGCTTGCTGATAGAGCTGATCTGCTCTTCAACAAATTCATTTTCAAGAAAGTTCATCAGCTAAAGTAGGAAAGAGCAGAATCGGTTTTAAAGTTATTATCAGCTTTTAGAAATTTAATAGAGGCAAACACTTACGTGAACATCCTTGCAGGTCTTGTCAGCAATGCGGTGAATTCGGATGATCTCGTTGTACACGTGGTTTTCAAGTTCAATGGCGTCCTCCAAAGCCTGCAAAGTGCTGTCCCACGTCGACTTGTTTGGCATCTAGTATATTGTCAATTGGAAACAGTGAGGAAAATAGGTAAACTTGTTGTGGAATTCAGATAGAACAAACCTTGACGTTAAAGTTGGCAACATAGGCACTGCGCAAATTAATGTAATCCAGAAACTTCTCAAAGTGCTCGTGCTCTTCCTTAGCCTGGGCGTGAAACAGCTTTGCGAATCCCCTCTTGGCCACTTTTACGTGATCGAAGTAGGCTGCCTGAAAAAGTAATGAAAAATACAGTTGCCTTGATTCAATTTTTGAACATACCATCTGCTTGTAGACAAAGCTTGCATGCTTCTCCAGGTTCATTTGCTTCTGAAGCTCATTCAGGCAAATTTCATTTAAATCGTAGTTGTTTTTGTTAGATGGAGGATCGGCATTTTCTCCATCCTTATCTAAAATAAGTTGTCCATTAGTGGGCGTTTAATTTAAATTAAAGTGAAGCGTACTCACAGGAATTGTCGAAAATTCCCAAACTGGTGTTGGCCAATGCCAAAAAGACAAAGAGACCGAGGGAAGCGCTTAGCTTTCTCATTGCAGAAGTATACTCCGAACCAAAGAGAGACTAAAAGCAAAGTGCAAGTTAGCGAAACGAAGACGTTTTAAGAGGGACAAGAAATGGTTCAAACTGGTAGCAAAACGCCGATTAACTTAAAAAGATACACTGTTGAATAAAGTGGTCTTAATCTCACTCACTGGCATCGCTGATAGTGCATGGAAGCCGAAGAAGATAAGCCATTTGGCCACTCTCTGGGCGACTGCTGCTGATGCTGTTCAATGAAGAAGGCATCAATCATTCGGTAGTTGGAAACCATTTCCACTTGGGGCAGATAATAAGAGGCTGCTACTGCACGACTCACTCCCTCAAGAGTGTCCATTCATAATGGTGCAATACGAGTAATGAACCTTTCAAGGCGATTATCAATTGCACTTTCATCAACGCCTTCCTTTCAAAGATTGGTTTTCCGATCACATCGCCCTGCTTTAGTACATGAATAAGTTTATTTCGAATTCATGTTAACAGTGTCGTCGGCAGTTAATAATAAAAAATTATAAGATCAAACATGCATTAGCGGTTACTGCAAGTCCATGTCCAAGTTGGACTTGCAACAACGCTACGAACTTGAGAACTTTCATACTGATGAGGTGAATCCAATGTGACGAAGTAAATAAGTAAATGGAGTAGTTGTATTAAAAGAAAATTCGGTGATACTGCTTCTTGGTTAACTTTTTACGACAAACAGCGCAAGTTTTGTTAGAGCCTAAAATTTTGTTGATGCATCTGTTAATTAAAATATTTTATATTAAGAGCATTTTTTTAAACATGTCAAAGTGTACCCTGTGCAGTAAACGTGACCACAAGTAGTTGAGTGAAAGCAATTGAAAGTCTGAAAAAGGGAACACATAAATAAACATGATTGATTTCCAAGATTTCAACTTACAGCGCTTTTTTGCTCATAGCAAACACAACAACCAATTCCAATTTCAGCGGCATGAGATTCCGCGGTGATGACCATAGTGTTTGTCGAAACATCGGTAGTTTGTTTCCTAAAAATAGGTGTGAGCATTTAGTAAAATTTACAACAGACTCATGGTCAGAAGATATAAATACGTACTTTCTAACTGGAAAATTTTTGTCCTCTTGATTATCACGCCTTGCTCTTTTGGTTAAGTTAAGAGGGCCATTATTGAAAGTATCAAGAGTATTTGTAGCAGGCCTTGTTGGTACGCTTCGGGCAACTTCTTCAATAAAAACACAATCATCTGAATGCACTTTGGTTACAGAGGTCAAAAACATCACATCAGGGTCTTCTTGGTCATTAGGACCATCGTCAACGATGATTATGCTCTGGTTGCTCATCTTTAGTTTAAAAATAACTTGCAAACCAGAAGTTAAATGCTCTTCAAGTTTGGTCAAAACAGGGAAAAAATGCCTCAGAGGCTCGATTGTTGACCAAAAAAGCTAACGAGTCGAGTTTTCTGTGTTTGAGGGAATAAACAACTGTGCAATGCGCATGAACTGACTTCACTCTGTGTGGGGAAAGTCTTGTCATGCTCAGAGGACGGGGGTTTTTTCTACCAATTTTATCATGCGTGTCTCCATCTACAGGGTCGTTCGATTAAATTGACTCATCAAATCACAAACAACGTATGGCGCAAATTTTAAACGTCAAAGTTTACAGTTTGTTTTTTAAAAACAAAAATCTTTTAAAAGTACTTTTATTTAGCAAAACAGTAATCAGTCATTTGTCATTAAGGGTGCATCGCTGCATCCAGCACGGCTCCGGGTCAAGGGGTGCGTTGATGCGAAGTAAAGGTATACTCGGTGTATTGGAAGATATTGAGTCAACATCGTGATCACTACTCATCCGTCTTTTCATTACCTCTGCATACTCGCTGTTGTTGCAAACGTAATGAGGAATTCCTTGAGAACTCGAAGACTCAAGACAGAAGTTCCTTTTTGGAATTGGAGTCAGCAGACTCAAACCAGGTCGATCTGGTGGTGCGCCTGACATGGGCCCTAAAATCAGCTCTTCAGCAAATGGCATTACCGTGGAGGTTGGTACCACCACTTTAGGCGAATTGTGAGTCAAAGCTGGCTGTTTATTGTTTTTGAGTTGTTTGATTCGTGCTACGCTGGCAATCGCCTGGTTGTAAAGTTGAAAGGCTTCATTGCAGCGAAAGATGAAGAGCCCTTCTCCGGTTATGCACTTTGAGCCTGCTTCGATGGAGAAGCTATTGCTGGTGTAGCCATACCGACGAACGTGCTTTAACGGCCACACAAATAAAAGTTTATTGTCATGGCGGAGCACTATTTGCGACAGCTCCACCGCCAGCTCGTAAAGTGTGCTGGGCCTGAGGCCGCATCCAATGGACGCCTCCGTTTCGATTATTTGGACGTCGTGCGAGGTGCCTGCCTGCATTCTGGTGCCCACCGCCCTGCCACTGCTCACCTCTTGGTCAGTGTCCGGAAGCATTCATTACAGGGGACACATTTATGACTTGCAGATCCTTTTCTCCTGCAGACTGTTGGTGTTATTGTCATTCGGCGATCGTTAGCTTCTGATTTAGTTTGGGCAATGGCGTGATTTGCTGATTAAAGCAGTCGTCTGCTGGTGTTTCTCACTGCTACCTCTCACTATATAGTTTCAGTTAGCGTGTTAGTTGAGCTTGCTGAGATATTTGACCGCTTGCCGACTTTTAGGCGATTATTACGGGTAGTAGAACCAGTTGAAGGCGTTTGGGAAAAGTTAAAGCTAAACAGAAGGCTCACCACTTTGTTCTTGCAGTCTCCAATTGACGTCGCAAAGACTTGCCAAAGCGCAATTGACAAACGGCCATTATCGGACGCGTACTGATTTACATTTCGAAAGTGAGCCCACTTCCAGTGCTAATTTATGCCTCAATGTTGTGTGTGTATGTGTGCCTGTGCTTGCTTGTTGAAAGGAAACGCTTTATCTACCCAGCGAATACATCACTCGTTCGTTTGTTCGTTCCCTCGTAGGAAGTGTCTCTGAGGGCGCATACGGCATGACTGTCTGTCAACAGTCAGTGTCGCATCCTTCTCAACCTGACACCAACGACGGCAACGACAGCTACAGCCAGCGCAGTCTGTCTCACTCAAAGAGAGCACAGCAGAGTCAACAGAGCAAGACCGAGGCCTTTCTGTCCCGGTAACTGGGAACCAAAACTGTCCAAAACATGTATTCCCCTAAAATGGTGACATTTTGGTAGTTGACAAATGACGAGAGACGACACCATTTTGAGCAGTGTCAGCTAAAGTGGACTGACATTCACCGACTGCTCAAGGGATGCACAGTGGGGGTACAACAGGCTAATCAAGACGTGTCGCCTCTGTTTGTCCAGACAAACACACACACACACACACACACTCTAAAGTGGGCGACTGTGACAAAAAAGCGCCCGAGTTCCCGTGACCGATTCAAAATGAGGTGCAAACAGTGGAACACACAACGGAACATTGCAGGCGCAAACTTATAAATATTAATGCTTTAAGCAGGCAGGCAAGCAGGCAAGCGGCCCATTGATTGATGATTGATCGTCTCACTGCACATTCGCTCACTGCATTTGGTCGCATTTGCTGGGGGGCGCTTCTTCCCTTTTACCGGACCGACACACAGAGCATTGTCTTCAAATTGCCTATTTGTCGGCTGGCGCCAAGAGCGCCCGTACAGCTGCCAAGTGATGAGAATACAACCCGATCAAATTGAACGCCATTCTATGATTAGCACTACCATTACTGAACTAGTGCTTCGGCTGTCGTTTGCTTTGCGTCCGTTTTCTACTTTGCAGCAGAGCTGTAGATCACACAAAGTGCACTGCAACAGCAACAGCAGCATCAGCAGCCAATGACTGACTGATGTACTTTAAATTGAAGCAATAGTGTACGGTGGTTATTTGGCGAATCTGGTCGGTCGGTCGGTCGGTGGTGGATCTGCTCTGTCTCCTCATTATCCGCAGCTAGTGGTTTCAAGAAGGCGCCGATCACTCAGGAGTTGCACTCTGCTTGGTCTATATTGCCCTCTTGATCCTCTGCGACTCTGCAATCGCACCAGTGGAAACCACTTCTCATTCTTCTGAGAAAGTGAGAAGCACAACAATTGGTCGCATCCACTTGCCGCGTATACCGGGCTTACTCATTCTAACTGTGCTCTTCAGCTGTACCGTTCTTTGCAATCACCCATACCACCATGAGGCTCGCTCGGGCCAGCACTCGCAACCCGTCCAATGAGCCCTAGAAACTAGTGCGCCAGAAAATGTCGGAGTTTTACAATTTCAGTTGTGAACACTTGGGCTCATTTGGCAGTCAGCGAAGCACTCTGCGTCTAACTGTTCAGCTGTTGGTGATCTTTCTGATCACAGTGCTGATAATCGTCTTCAATGTGGGTACCATATTCATTCTGCACAGCAAACAGTACTCATGTCACCTACGAGAGCTGCCGAAGACGCTGATGACTTCGCTCTCAATCACCGATCTCGCTATGGGCGTACTCATCACTCCAGTGTGCTTTATATCATTAGCCAAAGGTTGCTAATCAGGTTAACTTGTTTTTATCAAACTTTTAATTTGTTTTTATTTATTCAACTATTTGATAGGCTGCTTTCCATTTCGCAAAGAGATTTGCGAAGTAAGTCATCTTTCAGTAAAAATGGTTTAGTTAAACTCACAAACATCCTTTTTTCAGTTGCAAGCACTTTTGATATCCTCACTCTTTCACTCATCATCTCTTCTCTTGATCTCAATTGCTGTAGATCGCTACATCTGCATCAATTACCCACTTCGATATCGCTCCATCATGACAAAAAAAGTAATCATCGCATTTTAAATTTAGTTTTAAGAAAACACTGTAACTTTATTTGTAGGTTCACTACGCTATGGCGACCTTCAGTTATATTTACTCATTCGCAGGTATTATCTATTTTATTCCCTTTGCACATAAATTTGTTTTTACACGTTGAATTTAGTTTACATGATCCTGATTCTGCCGCACTCTCAGTTCACCATGGACACGAACGGTCTGTTCAACTGCGAGCCCTATTACGTAATATTCGGAGATACTGTCATTGACGTCAGTGCTAATGTTATGACTATTGACAGCAGTATAACGACAAAAGCATCATCATCATCGCTTTCATGCTCTTCTTCATTCCATCCATTCTTGTCATCATCTACTGCTACACAGCCATCTTCTTTGTAGCACATCGGCAGCTGAAGCGAATTGAATTCAACTCTCGACACGACTCAATTAACAGGCATTTTATCAAATTTGAAAACAATCAAATGGTTAGTGGACAATCACCGGCTGAATAGTCACTTATATAAGATGTTGTTTCTCATCATAGATCAAAGAGAGAAAGAAGCTTTACTCAAGTCTTATCATTTTGTCATGTATCTCCATCGGCTTTCTAATTTCTATCTCTCCGTGGACTATAGTGGAGTTTATTGGTTCAGTATGGAAAATCAAGCTGGGCAGAAACGTCGACTTTATTGTCACGTGGATTGCCATCAGGTAGGAATTGCATTGTCACTTTTACGTTTATTAAGTCCAATCCTTGCCTTTTTTTCAGCAACTCGTGCATGAATCCAATATTGTACGGGTGAGTGAAAGAGAATCCGTTGTAGGCGTTTGGGAGAAGTTAAAGCTAAACAGAAGACTCACCACTTTGTTCTTGCAGGCTCCTAAACAAACACTTCCGTTTAAGCTGCCGGCACTTCATATGCAAGTGCTTTCGAGTAGTTCGCAGTAATTAAAATTATGGCTGCAGCTGGTGGCTGTAGAGTTTAGCCTGACTAGGGACGGCTCAGTGGAACTGTTCACAGTTACTGAGACACACTAACTTCGCATATGAAATTGACTGCTGGTCGGAGTGAAGATGAGGCGAGTCTTTCCAGATGGCATACCTAAAGTATTATTACCTTTGATTAAAGCTTTTGTAATAAAAATTAAACATTTATATACCTTTTGAAGTGAGAAAAATAGGTTCGCTATTGTGGTGTTCCACAAGTTCAGCAACAGAAGCAAATGTCTAAAAGAATACACAAATGGTATCTAATGATAACTGCACTCACTCACAATTCTTTCCACCCACCTTTTCTTTGTACTTTTCCATGCCCAATGCATACAGTCCATCTGTTCGATGTCGCACGTTTAGATGGAATATTCTCTCGTTGTGATAGAGAGTGAGAGTGAAAGGGCTACTGAGACCAGCCCGTTTGCTTCTTCTCACTAGGTACACGCCATCTCTGCCGATTTGTTTCAGCATCCTCTCCGCTTCATTTCGCTCCAGATCGTGAAACCAGGAGTAGCTTGTTAACATCAAATCCTCAACGCTTTCTTCTTTTGGTATTGGAGGTAACGGTCGCTCGCTGAAAGCTGAAATGATGTTCAGCAAATAATTAAAAACGTTTTTTTGTAAATCGCAGAACTTACCATCAACGTCCTTCAGGTTGCTCCTACTATTGCCTAATTTTGAATAATACAAAGTTAAAGCAATTTAAATGTGAATGTGTGCGCACTGCTTACTAGAAAAAAGCGATCCTGAATCACTGGAACTCGTCGGCCTATAATGGTCCATTTGACTGTACTGAATGTACTCGTAGTTTCCATTTTCCTGACTACCCGCACTCAGGTAGGTGTCTTCGGGAGACTTTAGGCAGCTATTTGGCAGCAGGTACTCGTCATCACAGTTGTCCGTCGATGCGGACATGACTTCATAGGCATCTTCACTAATACCTGACTTCATTGGCCCCGATCGATGGCAAACAGCTACCTCCTCCTCCTCGATTCTAGGCGGAAGGGTAGTGGGCAGTGGTGGTGGCGGCGGCTCTGAGATGGGCCTCCGACAGCTACTGTTTGAAGGGCTGCAAAAATCAGTAGTCAGTGAAAGTGCCGTATCATCACCATGCAAACTGTTACCTTGACTTGGACGACCCTTTTGCACTTGGATGACTTGGAGTTTCGATACTGGAGAAAGACTGCAGCGAGACAGAGTGAGCCAACTGGACTCTTGCTGGTGGCCTTTCTTTTAGGTGCAAGCAATTAAGTGACTGCACCAAATGAGTGTGTTGACTCTGCGGTTGTAGAGAGTGCAAATACAGGTGTTAGTTGTTTACAAACAGATCAGAACGGACATACTTTGCTATCACATGTAGTGTTATTGGCTTGTTGCACTTCTGCCGATTGCACTTCATCATCCTCGTCGTCTTCATCAAAATCAGAACCCCAGCCAAATTCGTAATCTAGAGTCATCAATATGTCAGGTTTACATAGAGTTATAAAGCAAGTGCAAGTGCAGTGCAAGTGTACCGTTAGGTTGCTGTTCATTTTGTTGAGAATGACTGCCCGACGTTGACTCGATGGATTTCTTCATGTTGAGAGCTTGTGTTTTGCACTCATTGATGCACTTTACAATTCGTCTTGGTGATGAGAAACGTTAATAAATAAAGGCGATTCATGGTTCAAAGAAAATGTTAAACTCACTTTCGAAAGTATCGTTTAACTTGAGGTATTGAAGTGGACCGAATCGAATCTAACTGATCATGTAAGTTAGACAGTGTGATTCGTTCCATGATGAGCACAGGGGGGAGGATAAAACGGAAACGATTAGTGAGAAGGGATGGCCGAGAGATACCGCCGGTACTGTTCACTGGCTGCAGTCGTCATTGGTCATCGACATGCCGTCAATTGTCCGAAGACAATGCTGACACACAAAACTCAAAACACTGACAAGTGGGGAGAGAGAGAGAGAGCAGACTCTCCTCACTGACTGCCATCGAAATCATTGAAGTGATCCTCATTGGAGAGTGCTGACTCTCAGACAGAGTCGCAGACGAATGCGAAGAACGCGCTGAGATATTGGGCAAATCAAGTTTGGAAGGAGGACAGGCAGTGCAAAGAGGTGCTGCTGCTGGCGGTGGTGGTCGCTGTGGTAGTCAACACGCCAGACGCTGGACAGCTAGCGTGTCTGCTGAGATTAGTGGCGCAGCAAGGCAAGAGTGGCCATGCGACCAACAACAACAGCAACAGAAGTGGAGCACAAACTGCCCAGTTGACCAGCAGCAGTAAACTCTTTTCTTACGCAATCACTACAGTCTCTACGACTTTCTAGCAAAACCTCTTAAGCGGCACACTTTCGCTTACCACCGTTTGTTGGCTTTCTCTCTTTCACTCTTTTCTTCAAGTTGTGGCGCAGAATCAAGGCGATGATCTTCAAATGAGCTTACACTTAGTGGACACAACTGACAAACAACTGCTAGACAAATGAAGTTGTTTACAGCGGCAGCGGCAGCACTGCCATTGACGCACTCGAAGCATTATCTTTCACTGTGGCGCCATATCTGCAGAGGAAGCCGCTCCACGTTGCTCTTCCGAATGAGTTCATCCGTCCTCTAGGTGACTCTGGCGCAATTCTTGGACTTCAAGTTTGAACTAAGCGCATTCTTAACTGGTCAGAATGATTACTATTACAAAATTGAGATTTTTGTCACCTGTAAACAATTTCCATTTCTGGTACACTCACTAGTGTCAGCTAAAAATTGGTTTTATGATCTCTCGAAAAACTTTTACTTTACGTCCTCAAAAATGTAGCGCCAGAATGTTTAAAACTGGTTGGTGCATGAACGCATGCGCCAGGATGCATTGCGTTGATTTGGAGCAACTTTGGAATGATCCGAGCTGGAAACTTGGCTTTTTCACTGGCTAACATTTATAAACACTGTTGATCATCTTGTAAATAAACTATGTGCTAGCAAAGTTTTAGAACTATCTAAAATTGTTAGAAATATATTTTATCAAGAAAGCAATAAAACTTTAAATTGCTGGCAAAAGTGCTGTGAGGCGTTGCCTTATTTTTGGTTGCCTAAAATAACCTACTCTCGATTCTGTGGTGTTTCTATTTTTGGCATCGTTTTTGCCCATTACTTCCTCATATCCGCCTTGCCAACCGTGCACACAACTCTTGCAACTTGTTATTCTCAAACACCATGGTATTCTTTATTAATCACACTTTCCGGTTACTAACTCTTTCCGTGTTTACAGGAGGACACCGAGTGGAATGATATTCTGAAGAAGCACGGTATCATCAAGGATGAGCCTAAAAAGGAAGAAGAAGTCGAGCCTGAACCTGAACCAAAGGAAATCAAATTCAACAACTCCGATGAAGAGGAAGCATGGCTGGAAGAGAATGATGATGATGACTTCATCAGGCAGTACCGCGAGAAACGGCTGAATGAGATCCAGGTAGCTGCACAGCAGGCACGTTTTGGCGATGTCGTCGAGATCACCGCATCTGACTACGTGATGCAAGTGAACCGAGCGGGAGAGGGCATCTGGGTGGTTCTGCTGCTCTACCAACAGGGGTAGGTCATCTTTGGGAACAGCTTCCTCTTAGCTTACACTAACTTTCATCATTTCAGACATTCGTTGTGCAAGCAAATGCAGAATATCTTTGATGAACTGGCTCCAAAATTTCCGGCGACCAAATTCTTAAAGAGCATTGCCACACTGTGTGTCCCCAATTTTCCCGACTCCAACTTGCCTGCTGTCTTTGTGTACCGAGATAGTCAGCTCATTAAGCAGTTCATTGGTCCAATGATTTTTGGGTCTGAGAAGATCACCAACGAAGGTATTAATACTGCTTTGTCCTGTGAATAAACACTACCGCAACGTTTTTCTTTTGCAGAGGTTGAGTGGATCATTGCGACATCGGGGGCCATCACCACTACAATGGAGGAAGATCCGAGAAGAAAGATGGCTCAATCTCGCAAGTTTTATGAACAGTTTGACTCTGACTCTGAGTAAGAGTTTCGCCAGTACCGGTTTTATGACTCATACAATGTTCATTAACAATAAATAAGTTTTATTTGAAATTATCAATTAGAAAAATATGATAGTTTTCTTCATTTTATTGACATTTAATTGGAACCGAAGGAACGGAATAAAGAATGTGGCGTGCTATACTAATGTTAGATGAATTTTACAGTACATGCTAGTCATCAAGTTGTTAGGCGACATATGTGTACATTTTCCTGCAAAGAGTTAAGAATAGTATACACGCTAGAAAAATGATTGCATTATCAAAACTTACCTGTCCTCGGGTGTACGAGCTAAGTACTCGCGGTCTATTAGTCCGTCAATTCGTTTTTTGATGAATTGCGGGTCAGGAATGAATCGGGACTTTAGCTGGTCAGTAACCTAATGGTGAAACAAGTAAAATGTACCGTTATTTTACATGTTCAACAAGAATTCCAACACCACCACACTTACTTCTGCAACGAGATTACTAAAAGAGAGTTTCTTGCGAGCCTTCATAATTCTCACAATGGCAGCTTCGATTTCGTGCTTCCGGTCTTCATCGATTTTCGAACGAGTCTCGCGACGTTCAGGTTCTGATTCACCCTTAACTGAAACTAAAAACCAAGTTCAGTAAATATTCGGCATTCAAAAATTCAATTTTACAACTTACTAGCGTGAATCTTCACACGATGCAACTTGGATGTAAAAGAATCGTTAACGAAAAACTCGTGGCTGTTTTCTGTAATCAAAAGAAAATTATTTCAATTACAACAAAAACTAGCGCACCAAACTTACCGATTTCTTTAGTTTTTGGATTCTTAATCAAAACTCGTTGTGTAGGCTTTCCAGTAGCCAGCGACTGCAAAGCCCGAGTCAAATCTTTGTCAGAGATATCTGTTTCATTCTTGATATCCTCATAAGTTAGCTTTTCTCGATTGTTAAAGAGCATCAAAATGCACATTTGATGAGTGGATACGTTGAGAATGTGCTTCCTCGGCTTGACTGAAGCAGTTTGTGGTCCTGCAATCATCATCATGCTGCTCGGTCCAGAAGAGGTAACATCACTTTCTGGAAAGGCTCGTTGTGAATCGATGCTGGACAGTTCAGCTGCCTTCTTAAGAGGTGCGTAAAATTCGGCATTCAAGTCGACCCACCCCAACTGTGACTGAAGTGTTAGTTTTCGTCCGTTGTGCTTGGCCAAGTAAAATTTGCGAAAATTCTCAAAAGCTTGACGAGCAATTAGAGGGACATTACATTTCGATGGATTGGACTGCGTAGGCCAGTAGCCAGTGGTAAGAACACGGACACTTAAATCAATGTTTATCTGCAAAAAAACAGTAATAAAATAATTAAAAAGAGGTAAAAACACCAATTCAAGCACTTACTTCATTGCTCAGAGGATGACCTTTGAATTCATCATTTAACGTGTTAGAAATGGAAATGTCTTTGAACATTCCCTCTAGCTTTGAAGTAAACTGACAGCCGCATTCAGTTTTTAATTTGGTAATCATGCTCTTTTCGAGATCATCAGAAGAGCTTTTGTTCAGAAGCAAGCGTTTGGCCAAATGTTGCTTGTAGTACCGCTCAAAAATATCCTTGTCTTGAATAAAGCGAAACAAAACCATTGTTTTGTCAAGCACTTGTTCAATTTCTTGATCCGACATTCCCTTGACGCCCTTTTTGAGTTTGTCATCGATGAAAAGAGACAGGTATTCAGGCGACTTGGGATTAAGATTGAGAAAATACTCAAAATCTTTGCCGATCATTTTAAGAAATTCTTTATCATTGAAAAACGATCGTGTCAAGAAAATGTCGTATTTATCTTTGAGCTCGAGGAGCGACTATTCATGGAGAAAAGAAAAACAAATATTAAAACTTAACTTTGAAATTAAAATGTAAAAAATTACCGTGACAAATGAAATAGCATCTTCCTTGTTGCCATCATCAATGACCATTGACTTGCCTTCTTGACGCAGATGGTTGCTTACACAGGCGATGATGGCTTTCAGCCCGTTATCAACTCGGCTAAAAAGCTTGTACATGCGAGCGAGATCATCATTTTTTTGGTTTTCGAGCATATGAACAACCCCTGAATGCTCCATTTCAACAATGGTTTTCATGTGACGACTTATGAGCTCCTGCTCAACAACACGAACAATAATCTTTTCCGTGGAGGCATCCAAATAGTGGCAAGCCCGTTCGGCTTCTTCATTGATGCGTTGTTCGACTTTGCGAATGTAAACTGAAGCACTATTTTCTTCCAAAAACTTCTGACTTTCGATCTGTAAATTAAGAAGTTAACAAAAATCAAGTTTACTGTAGAAAAATACCTTGTAAAACTCGGCAGATTGTTGTAGGAAGTGCTTTTCAAAATCTTCTTCGTAGACGTTTCGAGACTCGATTCCAAGATGAATTAGCATATGGCAAGTGCTTTTTACTGCCAAACGATCAATTAACTCGCCGTTTCGTTCTTTCATGACAAGCTCAAGAAGCGTTTCACGAATTTGATCACGAATTAGTCCGTGCCGAACAACGTTATCTCGAAATAGAACCAAGCCTAAATTGTAGACATTTTCCACGTTGTTTTGCTGAACATACACTCGATCCTATTTGAAAGAACAAGTTTAAGATGTTTTCGAAACACATAACATAGCGATTTGTATTACCATGTACATGAGAATGTCGCGTATCATGGTCATCGAAGTCTGGTGATCATTCCAAGACTGATTCAACGTTTGCAGAAAGTTGTTGTTAAGAGAATCGAGAACATCTTTTCGTACCTATTGTGTGAAGAGAGAATGAGTGAGATATTACACGAGTTATAGCTAATTTCAAAAGTATTTTGTAATTACTTTGCCAATGAGGTGCTCCTTGACGACATCACGAAGACCGTTGTAAAGTCGCTCACCGTACTTGTGAAGTACCATAGTGTAGGCATTGCGATAGAGTTCTTCGAAACTAAGACCGCTGTTGTTCTTCTTTTGAATTTCTTGAATAGCCGTCTTTAAACGCGTCCATATACTTTGAACGTATTTCTCATCCATGGCAGTCTAAAATCAAAATAACAAGCAGTTACAAACAATGGTGTGTTAGATTCTCTAATTACAGGAAAGGCTCGGATCCGCATTTTTTCGTCTTTCGTCTTCGGGTTAAAGCTGTTCATTTAGCAGGGCAAAAACACACTGAAAGGTTCAATAATGAAAGGTCAACTTAATCGATGAGTTCTTGAACAGACTGAATACAACTTACTGAAAACAGTGCTACTAGAACAGTAGCATGTTGCAGTAAGATAAAGATAAGATTTTGGGAATAAGACGGTGAATATGTTGTTGCCCGATGACGACAAGGTTTTACCGTAAACAAAGAGGCTCGATGGAGCAGAAGCGAAAACAAATGAAGGGGAAAACGCCGTTCTTTTAGTACAGCCGAAGACTACGAGGGACGTTGTTTTACCTACTGATATGTCTCTCGAAGTTGAGAAGACAGAAAGACTGACAGACAGCAAATGACGTCTGCGCAGAAACGACTTGCCAAATTCTTTTTTCGTACATTGAAGAGGGCAGCATGTTCGATTTAATTTTTGTTTTCTGAGTTTTTTTCGACTGTCAGAAACCAGTTGGCGTGTTGGATGTCTTTTGAGCACTACCTTTGTATTTTTGCTGGTATTTTCGTTGTATAAAAAAGTAAGCGGACATGCTTGAAAATTACAATGCATACACATGTTTTCGCAAATGTGCACAGAATTAGCAACAGAAAGCGGACTGCCTCGGTTGGTGGCACTGAAGCTTAATTGAGTTTGCATGTTTGCTGGACAGAGTGAATCAATTAGGGCCAATAAGGCTCTACTCTGATGGCGAGGCAGCGTGTCTGGTGTCCAGTGTACGGAAGGCAAAGTGGCAGAGCAGCGGTCAGTGGCGATTAAGGCAACAGAGAGATGGACTGCATTAGCCACTGGCAATCGAATCGATGACTCTGCCACCGGCCAATGAAATGGCAATTGTGCCAATCGAATTAGACCGCTCGACCACAAACAAAGAGAGGCTGCTTCTGCAAGGAAGGGAAAGGAGAGGAGAGGAAAGGCGCCAATGGGCACACGGCAGTGCAAATGGACAATTGAAATCTATAAATCGCAATGTGGCACTCGATTGAGCCGAGTGGCAGTGCCATTTACCATTTAGCTCGGTGCAGAGGCACAACATCAACCATTTACCATTTATACGGCGATGAATTAATATATCTGTTGGCGAGTGGCCATTATGACGATTGTTGCCAGTGCCATTGTTGCAACTTGATTGCTTGCCTTCTAATATCCTTTTGGCCTCTCTCCCTCTCTTTCTCTCTCCCTCTGCATCAAACCTCATCAATCATGAAGAAGTCAGAGATGATATAGCGAGTGCTGCTGCTGCCAGAGTGGGCCAGAGGAGGCTTGATGGAAGGAGGCAAAGTGGCTGGCCGCAGTGGCAGTGAGATGGCCGCGCGATGACTGAAATGGCACACATCACTTGCTGTGGTTTGCTGCACCA
>JAALOO010001317.1_pt1 | contig 17544 bp, 11 predicted proteins | sample 7257641 | NCBI WGS metagenome assembly JAALOO01 (sample SAMN14085613, study PRJNA598686) | mite metagenome | biome: ENVO:01001000; feature: ENVO:01001002; material: ENVO:01001226; isolation source: single female mite from University of Michigan culture on fish food culture... ...
TTTGGTAGTCAACAACCACCAGTGCCGTTGTACATAACTTCTAGCATTTCTAGCACTTCTACCTTTTTGTACAAATAGTTGCTATATTCTATATAATGTAATTAATGTAATGTATTGTGTATTCTGGTAAAAAAAATTGGGATGGGACATTAAATATGGAATATTCTGTTATATCGAATCCCAGTCTTGCCTGTGTTTGCTTCTCTCCTCTTCCCCCTCATCGGCTCTGTGCACCTTGGTGGCTCCTCGCTTGTTTATATCAGGTGGCATCAGCCGGCGACGATTAATGTTTTTTTGTGACTATGTGTGCCACTGTGCCCACTATCGTCAATCCACTGTAATCATCACTTCCCCGTGGATCATCACACCTCAGCACTCCAGCAGTGTTCATGGAACAGCTTCCAGGTAAGACGAGGGTTGTAAATTTTTGTAGCCTTGGTGGCACTCTTGGAGAGGTAGCACGTTTGATGACGGCTGTAGCTGAAGGCGGCCTCACAGTTGCCTTTGACATTGACATTCATCAACAGCCGGGGGCAAGACTGGCCTCATTTAGCACAGCTGCCGGCACCATCAATTATCCACACCATTACCATCACCATCAACACCATCATCAACGCCAGCGGATGTTGCGAAAGCAGCTACACTTTAAGGAAATGTGCTGATGCCCTTCTTGCTGGTGGTAAGTTCTGACTATTCAGTTTTCAAAGATAACTTTTTAATCAATTTCACTTTTAGATTTCCACCACCTTCCTATCTGTTCCACTTTGATTCCCTAAAACAGAAGCCATCCGGGTAGCTTTTGGGGAAGTTCAGTTCCTGCTTTCTTGTCTGCCTGCCTTCCTTCACTGGTGCTCGTCACTGCTTCTGGTGCTGTCAACATTGAACGCTTCTTCACTTCTCACTGCACTCATTAGCCCGCTACCCGATATTGAACAGAGAGAAAGAGAAGAGACACAGGACACGACGCTTCGCTATATTTATCGTTTCGGTTGCCCCACTGCCGTCACCACCACCGTTACTAGCACAACTACCAGCACTTCTATCGACTTGTCGTGGGTGCACTGCCAGAGTTCTTCCCTTCGCTAGTTTTCAGCATATCACCACCACCACCACCACCACCACCAATACTACTGTTGCATCACACCGCTTGTCAGTGGCCTCCCACTGTTGATTTATCAGTTTTCTAAGATATCTTCAGTGCTTCTTTGCTCAATACACCAATGTGCCTCCAACAATCGGCGACACTGTTTCTCTTCCAGTCTGTGCGATCAGTGCCGGCGATCACATCGACAAGTGCTTCGACCACTTCTTCTTTCCCTCAGTGCCACCGATTACATGTTTAAATTCTGTTCACCTGCTAATTGCCTCGTATAAAACAAATCCTGCTATGCTTTCTCTCACCCTCTCAGAGACGTCCATGAAGCTCTAGTCCAGCAACTTCCACAACTGCCACCTTCTCTCTAGATGACCGTTCCTCATCGGCCGGCACCACCACCGACGGTCGCCCGGAAGATGGTCGACGTCAGCCAGTACTTACTCGTCTGCTTCCTCTGCACGGCTTTCGGTCCCGGCGGGGGCCGAGCCGCCTCGCACTGGGTAGTGACGGAGGATGGGAAGCGGATACAGGCGCAGGATGACAGTGCCTTTCAGATGCGACGCCCCTACGACCTGATGGCCTTCCTCGAGCAGGAGAAGCGCGCCGAGACCTTCAAGACGATCAAGAACCAGCTCATTGCCCTCAAGAGGGAAATTGAAACGGACAGCAGTGAGTTCGATGCGAGTCGAAGTTTTTATCCTTTCTATTTTTAACATTTTTATTCTCTAGTGAACGACAAGGACGACGACGTGGAGCAGTTGGTCTACGAGACCGATCCTGACTGCGTCTTTGCGGGCAAGCCGCTGGTCGAGTACGACCTGCACGTCGGCACGCTGGTTTTCGCCTACCCGAAGCCCATGTCCTCCGAGTCGGCCAAGTGGAAGGTCTTTCCGGACGGCTTTCCCGTGGAGCTGCTTCACAAGAGCCGCTCCGACGAGCTGAAGTACGAGGCGCCGCGTCGCTTCACCATTGCCTGCTCCAACACCAGTCAACCGAGACCCAATGCTAATAGTGGTGCTAATGGCTCGGCAACGGAAAACGACGGCGATGAGGACGAGGAGGACACTGTGGAGCACGTCGATGAGAGGGCACAATTCGGCCCGGACTGTGCCGCCCACCTGACGCTCGACTTTAGCATGACCTCCTTTGAGCACTTGCCGGTGAGTGAGGGAAGAAAGAAGTTTTTGATGATGTTGTGTTCCATTGCCTTGTTTTCCTTTTCACCCCACAGTCAATTCGCGATCGCAAGCTGCTGAACATTGACGCCGAACGGGAGATTCTCCGTTTTCTGGGCAAGTGGAAGACCTACGAGGACTTTGGCCGGGACCTGAGCTTTGGCTTGAAGCAGGTAAGGGAGGATTACTCATTTGTACAAATGTTATCTTCTATCTTTGACTATTTTTTCAGAATTCCACCTCCTGGCTGTTGTATACACTGGCCTCGTACTACTGGCGCGGCGCGGGCAACGCTGAGCAGGCAATTGAATGTGCCCGCCGGGCCCTCCACATGGCGCCCTTTGAGCACCGGCCGGTGCCGCAACTCTCGCTGGGCACCATCCTCCACAGGGCACGGGCCTTTGAGGAGGCGGCCATCGTCCTGCACGGCGCCATCGACATCACCCCGGACATACCGCACGCCCACTACACACTGGGCAACATCTACGCGACGCTGGCCGACTACAACAAGTCGGTCATCTGCTATGAGAATGTGCTGAAACTGGCGCCCACCTTCATCGACGTCCAGCGGCGCCGGGCGGCGGTGCTCTGTCACGCCAAGCTGGAAAGTGCCCTCAAGGCGCAGCATGAGTGAGTTGTGGAAAAGCATAGAATTTAAAACATTCACACCTTTAATTCCCTTCTTTTTTATTTCAGCACGCTGCAGAAGACGCTGGACGAGCTGAAGGACTACCAGAAGCAGCAGGAAAACTGGATCAACTTTCACAAGCGGATGCGTGCCGAGCAGGCGTCGCCTACGACACTGCTCGAGCAGCGGATGCACTACCGCGAGTTTAAAATGCGCCAGAAGATGGAGGCGGCCGCTCTGGAAGATCCGCCCAACAGCGACAATCTCAACAAAAGCCCGAAGAGTAGCGGCGGCGCAGGGGCGGGGACAGTTCGGCATGCGATGACACTGGACGAGCTGGCCGACGAGATTCTCAGCCAGCCAGGGGCGAAGCTGCACCTGCAGCTCCACCCGGAGAGCAGCTTCGTCGACAAGATCGTCTTTGAGCTGGACCAGCTGGAGAAGAGTCACGAGGCGATGCTTTCCTGCGGCGGTGGTGGTGGTGGTAATGTCTTCCACAATGGTGAACACAGCAGCAATGGTGGGGGTGGTGGAGGCGGAGGTGGCTGTGAAGAAGGCGGCGATACCGACTCCTCCGAATCATGCTCTATTGCTGGTGGCTAATCCAGCGCGCTCTATTCTTTGTTGAAGGTCATTTACAACACCACACACACCACCTTCTTTCTTCCTCCCACCAACACACCTCCTCTCGTCACAACCCGGGGGCGCAACCGAACAAAAGACATCTTCTCGGAGACTGTTCTGTTTGGTAGCACTTTCCCGCACTCGATACTCGTATTTCTCTCTTTTACAAACAACTCTTCTTCTTAACTGATTACTACTTCTTCTTCTACTTCTACTACTACTACTTCTTGTGTTTGCAGTGTGTGAACCTCCCCCATTGCTGTTGCCATGTTGAACTCCTTTTGTGTTTGTCATTACTACTACTACTACTACCGATTACCCTATCCCTTTCACTCTCACTCTCTTTCTCTGTGTGTAGTGCCTACCAGCCAACTAACTCGGACTCTGGTGTCAGTTGTTGAAGTGTGTTCTCAAGGAGCTCAATCATTTGGAGCAATAAGACCCGACTACAAAGACGAGATAACAATAATAAAGAATAACACATTTACAAACTTCAGGTTGTTGTTGTTTTGGTGTGCACCAGATATTACACTCTTTCTGAATGAAAGCAGGTGATTTGCTTCTGTTTTTCCTGTTCATTGTTTGACTGCTGACCAGGCATTTTGTGTGCACAGTCTGCTGATGATTATTATGCCATTATAAACGGCAGAAATGGAAGAACTTTTGCTCAACGGCTCAACACTGGAACAGACAGCCGTGCTCCAATTCAGTCCTCGATGGAGCAATCACTGCTCATCATTTGCATAGTGCATTGCACTTTCAGGCCCGACAAAGTGATTCGTAAACTGATTGCCATTGCAGCGCACATTTGCATTTTCTAATACTGATGCCTTTTTTCTGTTTACCAGATTGGCCAAATTCCAGTTTCCTATCTGCACAGTCTGTCCCTTCCAACTTCAAAATCAAATTTTGGCTTTTTATGATTAGCTAGTGCACCACGGCGGCATCAGTGTGCCCTATCAAATAACTGAACTTTGCCAACTTTGACTTGAACTGCCATGAAATGTGATCGGCCCTGTTTTTCTGTTTGTTTACAGCACTTTTTCCCGACTTGCAGCTTCAACAACTCGACAACAAATGCAACTATTGCTCAGCACTCACTAAAGTAAGTGTCATTTTAATTTGATTTCATAGGTTTTATGCAGATAAACCTTATTGGCCATTTTGCCGTGAAATGATTATTTTACTAGTACAATTTTTTAGACCAAGTCCACCATGTGCCATTGCAAATATCTCAGGTTTGCTTACTAAAAGTGCTAATTTGGTTACAGCTCGATGCAATCGTTGCTACTAATCAGTAATTTTATAAGCAAATGCTTTGCGTCTTGCTTTCCTCAATTCTCCAAAAAAAAGATCTTATTCAAAAATTGGGCACTTCCGAAAAGCGCTCCCCTGCATTCGTAGCAGTTCTTTAAACTGCTTTTAGCTGTGTGCCACTTTAACTGCCGTAATTTACGATTGGCTATTTGCATAAATTCACAGTTTGCAATTGAAGCAAACGGGATTAATTATTAGAAGAAGTAGTATTGAAGTAGTAGAAGAGATGAAAAGTGGTGCCGTCATTTGGGCACACATTTTCACTTGATGCTGAAACGATCGTTGCGTTGAACATTTCAAAAATCACTTCAAAACAAGGACTGCTTACATAAAAAGAACACTTACTGTGCTAACGGCACAGTTTCAAATGAAACGGTTAGAAGCAGTTTGATAAAATTTCAAAAAGTGTGCCTAATGGTACTTAATCATATGCATAATCTGCTGAGTAAAAATTCCAATTAATTGCATTCAAAATGAGCCATATGTTCACGTTTGAGTTCGTTTCCATAAACGATTAGCCATTGCTTAAAAATTATTTTGAGCATAATCAATTACTCAAAATGAAACAGTGACTGAGGCTGTGGCTGTGTGCAGAATCTATTGATGCAGTTTACAGCACGCAAAGTGCTTTTCAATGTTATCCACTACTAATTAGCATCAGCTAATTGAGCACTTCACTATTCAGAAGAACAGTGAACAGGGGAACTAGCCTCCGTTTGAGTGAATGAATAGACGGCACTGACTGAATCCCCAATTCCACCTAATTGAATGTTTTCACGTGTGGTTGTGCATTCATCAAAGCAGCTGCAGTGAAATTTATAAAGCCACAGCCTGACACCTCATGGGACTGCACGCAATCCTGAGCTGCTATTGAGGATGTGCTCAGTGCTAACAAAAACATCTAAATAGTGTGCAATTTTGTTCAGCGCAGTTGACCACAGTGCCTCCTAATTACATCCTAATCGTAGCTGTTTGGAAGGCATTTGTCTGAACTGAATGAAGTTAGGTAATTCAATCAAACTAATCCTTTAGTGTGCTTGCACAAGCACTTGAATTGCACATTTCCATTAGATTTGGTTGGGTTTTCTAAAATAAAAATGGTGCAAACTGATGTTCCTCGGTGTCAGCAGCTTTGTAGACAAGGTTCACTGACACTGGTGTTTTTCTTGTCTTTGTTTTCTACTGGACGTGGCCACTAGCATGAGCTCATAATTTTACTTTTTCCCTCTCCCACTCACTCTCTTCAGGGACCACTGGACCGCTGTATCAACTGAAACGCTGAGCACTGCCTATGCCAAGCGCACCAATGAAATCTGATTCCCTAATACTTAACGCGCAAAATTATTCGGAAAACTCTGCATGAAGTCGCTTTTTTCCTCTCCTCTCCTTCTCAAGTTGAAATTCTATCAGCCTTTCTCGCACCCGCACAAGCACTGGCACTCAGTTGGAGGGGAAATTAAGCTTTGGCGGCTTTGCACAATCTCTTCTGCAGTGCTTTTCGTGCAGTTGCAGTTGTGGCCCAGTGAGCTTGCTAATTAAGGCGCAGAGAGTGGACAGAGTTTTTGCCCACTTTGGTGCCAATGACCACTGACGAAGACTGGCAAGTTTGATGACAGCAGCAGTAGCAGCAGTTGTTGGAGCAGTTATTGCACCTCAGTGACAAATTGAAACGAGACTCACCAACACACAGTAATTACTCTTGCACTCAAAATGTCGATCGTTTTTGAGGAAAGTTCTGCACTTCTTTCTGCTTTTCTGTATGTGCCTCTACAGCACAAAACACCGATTCAACAAAACTTTCACTTGGAAAATAAAATGTTAACTTTGTTTTAACTTTTAATTTTACTAGTGCGTTTTACAGCAACAGCAGCAGCGCAGCTCCTAGCAGGGTGGCAGGCTAATTTGTAGAGTTTAGCTTTTTTGTTCTCCTATTTTTGCTATGGGCAATTGAGTTTGTTCAGTTTTTTGTTTTGTGATGAAGGTGTTTGTGTGAGGTTGAACTACTAGGAAAAACAAAAGATAACGCGCGAACAGACTCTACTGTGCAGCCTTATGGTAATTTGGATCTTGGTGAGAGTGGGAGAAAGAGAGTTGTTTTGAGGCCTCTTTAGCCTGCTTTGGCAGTTTTAGTCTGATTTACGATAAAACCATTACTGTTTTCTCCTATTTCACTCAGATATCTCCACCGCAAGTTTATCACTTCTTGGCATAGCACAATCGTTTTAACTTTTCTTTGGTGTTTAAAATGCCCTTACACCGCTCTGGCCTGGGTGTTTCGTCAGGAAGTGAGTTGCCGAAGATTGAGCAGTGCTTAGCAACAGCAGCAGCAGCAGAAACCGCGGTACTTGGCCACTTGTGATGTCGTTGACCTGAGTGCCTGCCAATGGTGCAAGGGGCTTCTCGGTCTGTCTGGGCACTGCTTGCTGTGTGAACCCGAGCTGCTGTTGCTGAGGCTGCCGTCGTAGAAAGGTTTGCCGTTCTTGTCTACCCACGCATCCTCTGCAAATTAAAAACGATCAAGTTTGAGTCACTCAGGAAGACGCTCCAAACTATGTTTGCACTGCTGCACTTTAAGGTCCATTGATTGAAACGTTGTGCCACTCTGGTGTCTTCTCTGCCACCCTCTGTCTGACTGGTCGTTCTTGTCTGCACCAGTTCTCCTCTTAAAACTATTGTTGTCACCGTTTTGTCTCAATTAGCGATCTTTTTCAATTGTGCCCAAGTGTCTATGTGTGTCGTAATGGCCCAAACAGGAGACAAGGCGTCCTCTTGTCTCAATGCAGTGCACTGTTGTCTGCCTGACTGTGGCAGTGTTCTCTGCAATGCAGACAAACTGACTGAGCGGTCGAGCAGTGTCAGTGAGTAATGAAGTAAGAAACGGATCGGATCGGTGGTGACTGGTGTTTTCGAAAACATGTCATTCGACAATGATTTATGTTACGCTATGTCTTGAGAAGGGGTCAGAGCTGGTTGCCAGGTTTCACTAGTTTTAGTGCTAGTTCTGGCGTGGCTGCTAATGACACTTCGGCTTTGGCAATTCATTTTTCAGGTAAAAAGATCAATTTTAGAACAGAGTTTTGCCTACACACTAGCTTGAAAAAAATGTTGCGCTTTTACTACTGAAAATTACGATGCTACACAGAATTCCTTCACTTTGTTCAGGCACTAATTGGCGGTAATAGAATCGGCAAACAGACAGCGGTTCCAGGTGGACCGACGCTTTTCTTTTTCTGGATAGTGGCACCAAAGGAAAACCATCTTCTCGTAAGTGCATCTCATTTAGCCTATTTTCAGTCACCAAAGTTATTCGCATATGGTCGGCCTGTCTGCCGCGGTGCCCATTGTCTCGTCCTCAGTCTCTTTCGCTTTCTCTCTGTCTCTGTGCCACTGTCTGTGCCAATGTTTTACTGTAGTGGCTGCCAGCGTTCTTGGCGGCGAAAGTGCTAACGAACTCAATTACTACTGTGCAAGCATGAACTTTCCCTCTCTCCCTTTCTCGCTAGTCTATTCCTGAGAACTTGCAGCACCACTGCTATCAAGGTAACTGTGACTGTCGCGGTGAAGCTTTGAAATGAGCCCTAAAGGGCTGTCTCGTGGTGTTTACAGTACCCAATCGACGATCGGTGCCCTAAACTTGGTGGTGGTCCAGGTGGTGGCGGAATAGACTAGAGTGTCGGTTTTGCCGCGACAGAAGAGAGAACGTTCAGTGTCTGATGATGGGTTGTTTGTTTTATCTGCTGCTGCTGCCGCACACTTGGGGATTACTGGCGACAGCAGCGCTGGCCTGCAAGTGACATCGACGGTGTGCTCAATTTGCGCTGGCCATTGTGATTCGCCGGATTATCGAACGACCAGTGTCGATGTCTGTGATGGCGGTGCTGCTGGTGCTAGTCATAACTGGCGCCAGACGGATTTTGCATAGGTTTGTGTCTGGTCCTGGTGGACAGCAGCGAACTGCTCAACTCACTTTCAACTAATCCGGTTGTTTGTTTGTTTGTTCATGTGGGCCTGTGTGTGCCACTTGCCGCTAATTGATTCTCCTTGCCCCGATGCCTCTCTAATTGGCGAGTCAAAGGAAGGCGACAAGCAAGCAGGCCTTGACTAATTCTTGATTCTCTAGAATATTCTATCGTTGTTTTGTTTAAAATTAGTCGTGGTAGCACTGCAATCTCCCTTGTCAGTGAAGTGCCACTGTCGTCATCCAGCAGCATTTGCCGTCGTTGTTTGGCTGCAACTGAGACGGCAGAGAATGTACAGCCTGATTGTGTCGCACGAGTGGAATTATGTCGTCAGCAATGCTGCTGCTGCTGCTGTTTCTGATGAAAACAGAATTGAGTCGTTTTAAAACAAATGAACCTTCAGCACGACAAGGCTTCACTACTTTTCTCTGCATGTTACGTAACAGCGACGTGCGCCAACTTGACGCTGTCTGCACTGCTCAGTGCACACACACAGTGCCCAGTTGGTGCGGGATTCCCTGTGCACTGCGAGAATGGTGCACGTCAACGGAGCGCGCAGTGGACGAGAGGTGCACACAGCACAACGTCTGTTCATTGAACTTGGATGCTGACGCCGTTGATGCCCTAGTACTGCTCCACAAATGCTCGGCCACAACTCAAAATTAGAATTTTGTGCGGATGAATGACCACGGCAGCAGCAACAACATCAGCAGAAACATCAAATCAGAGTTTATCCAATGCTCCTAATTTGCAAATGCAGTCAGTGCTAATAGTGCGTGTGTGTGCACTACCACCGTCAACACCACTGTCCGCTTACGTTTCAGTGCCTTTACAGCTTTTGACAGTTGAGTGAGCTTATCGAAAGTAAAATAGTAGTGCACCATTTCGGGAAAAACATCATGCGATCTTTTGCTGGTGTTCAAACTTTTGGAGTGCTTCACCCTCTCTCTCTCCCTTTCCCTCTTTTTCATTTTTCAAACTCGCGCAAAAGTGAAGTGCTTTATTCTTTCAGATTGTGCTGTTGATGACGACGGCAAATGCTGTAATTAGTTGCATCTGTGGTGAATATTCAGAGAAATACGCAGCGCACATATAAGTGTCTCAATTAATTGCCTTCTTCAAAAAACAAAGCACCAAATGCTGCTGCTGCTCAGCTTTTCACTGTTAGCCAAGTGCCTCTTTGCCGTTTAACGTCAGAGAGCTGAGCCAGTTAATGTGAAGCGCTAGCACTTGCACAAGCAAAGTGCTCCCTTTTTAATTGTTCGCAGAATGTAGACAACAGTGTTTGTGCAACAGCTGCAGCAGTGATACTGAGCTGAAACTGAAGAGACTGAAAGAAGACACTGCTTCAAGTGCTCTCGTTATCTCCTTTTTGATCTGAGAGAGCCGTTGTCGGTCAATGAGGCAGTACTGTTACTCACTGGTTCTAACAATCACTGTTCAAACTGGGGGATTAAGGTTGGCTGCTGAAAAGGGAACTCTCTCACTCTGGAAATATATTGCACAGAGTCTTCGTCTCTGTCCAAAGACAGGATTGACATTTGCCGTTCTTGATATATGATGTGGTGGTGATGGTGATGGTGATGCTCATAAACTTCCCCGCTCAACTGTTCATCTTCCTCTTTCTTTTTTGCCGAAGGGGACTTGTGTGTCCCTTTCTGTCTCTTCAGTCTCTCTGCCCAGTTTCTTCCTTCTCAGTTTACACAAGCACATTCTTTTTCTTTCTTGACCAGATGATGACCTCCCATCTGTGCCGCCTTTCGGCTCTTTAAGCTCTTCTCCCCTAAGTTTCCTGTTGTCTGTGTAGTATGGCAAGACATGCACACTCAATAAGACAACAGTTTGTCGCACTTTTGCAGTGCTCTGAAGTGAGCAACAGTGAGGCCCAAAAAGTGAGGCCGGCGCAGTAAGTGCACTGCTGGTGCTACAGGTCAAGCCAAACCACTGCCTCTGTCGCGTGCAAACATTCCTTCTCTCGAATAGAGCTTCACTGGCATTCCCTTGCAGTGCACTCACCCAGCAACACACGACGGCACAACTTGCGCACACTTGTTTACTCTCTCATTCAGTTTTGATTCCACCAGCTTGCCAAGTCAAACACTCTTCTTCGCTCATCCTCTTCAAAAGATCACCCGTTCACCCCATCTAATTAGTTTAGAAGATGAAGAAACTAGAAGGGAACGCTGTTGGTAAAAAATACCGTCTCATGTACTTCAGAGGGGCTTTGATTAGCTTTAGCTCTTCAGAAGAAGACGGATGCGTTGAGCGATGCAGCTTCCTGCCGGTGTGGAAAGATGACGACAATGAGAATGGAGTCCGCTGGGTCAAGAGCGATTTTTTTACCGAGACTCAAATGGCGGATGGCTTTATGAAAAAGCTGAAAAGCAAGTTCAAAGTGGGCACTGTGCACAGGTGCAATCCTAATGAGCGCATGTGGGTGACAGTGGCCGGTGGCACAGCGCTGATTGCCACTATGATTTTAAGCTTGATGCCAAAAATCAACCGTCTGGTGATGGTGCAGCATTCACCGGAAAAAACAACCCCAATCTCTAAGGATGAGATAACAGCATTACTTGCATCAGTTGAACAAAAGTTTGATCCGTTGTTTGATAAACTGAGTGAAGTACTGTGGTTGACTGTTCTGGAAAAGGAGATGGAGCGAGTGGCACTGTGGACCTTCTTTTGGATTGATGATCAGTTGGCCAGCAACAAAGTCAACGTGTACCGCGACAGGATGCCCAATGAAGTTCTGAAGGTGTTGCAGAAGGCACAACAAAAGCAAACAGCAGCAGCAATTCGATTTACTTCAACTGACCGGGAAAATCTCCTCAAACACCTGCAAAAGTCAAATCTCTCTCTGCTCTCCAGTTGTGAAGTGTTTCTTGATCTAATACTCGCCTACCAGACGCTGATCACCGACCATCCGGAGAGATGGCTGCAGACGTTGTACGAGGTGCACCAATCCCACCTCGAAATAGGAGGTAGAAAAACGGCCGAGCCGCTGAAGGCGCTTATCTTTGGGCAGCACTACCTGCCCGAACGAGAGCACAGCCACACTACGGCCATGCTCACCTGGCAGCTGTACAACCGCTGCCTCTTCTGTCACATGTATATGGACGCCCTGGCGCCGGTCATCGAGCCTCTCATTAAGGGATGGTAGTGACTGAAAAGTGTGGTGCTGCTGGGGATGGCTGCAGAGACCGCACACTGCAGACGAGGCCGGGCGTTAGGAGAGGTCACAGCTAGGCAAAGGAGAGCAAGTCTCAAGAGAGAAAGAGAGACCACCGACTTGTGCCAGTTGTCGTCCCTGTCTCGTGTCTTTCTCTCTCTCTCCCCTTCTCGTTTCAGCACAACCCTCCACTGCTCTTCTTCTGTTCAACCTCTATTCGCCATTTTTCTCTTTCCCTATTTTGTCACTCTCTTTCTCTTCCTTCTGATAAAAGTCCCAATAAACTGGCCAGTACCTTGCCGACCTTTGCCGCGTTTGTTCACTCTAATCTCTCTTTGCCAGTGTGGGGAGAAAGTTGATCGGTCACCAAGTATGGCCTATTCTTCTTCTTCGTCTTCTTCGTTTTCTTCTTCTGCCGTCGTTGCCGCTGCCGCAGCTCGCCCTAAAAAAGTGGAACGACCACCATTTGCGGTTCGCTTCGTCGCCTTCATTCCCGAGTGCCAGCTGAAGAGGGTGAAAAATAGTGCTTCCAGGGGCGACCCGGTGGGCGTCAGCGGCCGTCGCCCCCACTTTGTCTGGCGGCCCATTTCTCTGGAAGAGAAGCGAAGTCCGGCGCTGAACGCCTTCAGACGAGCCTTTCGCAACCTAATCGCAGACCGGTGGTGCTTTGAGTACGTGGCCCTGTACATTCACGACAATCGAGGCATAGCGGCGGTGGCCGATGACGATCACTTCAACTCGTACCTGCTCTTTTTTCGCTTCAACGTGCGCAACGATCCCATTCTCGAGCCTGATCAAATGGAGGTGAAGGGGTTTCCCGCGCTGAAAACGCTGTCCGCGGTCCGACAAGCAGCTCTCGATGAGCGCCTGCTGGCGATGATCAGCCTCTTCGGGGTGCCCTCAATGTCTCCGGAGTCTAGTGTGCAAGTCCGCGCTGTTCCCCCTGTTGATTGGCAGCGGAAACCGAAAACTGCCAATTACTGTCAGTACCACCAGCGTCACCACCACCACCGTCGATGCCTGTACTCGGTGCCGCTGATGCTGCTGCCGAAGATTCGCCGAGCTGCGAAGAAGAGAGAGGTCTCAATGGTCTCTAGTGCCGATAGCTCTCACCGCCGACACAAATGGTTTCCCAGCTTTTTGAAGAGCGTTGATGCACTCCCTCAGTGTGCCATCATGTGACTGATGTTTGATATTGCAACTGCTCATCTATGTGTAGATCTCAGTAACTGGTAAACTTTTCAAAAATAAAAATTATGCTAGACTTGTTGAAAATTCCTTTTTCAACGTTGATTTCACCATTAAGCTGTGCCGCTACCAAATGTTCCTGCGGTGTCTCCAAGCCCTCACATCTGTATTTGCTTTGTCTTGGAGACGGAATTTTATGGTCGTGGTATTGGTCATTAGCAGGATCACCTTCAGTCTCGCAAACTAAGTGTTCGACGCGAATGCCGACACTTTCCCTTTAATGACGGCGGCAGTTTTGTTTTCTTCCACTGCCACTGTCGTTCGGCACTAATTCAATTAGCTTTCTGGTGCGTTGCTGTCGCCATCATCAGCAGTAGCACAACGACCACCATCGATTGCCGCCGCCGTCGCCGACTGGCACCCCTCGCCAGCCAATATAATTGATTTTCGGCGCCAACAGGCGCAAACTGCCACTTCCACTTGCGCTCTCCTACTACTTCTTTGTTTGCCCACTTTCACTCTATTATAGCTTCGAATGCCCACACACACCACTGTGACTAGTGCCGCTAATAATGGTGGTGGTGTGTGCAGATCTTCACCGTTCTACGGCGTAATGCCAGACATTGCCAAACACCGACAGAGACTACCACTTCATGGTGGGGTGATGATTGCGCCACAAGGCTACTCTGGTAATGAACTCTGGGTTTTATCTAGTTTACCAAGTGAAAAACCAGACCCGGAAATTTGTTGTTATCTTTTTCAAATCAGATAACGGGGTGCCAATAGTCGATCCACCTGTTTTAACCCAAGGCTGCGCTTCACGAAAACAGAGTCAACGCAATGACTCATTTTGTTATCAGACAGAGCTGGCTGCTCTGATTTTTTGCCTCTGGCAAAAACAACGGTTCTTTTTTTGTCTCACTGCCACCATTGTGCCTTGATTCTCTCAATCTCGTACGCAAGCAAGTTTCAATCGCAAAGCTTCTCAAAGATTTCGAACAGTGATCACCGCCACCACCACCACCAGCATCATCATCCTCAGCACATTCAACCGCCATGGCTAAAGGAGGAGTGATGAAGCGAAGATCGTCAAGGAAAAGAGTCTTGCAGTATAGAGTCAGCCGAGTTCGCGGCGGTCGCTACTTGGAAAAGTCCACCAAGGCGACCCAGTTTATGGCCGAATGGTGCAAGCATGACGGCACTCCTTACCCGGAGAGGAAGAATCGAAAATGGTATGGCCGCATTGATTTTATCACCAAGAAAGCCGATAGAATTCTTGCGGAAGAGGCCACTTCAGGCGTCAAGTTTCCCCACGATTCTCCAAAGTGGGACATACCTGACAATCAACTGCCCAACGGCAAAGCGATCGAATTCGAAGAGATCGTCGACGACCAGGTCCGTCGAGTCGCCCCGCAACTGAACGAATGGAACCACTACGAGGTGTACATCTGCAATCGTGTGGCTCTGATCACCCAGATCACCTGGGATGGTAAGCTAGACTGGGAGCGAAAGGACTTTCACTACGTTCATTTGGACAATCGCGAGAATCAAATCATCGCCGTTCCCCCGGAAGACAAGTACCCAAAGAAGACCTCGCTGGAGTTGTGGGGTCTGCTGAAGAAGTGGGAAGAAAGTCATGGCGGTTTTGAGGCGGATTCTTCCTCTTCACCAAGCTATTCCCCTCACGATAATATCGATGAACCAGGAAACGTCGTCGAAATTGAAGTCCCTCTGGAAATTGCTCCTCAGATGGCTTGAATCCCCGTCGCCAGCTAAGGAATTAGGGAGCTCTGCGATAATCAACGAACATGCACTCAACCATTTTCATCAGAACAGGATTTCTCTAAAGTTTCTCTAAAATTATATAATTTCTCTCATTCTATCCATTGTACCGGGCTAACTAACACTTTTAGATTGTTTCTTTAGTTAGAAAAAACCACCAACTTCTACCCGCTTTCGAAAACACTAATCACGAATAATAAAGCTTCCGGTTTCCACTCTATCTCTTTTGCATTCCACTCAACTCTGCTTTTCTCCTCTTCCCTCGCGCCCAGTGTTCCTGTGTTCCCTGTTGCACTCTCCTCTTTCCATTCTCTTCTCTTTTGGTACCCGTGTCTTCTGCGACAGCAGAATTTCGCCATCGCCGTCGTCGTTGCTAAGCGAAAGTTGGCGCGCTCTCGCCAGCAAAATCAGCAGCAGCAGCTCATGCGCTATCACGATGGCTTTGTCTGCTGTGGCTGCCGTCGCCGTTGCCTTTTTGCCCGTCCTCTCCAGCTGCACTTTACGCCCTCCACATCTGCTCCTCGCTGACAGCTCACTGCAGCTGAAATGCCGAAATGCAGCCTTTCTTGGCCGGCAAAAAAGCGTTTTCTCTGTGTGTGCGTGCTTTCTCTTTCTCTCTCGCTGCTCGATCATGCTCTCTCTCTCTCTCACTCGCTCACGTTTGTCCACTCTCCCAGTGAACCGGCAACCGGCTGCAGTCGCTCGTTCGCCGTCAAAACAAACATGCTGGCGACGTCCTGAGCTTTTTTCACTTCGTACCTTCTTTCATATATCAGTGGACTTTTAGGTCACCATCCTCCTCCTTCTCTTTATCATCATCATCATCACCACCACCACCACCACAACCACCACCACCTTCTTCTAGTTATATAGAACTCTGTTTCCTAGTGAGAATGTCTCCTTCAGTAGTGAAACCTCCTCGTCCGCGTCGTCGACGGGCACCCCTGCCGCCGCCAAGTAGTCGAGTGACTCGTTCTATGTCCCGTCAAACGGCGAAAAACAACAGCTGCAACCACAGCAGTGCGACCACCAGTCAGTCGAGCTGCAGCAGCCGCAGTGAGAAGAAGTATGGCGGTTTTAGTATGCTGAAGTTTGAATACGACAAGTCGTCATCCTCGTCGCCGTCTACTGAAAAGGCACTGCCAACTTCTATCGCACCTCCACAAGTGATCTTCAAAATTATGCAAAAAGGAAGTGCTCATTCTACCATCACAAAGACAAAGTCCACACAGTGCGACAAATCACCATCAGCTATGGTACCGGTGGTGCAGGTGCCTAGCTCTCCTCCTCCTTCTCCTCCTCCACAGGTGATCTCAGTAAATGCCAAAACAGTTAAGTCTCGTTCCACAAAGTCCACAAAGTCCACAAAGAAAATGCTCACAAAGGCAAAGCAGGCTACAAAAGCACTGCCTACAAAGACAGTGGTCACAAAAGCAAAGTCTACAAAGGTAACGCCAAAGTCGTCACCAAAGTCACCAAAGCGTTCACGCCCTACATCAGCCAAATCAGTCACACCACAGAAGAGAGTTAAATCTCGTGCCAGTTCGAAGCAGCCAGCAAATGCTCAGAAAATGGACTTGATCGAGTCGATACCTGCACCGATGAGCTCCTCCGTCATTCGCTCAGGCGATCCCTTTGTTCTCTTTCTCACCACGCACCTGCCCACAGTCCTGCATGCCACTCTCATGGAGCACGCAGTACTCTACCTGAAAGATGTCTTCACCAAGCCGAAGCAACACACCTTGAGCGGGGTGCTCTACGCGATGCACCAGCGCTACCACTGGCGCGCCCCTGTTCCCCATCATAACGATCTCGCCGCCTACCGCTCAGAGATTGCCCGCATCGAGCAGGAGGTGATGGTGGCGAACAAGGGGCGCCTTGACGCGAAGCCCTACGCCGACCACCTCTACTACAACGGCTACGTGCAGGCGGCCATTGAAAGTCTGATGGTCAGCGCGAATCCAGAGGCGAATCCGGTGATGCGGCTGGAGCATCGAAAGGAGCGCCTGCGCCTGCCTTTCCTCTTCAGGCTCTGCCAGGACTGTCGCCTGGTGCTGCTGCTGGTCCTTTGTCTGCTCCACTCGCCGGCGAAGAAGCGCCGTAGCTGCCCACAGTACGACCTGCCCACCGAGGCCCGGTGCTTCCTCACCACGGACAGCGACTTTGTCGACTACTACAGCTACTTCAAGGTCTCCTTTAGTACCGGCAATGACTTCATCGACGGCTGCCTGAAGCTGTACTGTGTTGAGAAGCCGGGCGGTGACGCCGCCGATGACGCCTACGACATGGAGAAGGCTGATTTCCGCGAAAACCTCCAAGTTTGTGTTTGTTGAGAGATTTTATCTTGGCTTTCCACCAGTCTATCTCACTCTCTCGTTATACCTCCACCGAGGCTCTCTTTCTATTTACTCCACAACCATTACTCAACTCCAATTCTCTCTCTCTTCACTTTGAACTGACCACCTCCACCTTCTTTTGTTTTAATGATCTTTTCTGTTGACTTGTTCAGCATTTCTTTTGGCCACAATCTCCTCCGCTCCTGTTCATTCTTTCATTTTGTTTCTCTCTCTCTCTCTCTCTCTCTCTCTCTCTCTCTCTCTCTCTCT
>JAALOO010001318.1_pt1 | contig 17534 bp, 11 predicted proteins | sample 7257641 | NCBI WGS metagenome assembly JAALOO01 (sample SAMN14085613, study PRJNA598686) | mite metagenome | biome: ENVO:01001000; feature: ENVO:01001002; material: ENVO:01001226; isolation source: single female mite from University of Michigan culture on fish food culture... ...
TTCAAGTTCTAATTTTAAGTTTGAAAAATCTCTTGTTTTTTGCTACCTCCTTTGCGTTCTACCAGTATTATTATTATTGTTGTTGCCTGCATCCCTTACAGGTACTCGTTCTGCAGTCTCTTTAAACACTCGCACTTTTCAAATATGATCAAGTGCACAGTGGTTTCCCAAACTTTACCCGTTTGTGAAGCAGTAGCAGAAGTGGAAAAGTATAACAAAAACAACAGCACAAAACTTTTGCAAATCATTGTTTTTGTGCAGTGTGTAGCATACAGGAAGAATGAGTCTACCTGTCACTCATCACATGACTGCCGAACAGCAGTGCAGTGCTGAAGGATGACGATGAGGAGCCCGGGCAGAGATGAGCAGTGTGTGGGTGCGCCAAAATATGTTCTGATCTTGTGATCATGGCTATTGCTTTCTTTTCCTAGTAGCCCTCTGTTGCCAACTAATACCGTTTCCAAAACAAACAAAACATAAAAAGAAGCACTTATTTGAGGAATTTTTATGACAAATCGAGATGGCAGATAATATGCAAAGGGTTGAGATAAGTAGAGTACAAGGTAAATAATAATAATAAATAAGATAGATATCAAAAATCAAACTACTGCAATAAAAATGTTTCCTTGCAGCTAAGTACATCTTGGAATTTGCAGGAAATGAGTTTTTCTCGATGTAAATCACAGCAGACTGATGTGGTGAGCAATATTTTAGGAGATTGCATTAGCGCAAAACTGCTGTCCTGTTTGGCATCAGTAAGTACCTTCCCTGGATGAGTGGCGGTGAGTCGTTGTCTTTGGTGGGAAGCATGCGACAAGTGCAGCAGCAACATGTTTTGCATAGCATCCTCATCATCACTGTGATCAGTGCCGTTGACGGTGGTAGTCATGGCGATGCTATGTGGCAGTGGCATCTTTCCTCCCCTGATGCCTCTTTAGCGTTGATGTCTCTCCTTGCTCTCTGACTCGAGGAAATGGTCCCTCGAGTCGCCTGCAGGCAATCGATCAGATGTGGTTTAGCTCGCCACTGCCACTCACTTTGCTGAGTGCACTCGATTTGATTTGAATCGAAATTCAATTTGTGCCGCGCGCAAAAGCGCCTGCCAAACACAAGCCAAACACACGAACACACTTCAGAGGCAAGTAGCGCTGCTTCTTCTAATTCACTTCAACATATGCGCACTTAAGAAAGTAGAATATTTTTGGGTCCTTCAGCGATTGCACAAGTTTTGCCCCCTCTCCCTCTCCTCCTCCTAGCAGCCCTGTTTGCTAACCGTCGACATCTCTCTGGATTTCCAGTATAATTGTTGGTCGCACCGATGATGACCTTTGCCCTTGTTTGCGCGCGCCCGTCTTGGTTCATTGGTTCATTTCTGCTGTTGCCATTGCTGAAGGACACACTGCACATCAAAAAGCCACAATGATGATCATGATGAGATGCGGCTTCAGTTTTGACCTGCCATGCTCTCTTTCTACTTATTGCCATTCTGCTTTTTTTGTCTACCAGCCAGAGTTGATCTTCGTGTTTGGTTAAATGACACCAACAACAGCAGCAAATAGTTACATACACACACTGTATCCACTACCCTTTAAATCTATTTTTTGTAGCTTTTACCTGTTGTCAATATGATTGCAATTTCAGTTACGTTTTTGGCATTTTTATGAATTTAAAACCCCCTAGGTCATGCCACCACAATTTCTCACCGAACGAAGAAATAGTGTTGTTGCCCTAGCACTAAGCCATCAAAGCAGGTGTGAAACAATTGCCACCACACAATTGTTTGCTCAGTTTATTTAGAGGTGTTTTTAGTGGTTGCTGATGGTGAAACACTGCACGGGAATGTGGCCACTGGCCAAATTCACACGATCATTGTCAAGACTGTCATATTTCCACAATTCTCAACCGCCGTTAATTGTCGTTGTAGTCAGCCAAAATAGCTAAATGATTTTAGCAAATAATTTTTCAATTAATTTTTAAAACAAAATCTATCCATTTTATTGACATTTTCAACAATGGCAAATTATTGGCTTTTGCAGAGTAATTTTTAGAGAATTACGCACACGAGCATTTTGACTTTTTTATATTCATTAGACATCTAAATCATCCTCATGGTGCTTTCAGGTAAACAAACAGGTACCATTAGTGAATGCCTGTTTTCCCATGATGGCCAGTGTGCTGCTCGATGCTGTGCTGTGTGTCCTTTCCCCTGCGCTGTTCTCCTTTGTTGTATCCTGTTTGACTTTTCTTGTCATCATCATTGCACAAACTCACTTTTCCGCCTTCCTCCACTGAGAGTCACTTTCCTATCGTTTGGACTTCATTCAGACAAACACAGTCAGTGAAATATGCAAATTGGCCCCTTTGTGGTGTGCTGTTCACCTACTTGTAATGTGATATCTATGAGCCACTATGATCCACATTGCCATTGTCTGCTGACGGTGCACCGTTCCAGTTGACACTGTGCTTTACTGTGCGGTGGAGTAGACTTGGAGAGTGAGGGTTTCGGCAACAGCAGTGGAGGATGGACCTCGCAATCTGCGGCGACAAATGTTTGCAAAGTCGACGGTTGCAGCAACCTGGTCCAGGTAAAGAGACGAATCACATTGCGCTGCACTGTGAGAGGTCAGCGGCTGACACAGGGCTGAGTGGGCACAGAGTGCACAGGCAGTGAGGGCAGTCAAACCTGCCAGATGAGACATGTGGTGCAATGTGTTCAGCTGTGCGACAGCAACAGCAGCAACAGCAGCCCGACAGCAGTGGCCCAAGGCCTCCAGACGCGTGCACCGTCTCATCGGCCGAGGTCATTTCACCTGGCCCTCCACAAGGTCTCTCTCTCTCTCTCAATTCAGACGTCTTCAATCAGATGTGAAGGAACGCGCTCGCTCTAGGGCAAAAGAGGGGAGAGAGGGAGAAAGAGAATCGCACGCGGTGTCAGACAAGTTCAAACGAGTGCAGCAAGAGCAGTGAATGCGCGCCAAAACAGAGTTCAGTGGGTTGCAGAAAGTTGTGCAGCAGTGGAAAGCTGCCCTACGAGCAGTGCCTTTGAACTGGGGAACAACTTTTTCCAGTGCCATCAGGCTGAGTCTGCCCGACCACATGGCCCCGCAGACGCGGAGAAAACGAGTGTGAATGTGAATGGGGAGATGATGAGGTGGCAGGGAAATAGCTGTGTGGCCCAGCTTGCCGCGCAGATGTTCCTGCGCGCGCCTTTTTTCCTTTTCCTTTTCTTCGCTCGTTCAAACTTCTTCTTTTTCTGCTTCCTTCAGCAGTGACACTCACCAGCCAGGACCCTAAGACCCTTGCGTGCACATGTCCCCAGTGCGCACTAGAGCGCCACTGGCACCACTTCCTTTGACTGTTGCCACCACTGCTGACCTCGCTCTGGCTGCTGCTGCTGTTGCCCATTCACAGAGAGGATATCCGCTGAAATGGCCTCGCTTAGGGAGACTAGGGAAGGCCTGGGAGAAGAGTGCCCTCAACGAGTCACCATGCTGGCACTGGCGACCGCAGTGGCACTGCAGTCTGGGCAATTGCCTTTCAGTGCCCAGTGGAATATAGAATAGACAGACACAGACACACACACACACATGGAATCGCCCTGGTCCAATGACCGCCAGACAGTGTGCGCGCCAAATTGGCTAGTGCACTTTGCCATTCTCACTGTGCCATTCATTCTCGCCCTCAATGCGCCGCAGGAATCATCGTGGATGCATTCAATTGGGGCGCATGTGCACCCCTGGCCACTCCTCCTCGGACATACGCTGTGTTGTCGCCGGCGATGAATTTAAATTGGCGCATGATGCAGCAGCACAGCGTCGGTGCTCGCCCGCCTCCCTCGTTGCAGCCGCATCCGCGCGCACTGCACTTGATCGGTGCGACAGTGCATCAGCTTGGCCCACAGCATCAGCTGCTGCTGCTGCTCTTTCTTTCTTCACAGCAGCAGCATCTTCAGAGTATGCGACCCGCACTTACTGAGCAAAAAAAGCGAAATGTCGGCGACCAACAATCGGCGGCATCAGGACTGCTGGTAGGGCTGGCGAGTCAGACACATCCGAGAGTGTCCAATTGTTGAGAAGAAAACCCAAAAATTATTCAATTTTTTTTATTTTGAAAAGGGAGCGCAGGATATATTCAAATGAATTAATACTCTACGGGAAGATATCTGCTGCTGCTTGGAAAGTCCAGCCCACTGCAGTGTTTACAATTGCCCCATTGCAGCTGTTTGCTGCAGATGACGTCGCTGCAAGCACAGTGGCGGCAATCTCTCTTTCTCCGCACTTCACCTCCACTTCGCTGTCTGATGGTGCGTCGCCCTTCTCCCCTCCATCTTCCCCTCCATCCTCCCTCCACAATCGCCGTCCAGTATCCTGCAGACGTGCGTTAGGCCATCCACTTCTCTTTCTCTCTTTCTTTCTCCAGTGATATTTTGTGCCGGCGAGCTAGTGGCACTGCACAAAGGCCGGTTGCAATATTTTCGGCGTTCATGAGGAGCAGTAGTGATGGTGGCGGTGATGGTGGTGGTGGTGGAGTGCTGTGCCACTTCGCAACGGGCCACTTCCAAAAGTCTCCCTACCAGCAGCGCTTCCACCGAAGCTTGACTGCTATAGAGCGCCAGCGCGTAGAGGGACTTTTGACGAGTGAAAAGCAAACACCACAACGTGGCTATAGACCCGCCCTGGCGAAGCTGCCTGCTCAACTACGGGTCATATTTGAGAGCTGTAACTAGCGATTTTGAATTCATTCGCCGCCCGGCAGTGCTCTGTAGCGTTCACGCTCCTGCAAGCTTTCACCGTTCGCCCAATCCGACGACCACCACCAAAACACTCCTCACTCTTTGACGTTGCCACTAAAACTCTCTCAGCTGAAACTCGCGCGCGCACTCGCATGCATGTCGCCAGTGTTTGCATTATATACACTCTCAGTATAAAGTATAAATGCTCTCTTTTCCACGGATCATCCTTTGATTGCTCCACTAGCTCTCACCCACTCTCTCTCTCTCTCTTTCTCTGACTTTGAATTATTTCTTCAACCCAAACAACCAATTACACCAAACTAACTACCTACTCTCAGCAAACTCATTGAATGATCCTTCTGTGCTTTGCAGTTAATACTCTTAAATATTCTTCAGTGTATTCATCGCACTTTTCACCACTACCAGCCACTATCTACTACTACCCCTAACTATTTAAGTCTGCGAATGTGCGACATTAGGAGTCCCTTCTCTCCTGCCGCTCCACCGCCTTCACCGATCACCTTCTTCAGTGAATCAGCTCATGGTGAGACAGCAGAGGAAGACTGGTTCGTACTTGACGAGTTATCCGCCTTCTGTCACCATCAGTCACCTGAAGATATCTGCCTGGAACACACAGAAATGAATGGTACCTGTGTGCTAAATCAACTGGCACTGAATCCTCACCCGAGAAATTTTGAACCGCTGATTCCCGACCTGGCCACTGCCGTCGCCAATTCGAGTTCAGTCGCCACAATTTCCAATATGGTGAGAAATATCGGCAACAGCCCGAATAGCACCGCCACCACAACCACCACCTCCTCCTCTTCATCATCTTCCTCCTCTTCATTCTCCTCCTTCCACTCGGCACTTTCCAGCCCCTCCTCTCCTTCCACTTCAGCATTTCTAATCAGTAACATGACGGTGAGCACGAATAGTACGGCAAGCACATCCACCGGTCCCACCTGCCGACACGGCTCTTCAGTGTCCCGTAAGATGTCCAACAACTCGGCCAACAGTGGCTCATCAGCTGGCACCTCCTTCGACAATTTCCGAATCTCCAATCACCCGCACCAATCAGCACACCCCCTGCAGATGGACATCTTTGCGAATCAGCAGCAGCAGCCTGCAGCACAAGTTCCTCAGCAACAGCATCAACAGCAGCAGGCCTCTCCGCCTACCTCCTTCTACCAGCAAAAGTACCGTCACTTTTTCGTTCCCCCCAGCGCCCTGAACCAGTCGGGTGCTTCCTCCTCCTCCTCCTCCTCCTCAGCAGCCCCACTGACGGCGCAGAACCTGAATCGCTCTTCAGCAGCCATGTCAATCAGCAATCGAATGGCGCACCAGCGCAGCGCCTCGGGTGCTTCCGTCTGCAACTCTGCCTCCCGAGACAGTATGCCGAGCATGGGCGAGTGCAGCACCCAGACGACGACCATTGGAGGCAGTCCCATCACCACCAGCTTCATTCACCCCAGCCAGATGAAGCCAGCCAGCAACAACGGCAACAACAACAACCAGCAGGCACAGCGAGATGCCCACCATGTTCACTACTCTAAGTCATACCTCGAATCACATGGTAAGTAAAGTGCCCAGTGTTGGCATGACTTCTAAATGACTAAGCCATCTGAAGAGTACCCTAGCTAGAGCACTGTTGTTGGTAAACGAACTGGGACTACACTTCTGTCAACAGTACATGTGCGCTCGGCAGTGCTGTTTTGCGCGCCAGAATTGAGTTCTTTTACCTCTCTGTGAGAGAGGAGAGGAGAGTTCGTTCGCGCACTAGCCTCCTTTCCTTCTCCTCTCTCTCTCATCGGCCGAAAGAGAGCGTTCGTTCGTTTGTTAGGCAGGCAGGCCTGCATGCACTCTGCGCTCCCCGTTCGAGCAGTCGATTATTGGACTTGAACTCGGGGGATTCGCGACGAACGCGCTGCCACTGTCGTTGTCGAACCCAAACAACAACAAAAAACAGCCGTGAAGCATCAGCACTGCGCCGATCCATCGTTCCTTCTCTGCGGAGATAGCCCCTCTCTCTCTCTTCTCTCTCTCCTCTCTCCCACATTGCTTGCTATGCAGTCATTCTTGTTTGAGCGAAGCGCTCTTTACCGCGCGCGCCGGGCGTTCATTGACGGCACGCAAGGCGAGGAGGACCCACCGAGGAGCACTGCTACCACAGCCACTCTGCTACCACCACCACCACTGTTGCAGCAACTTTGGTAGGAGCAGCAACTACCCTCCCTCCCGCCGCCGAATAGTGGCAGCGACGGAAAGGTCATGCAACTCGAACTGACGTTCGATCGGCGGCGGTGCAGCGAGCGCGCGCTCCATTGCCGTCGCCGCATTGCAGCGGTCCGCTCTCAACACACTCACTGACCCCCCTTCTACTCTCCCCTAAGTGAACACTGCAGCAGTCGCCGGTCGTCGCCGTCGTCGTCACTGAGGCCGCTGCCGCTGCCTGGCTTTGGGAAATTAAAAATAATTTTATTTATTATCTCCGCGGACACGAATGTTTTATTTATGCCTGACACAGTGTGCTGCTGCTGCTGCTGCAGAGTACACTGCCCAATTCATGTGGGTGGACGGCTATGGTGGCGGCGGCGCTGCAGCAGCCCCACTCCAGCTGAATGTTCTCTTGGGGGACAGCAGGAGAAGGAGCAGTAGCGACAAAGATTAATGTGATCACTGGATAGTAGTAGACTCGGCCAAACTGGCAAACGGCGATAATTTGATAAGTTATGCCGGGTGGTGGTGGTTGCTAGGCGAGTGAAGAGGGGCCATCAGTGACGAAGCGATGCTCCGCTCTCCGCCGGGTGCAACTTTAGTGCACTGAGCTCTCTCTCAGAGCGCACTTTGACCTCTGCACTAGTGCCTCTCAATGCTACTGGGCGCCATAAACACTGCCGCCGATATATATTCTCTCAGTCACTCCTCCCCTCTTTCAAGGGAGAGTGCTCTTTCTCTCTTTGCTGAAGAGTTCAATGTTCAGCGCGACTTTGCACACACTGCCAAATCAGCAATATTTTGGGTAAAGGGTCTAGCAGCATCAGGCGTGAGTGCGCACAGCCTTCGAGCAAAGATCACCGCATGCGGTATTGACCCAATTTGCTTATTCACCCATTAACCTTAACCGTGCTGATGTCTGCAACCGATGCCACTGATTCCCCATTTACTCAGTAATTAGCAGCGACTAACTAATTTTCTAAACTTGCTACTATTTAGCATTAGTTGGAATCATTTTAAAGCCATACTTCAATAATCCATATCCCATTGGCAACCCCCTTCTTAAGAGGAGTTGAACGGACAGAGGCAGCAGGAGCATCTATTCATACATCGTCGCCTCTTATTGTGTGCTGTCCTCTTTCTTCCTCTCTTTCTTTCTTTCTTTTCTTCTTTTCTTCTTCTTACTACCGTCTGTCGGTCTGGTGGCTGCGATTTGTCTGTCTGGCTGGAGGTCTTTCACCGCGTCGCTGTGCACTCATTGCCGGTGCACTTGTGTGTGTGAGAGAGAGAAGAGGAAAAGAGGGAAAGAGAGCGTACTGGTACAGCCAGTGCACACTGCTCTCATTAAAGCACTGTGTGCACTCCACGCTCAGGTCATCGCTGTCTGCCATCATCATCCAGACACACTCGGCCAGTGCAGAACTTTCCTGGTAAAAGTTTTAAAGGTACAAAAAAGTAATAATACTAATTTGTAACTTTAAAAATTACATTTTTTTTGGCAAAAATGTGCACAGGAAAAAATGGCTGTAAAAATGGCGCCCAGTGCCTGACTTGCAATATTCTCTGCGTCTGCGTCATTAACTTTAGAACTTTGCAACAATTGCGGCGGCGGCGGCGGGTAAAACTTTGGCTCCACTTTGAATTCCTCCATCTCCTCTTTCTCCTCCTGGCGGCGGCAGTGGTGGTAATGATGATGGGCAGGATGAGAGAGAGAGAGAGGCAAGAAAGCGAGACGCCGTCAAAACAACGTCTGTGGTGCCTGGCAGGCACTTCGGGTGCAGCAGGAGCAGTCAGACAGCGGCGACGTCGACGTCCTCCCGCCGCCACCACCACTACTACCACCGTCGCCGAATATGCTCCCGGCTAGCTCTCAAATATAAGCTCATTCACTGCCCTTTATCGATCGACGGCGGTGCTGGCAGTGCCAGTGCCTGCCTGCCCTCCTCTCTCTCTCGCTAGCTCGGTGGCGGCGGTCGGCGCTCCCGAGCTGACGGGTAGAAACTGGTGGAGTGTGCGGGTTGCGAGCTGGTCGGGGACGCCTGCGCCCGCGCACGTCTACGCCATCCCTGGCGCCCTTTAAAGCTGCTAAACAACTCGTCAGTCTTGCCGGTATTCCCTCCTCTGTCCTCCTTCTTCCTCGCCAACTCCGTACACACTCCTGACTGCCTGCGTCGTTCGCGGGAGCCAGACGGCCGAACGACGAGCTCACTCACTCACTCACTCACTCGCTTTTGCTTGCCGTTTAATGGCCGAGTCGAGTTCTTTGCCGGCGCTATGTGGCGCCCAGTGCTCCATTGTCTCGGTGAGCTTCGGCTTAGGCGCGCCCACTGGTAGCCTCTAAGTGAGTTGAAGAGAAGGAGAGAGAGAGGAAATCCCCGGCGGTAACGGCGGCAACGACAACAGCAACACTTTCCTCCTCTGAACTGAGGAGTCCTGCTACCCCGAAGCCAGACAGACTTTGCTTGAGTACGGGAGCAGGAGCAGGAGGACCACTGGAGTCTGCCGACTCCACTGGCAACCACCACCGCTACCAATGAGCTTCTAATCTTAATCAATTGTCGTGCCGCACGGTATCACCAGACGACTGGCGCGCGCACAAGGCAAACACCAGTGCCTTTGGACACTCAATCAGCAACGGCAGCAACAGCAGCAGCAGTAGCCCCTTTCATGTGTCCGCAAGGAGCAGCGTCGGCACTGATCCGCCGCGACAAACTATATGGGGAGCCATTTGGCGCCAGACAATGCAATGCAGCAGCCAGTGATAAGCAGCAGCAGCAGCTGCAGAGGAGCCGTGTTGCAGTGCACCATTTTACACTTTTATTGTTTTGTGCCCCGCATTGCACCAGCAGCAGCAGCACCAACTTAGCCGCCCTTCCTCGCCACCGCCGCTGCTAACAAGGCGGCCTTCTTCTTCCCGCCGCAATTATTCGGTTAGTTTAGGAGGCCAGGGTAGCGGTTCTCTCGCGCTGCATGCGAAGGTCTACCCTACGCACCCTGGACACTCGTTTCGCCTGGAATTGTATTTACTTTCGCTAATTGAATTAGTTCGAGGCGAGCAAGTTTAATGACCAGTGCCGGGACGTGGACGAGCACCACGTCCAATGAGCTCCACTGTTTGTGTGTGTACTTAATTGTTCGTGTTTGCCCAGAGCAGAGACACAAGGACTGTGTGAGTGTGATCATGACCTCCTCATTTTGCTTGCAGTACTTGCCTCTCTCTCTGTCGTCTGGAAAGCTGACACCGCTGAGGAAAGACAGAGCCGAGTGCTCTGGGTGTCTGGGTAATGACACCTCGGTGCTGCTGCAGCAAGCACTGAGGGCGTTCTGATTAGTGCCAGAGCCAGTCCTTTGTTTGCTAGAGCTTTTGCCTAATTCGCTCCCTTCTACTGTTGCCGGTCTGCCCGTCCATTACCATCAATGTGCGTGTGTACAGAGCGCCGCTCTGAACTGTACTGCTGCTCACTAGGCGAGGTTAATCGAGGTCAACTCGACTATATGGCCATGCTCTTGGAGACGGGGCGAGGGAGAGGGTGCCCGCCGCAACGAGCAACCTTTCTCTGGTGCACTGGCGTCACTGCTATATGGCAAAACGGGGAAAAGGGGGAGAGGGATGTGTGTGTGTGTTTGCAAACAAGTTCGCCTGCAATTTTTCTTGTCCGACAATGGCGTCACTACTACTCCCCTCACTGGCACACCCATCTGTTGGAGAACACGTGTCAGCCGATCAGCAGTGATGTCCAGGCGATGCAGGGATTTTTTTTATTGCCAGCAACATCGGTGAGTGAGTGAGAGAGCAGTCTTTGCGTCGGCAGGGGACTACCCCACACTTGGTGGTGGTACCTCTTGTTTACGCAACCACTCACTCGACGTCAGCTATCATCGTCAGAGGATTAGAGGGATCCCACCGACATTGCAAACTTTGATATGCTCTCAGATGATCTGTCTGAGTGACTTTCTAATGTGGCGCCAATTAGTGGGGCACTGTCGCTGACGGCCCCCTCGCCACTTGCTGTGTCTTCTTCTTCCTTTCGCATCTTCCCGAGTGGAGTCAGTTGAATGGTGCACTTGCCCTACACACCACCACCACCTAGGATCAGCATCATCAACAGTAGTAGTATTAGTACGAGTGCTGTACAATAGTAACATTGTAGCTAGCCAACTACTACACTACACTACTCACTCTGATAAGATTAGGTCCATTGATTTGTCCTCTCTCTCTCTCTCTTTTGCCGTGATCGCAAGTGAAACCGCCGCCGCCGCCGTCTGAGCTAGTGGCGCCCAAGTGCAATCAAGTCGTCTGTCGTCAGCGGGACACTTCATCACCACCATCGCTGGGTCGTTTGTGGTTCTCCTGCTGGTGGTGGTGGCGTGCCCAGCACTTGCACTTCCTAAGCACCTGCAATTGCACACTGCAACAGGCACACTATGTGTTGTTGTCGTTGTGATCGGCACTGAATGCCTGCCTGCCACTTGCCTCACACTGTCTCCTGTCCTTCGACCGTCACTTATCGTTCAGATGACATGCTCAGTTCATCTCGAAGATGATTAGTCCGTGAAGAGCAAGTGGTGGTGGTGGTGACGGTGACGGCGTGTGCAGCTTCTCAGATGATTGTGCCTCCTTCGACGTGTGACGCCATCATCTCGAGCACAGTTGTTGCCTGTGGTGTGCCTGATGACTCTGATGCTGGACAGTTCTCAGGCAGTGACTTGTCGAATAAAGTTGCACTGAAGGCTGGCCTAGAGTGCAACTCGTTGCTGCTCCTCAAGGGTAGTTGGTGGCCTGGTGAGCTCCTGGTGAACTGGTGGGTACACAGCACTTTTCACCCGTCGGTCGTACAGTCCTGTACAGTGCTGTACAGTGGTGTAGAGGTTTAGAGGCGAGCCATTTGCATCTCCTCTCCTCTCTTCCTTCGAGTAGTAGTGTCCTTCTGGCGACTAAGTGGCACGTAGTGGCTGGCGCATCCTCGCATCTCGTGAGATTTGCTCGCCAAGTATCGCCATCACCACCACCGCCGCTGCACACTATCATCACATGATAGGCTCTCTCACACATGATCATCATTAGCTGCCAGTGACAGGGAGAGAGAGAGAGAGAGCAAAGTGGTGATACAAAGACAACTTGCTTAGCAACCAAAGCCGATACCACCGAACGGCGGATGTGTCCTTTCTCTGCTACAAAACCAGCAGCATCAGCAGTAGCAGCAGCAGCCCCTGGCGCATCTAGGGCGTAAATGAGGGAATCGGATTTACTGGCAGAGAACAGTAAAGTCGATTTGCATTGTCATCTGGAGCTCTCTGCATTCTCGAACTTTGATCTTTAAATTGACTGCGCTCTGGCAGGCGCAGCCTGAGAGTGATCCGCAAACTCTGTGTGTCTGCAGATCTTGTTCTTATTTCCTATTTTTGTCCACCACCAGGATTCTTAGACGGAGAGTGATAGAAACGTGCGCGCTTGGAAATGCCGAAATTCTGTTGTATGATCTTCAGCAATTTGGCTCCCTCACTCCCTCCCCTTTCCTCCCTCACTTCATCTAGACTTCTGTGCCAAATATAGTAGAAGAGGCGAATTCTTCTTACTTCGGCTCACTGCTGCACTAATTATAGCCAACTGCAGCAGCAGATTCTCAGTCGCAGTCGGGTTCTCCTCGGGTAGCATCGCCGCCGTAGACTGCTCAGACTACTGAGAATCCGTCAGACGGGAGCTGTCATTGGCCAAGACGAGCGATTGTTTGCACGGTCAGACCTGCAAGTCTTCCCTGACAGAACTCCCTCAGACTCACTCTCAGACTCCCCAGAGCCGCTTGCAATTAGCCCGTTTTGCATCCGTAAACAAGACACACTGAATGTGCAATGCAACGTGCAATCTATTATTAAGTCGGGCAATGAGTGATTCAAAAAGTTAAGAGTGAGAGTAAGAATCACTTTACCAGCGCTCACACCGAGGGGCTTTCAGACCACCGTTGAAATCGATCTCCGTTTCCGAGGAATTGCTGCTGAAATCTTGATACAACTCAATGGGCACAGCCAGACAGGCAGACAGTGCAACAGAGTAGCAGGCAAATGGGTTAGGTTGCTCACTTGATGAGTGCATATCGAGTTTGAGTGCAGCCAGACACTGAGAAGCTCAGATACAAAGACTGAGGCACTCCACTGACGATGCCCCAGTCCTTGTCCACTGATACACTGTTCCCCCTTTTCCGGGTTCACTTGGAACGCTCCCAAGGAGAGGGATTTCCTTGCCAGCGTGGACATTGGAAGAGTCCTCCCTGAGAGTCTCGTGAGCTCCTTCTGTGTTTGGATTGCTCCAGCAGTCACAAGTTACACTGGGCAGCACATTTCCCTTGGCAGATAAGGCTTTCCACGCGATACGGTTGCAGAGTACGGTTGCACTTTGAATCAGACCTTCGTCATCTGATCGTCATCGGCGGCGGCATGTCTCAGTTCATCAGCACTCCCTCTCTCTCTCTTTCTCACTTTCTCATCGATCGAACTCAGCTGTTTTTGATGAGTTGCCGATGAGCGCGCACTGTACTGCGAAAGTGCAGTTCTTCCGTAGCTAGCAAGGGCGCTACTGTTGACAGCAGGCAGTGACAGAGTGAGTCAGCTGACGGCTCACTCACTCTGCTCTCCGAAGTGCCACGTCGTCCAGGCCACGCCGGCGGTTCGGGACTGAGTGACTGTGAGACAGAGGTGAGCGAGGCAAGTCAGAGGCAAGTCAACTTTGCTTGGTCCGAGCGCGCCATTTCTCTGGCCAGTGGCCACCTCAACTTCTGCTCAGCTTTGGCGTTCTCAAGTCCAGCTCAGGGACAACTCGCCGCTGCCCTCTCTGCTCGGCGCGGCTACAAAAGGCCTCGTCTCCTGCTCCTCGGGCTCTTTTCTCGCTTCTCCACTGAATGCGCGTCTGTTTCTGTTTATTTTCTGTTCACCCCTTTTCCTACTTCTTCGATACTTTGTGTCTACTACTCCAAACAAGTGCCAAGTTTCTCGTCGTTCGCTAGTGTTGTGTTCTGTTTCGCTCAAGCTTCTAGTTCTAAGTTTTCAATCTAATATAACTTGACCTTTTTCTCAATACTGTTTTGTTGACAATATGTATTATAACACTTATGATTCTCTTAACTGCGGTAATAGATCCTTACTTGTTGACTTGTTCTGTTTTTTTCTGCTCACTTCGAATGACTCTAAATAACAACAACTTGCTTTTTCTCTTTTCAGTTCGCCACGACAAGTCTTCTTTCGAAAGAAAATACCGCGTAAACAACGTCCTCGGCAAAGGAGGATTCGGCACTGTTTACGCCGGCACCCGAATTCGAGATGGCGTCCCTGTAAGTATCATTTTTATTGACTTTTTCAGCAGGTTACTCGTTTTGGAGAAAAGAAAGCTAACTATTTGAATCATTTCTCCCACCCTGATTCTTTTAGGTGGCAATAAAGCATATCGAAAACGAAAAAGTGACCAGTTGGGATAACTACGAAGGACGAAGAATTCCACTTGAGGTGATGCTCCTGCAAAAGACAGCTCACGTTAGTGGCGTCATTCGTCTGCTTGACTGGTACGAGCACAATGGATCCTTCATCATCGTCATGGAGCGACCCGAGACCGTGAAGGACATGTTCGACTACATTACCGAGCGTGTGTCGCTTGATGAGCGCCTGGCGCGATTATTCTTCCGCCAAGTCGTCGAAACCGTAATCCACTGCCACAAGGCTGGCATCGTTCACCGAGATATCAAAGACGAGAACATTCTGGTTGACCAGCGAACTCTGTCGCTGAAGTTGGTTGACTTTGGCTCTGGCGCCTACCTGAAGGATACTCCCTACAATGACTTTACTGGTAAGTGCATTTATTTTTTTGTTTGTTTCATTTCTTAGGAGGAGGAGGACACCTGTCCCTACCACAACTAGCCTTGACAAATCTCTGTCCTTTTCTCGCTTAGTCTTTTCGCGGCTCTCTCACATTCCTTACCACCAACTGGGACGCGCAGTCTGTAGCCCTCTGAAAGCCATAAGTCTCAGCAATTTGGTAGACTATCTCTCCTCTAAGCGAGGGAAAATGCAAGCCCTTAAGTCTAATGGATGACTATTAGTGCATGTTGTTTGGGATTACATACATTTTCCAGCTAACAACCTTATGAATACATCTCTCAATTTAAGAGGAAAATTTTTTTGCTCAAATCCCAGCTGATCTCTCAGCTGGCTGCCATTCCTCGCTTGAGGTGAGCAGCCTGCAGATTAAGAGTTCAAAAGCCTGGCTCAATTCTGATGTTGAGGTTCACCTGTCGCATGCATGCAATGCACCTGATGTGTCCCCTTTCAAGCAAGTGCGCTGTTGCTGCTTGCTCGTGGTTGACTAACTAACGATCACTGGAATGTCACTCAGGTGCCCTGTATGTTTGCACTTGGCAATAATTCCAGTTTGGACTGTTGTCGACTCTCTCCAAACTGTTTTCCTCTCTCACAGGTAAAAGAGAGCCGCACTTGTTGATGTCTATCTCATGGACTGCCCAGTCGATTTGACTTTTGAAGTAAAGTTGTCTGTCTGTTTACTTCTCTCTCTCTCTCTCTCTCTCTCTCTCTCTCTCTTTGCCAGTAACCACGCTTTCCACTACCTGTTTGCTTCAGTGCAGCCGTCTGCTTTTACGACTTAATTTCACTTACGCTCTTTTGCTCGACCTTAATATCTGGCGGCTCAAGTCATACTCGAAAAACCGCGCTAAACTATTTATAGCCGTAATCGATTGATTGAGATCGATTGGCTTAGCTGCTAAGCATTGGCTACTTCTGAAGTCCATCTTCAGTTCATCTGGCGCTGTCACTTTCTGAAGAAGTTTGCTGCCAATTTTCACACTAATTAAAAAAACTTGAACCAAATGAAAAATGAAGAGTTGTAGTGCCCTACATAATTACAGCCTCAGTTACCATGTGGTCCTTTTGCTTGCGCGGTGCCTCTGCACTGCCCACTTGTGATGATGATCACTGCCATTGGCATTCATTGTGTCATTTGGCATTGCTCTCAATGGATGGCCAGTAGAGTGGTCCTGTGGGGCAAGTAGTGTTCGAATGCCCCATAGAGCTCCTCAGATGTCGGAAGCAGTAAAAGTCCCTAATTACAAACACAAGTGGTCAGCGTGGTGAGAAAGCGGCGACCGTGCTTTCCTTGCTTTCCCGCCACTACCACTCATCAAGCTTACCGAATGGCTCTGGACACAACCGGACTACTTGATGTATGAGTGAGTGAGTGAGTGTCCACTGGAAAGGGGATTGCAGTTGCCTTCACCTTCTTCTTAGTAGCTCCACTCGATCCTGTTTGTGCCAGAGTAGTCTGGGGCGACTTGCTGCTTCGCTCAGACTGAAAGGCACACACACACACGGTGTGGTGCACTCGCCAATTCCGCATTCCAGGACGGTGTGCTGTGCCCGCCTGTCAACTCTCTCCTCACCACCGCCAGTCCTCTCGGCCTTAATATAGCCATCCCTTTAGTGTGTCGCCAGGGAGCTGACTGACTGACTGCACCGTTAGGTTGCTCCCACCGCCATAACCCGTTGTTGGCTCCTTCACTCATTCATGATTGTTCTTCGTGATGGCAGCGAAACTGGTCTTTCACTCATTGTTTTCTTCTCTCTCTCCCCGTTCGTCAAATGACTCTGACCGTGTCTCTTTCCACAGCGACCGGTGTCGTCACATGACTGGAAGCAGTCGACTGAGGCCAGTCACAGTTGCAGACATCTTCACCTAGTTTCCAGTCTCTCACTACTGCTACTGCTTGCCACTTTTTTTCTCTCTCTCTCTCTCATTCAAATGTTTTCGCCGAGTTTGCTCAAGGAAAGTTGCCTCTGCAGGAGACTTTTTTGAGAATCAAGTATTAATGTCCTAGATTCGCGTGCAGATAGCAGGAAAACTTGCACTTCTTTCCACTCTTTACACTATTCTGGTGTGTTGTTGCCGATTCCTCATTCTGCTCTTTTCCACTTGCCTGAACTCTACACACTTTCCATATCTTGCTCCTTGGCGCCGAGCTGTCGCATTAAAGCTTCTCTCTCTCCCTCCCTCCTCTGCTCTGCTCCTGGCACAATAACAATCGAGCATCTGCAGTGCTGCAGTAACAGGCAGTCCTGTCAGCGGAGTCACATGGTTTTGTTTTGGTCTCTTTCGTTTGGCGCGAGAGAAAGCTCGTTTGAGTACGAGTACACTTTGTGCCAAATACCGAGTGTTCTCTCTCTCACGCAAGTCGGCGCCATGGTTTTCTTGAAGCAGCAGCAGCCACTGCGTCCACTTACCTTTGGACATGCGTGTGTGTGATCTATTATATACCGGAATGATTTGTTTTGATCTCTCTCGAGCTCTCAGAAAAAACTTCAACTCTCTCGAAAGCGCAGACTCTCTTTCGCTGCCACTTCAACTGACGGCAAGGCGCTGGGATTGAGGTCAACCGTATGACGCCGACGCCGAACTGCTGTCGACTCGAGCTCATCAGCTGTCTGTGCTGGTTTCGTTTTGTTTTCATAGTTTCCTTGCACGATTCAGGGTGTTTGCAATCTCTTTCTTTCTCTCTCTCTCTCTCTCTCTCTCTCTCTCTCTCTCTCTCTCTCT